>Ga0209056_10000373_pt1 | contig 49969 bp, 44 predicted proteins | sample GraSoiAngelo_114_FD_185876 | JGI IMG/M metagenome (GOLD analysis project Ga0209056, IMG submission 185876) | Grasslands soil microbial communities from the Angelo Coastal Reserve, California, USA - 14_0903_13_40cm (SPAdes) (version 2) | ecosystem: Environmental > Terrestrial > Soil > Grasslands...
ATGATCAGCGCCCAGCACAGGACCGAGAACACCCCGAGTACCACCAGGACGCCCTTGGCCACCGGCCCCGCTTCGGCGATCAGCTGCACCACTGCCCAGCCAGACGTGTTGAGCACAGACGGACTCCCCCTTTTGCGGGTCACTCTAGGGACGGGCCCCCGGCGGGTCAATGACCAGGTGGCCAAGAGAAGGTGGCCACCCGGACATAGGCACGTCCGGCCCGTTCATGTAGGCTCCGTCCCCGGGATCACCCCACACCATGACGAACGTCGCCCATCCGCCGCGGGCCTGGCCGTTCCTCGGCGCGTCACCCGGCGCCGGAGGACGGGCGCGGCCGGGCCGCGCGGCCGCGCAGGCCCTCCTGCCGGTCGGGCTCCTGCTCCTCGCGTCCGCCACGTCCGCCCAGCAGCCGAGCGAGGAGGGGAGGCCCGAGGAGCCGGCGGTGCGGCTGCCGGAGATCTCGGTCACGGGCCCGGCCCGGCTGCCCGCGGCGCTGCCCCGGTCGTGGGTGCCGAACAGCGTCGACGTCGTGCCGGGCGTCGAGATCGGCACGACCCAGCCGACCGAGCTGCCGGAGCTCCTGCGCCGCCTCCCAGGCGTCACGCTCCAGGACGAGCAGGGCAGCCCGCGCCAGCCCGATCTGACGCTGAGGGGCTTCACGGTCTCGCCGATCACCGGCGTCCCGCAGGGGATCAGCGTCTTCCTCGACGGAGTCCGGCTCAACGAGCCGACGGTCGAGGAGGTGAACTTCGACCTGATCCCCCTCGGCGACATCGACCGGGTCGAGGTGATCCGCGGCGCGTCGGTGCTCTTCGGGCGCAACACGCTCGGCGGCGCCATCAACCTGGTCACCCGGCGCGGGCAGGAGGTCTTCGAGCTCACGCCCGAGGTCTCGGCCGGGAGCTTCGGGCGGCGGGACTACACGCTTCGCCTGGGCGGCGCCCGGCGCCCCTTCGACTACTACCTCTCGGCCGGCGAGTCGCTCGAGGACGGCTGGCGGGACTTCAGCGCCTCCCGCGTGTCGCACGTCTTCGCCAAGCTCGGCGTCCGCCTGAGCGGGACGGACGTGACCCTCTCCTACCAGTACAGCGACGACCGGCTCCACCAGGCGGGGCCGCTGCCGGTGAGCGTGCTCCGCGTCGACCGGGCCGCCAACTTCACGCCCGGCGACTTCTTCGCCCCCGGACTCCACCTGGCGATCCTGAACGCGCGGCAGCCGCTCGGGGAGCACTGGACGCTCGACCTGAACGCCTTCGTGCGCGCGCTCCGGAGCGAGCAGTTCAACGTGAACCAGCTCGCCGCGAACAGCCGCCTCTTCAACGACGTCCTCTCCACGGGGGGCACGCTCCAGGCGACCCACCGCGCCACCCTCGCCGGGCACGACAACGTGCTCATCGTCGGCGCGGAGTATACCCACCAGGACGTCGGCAGCCGCACCTTCCTCGAGGCGGGCGGGATGCGCACGCTCCAGGCCGACCTCGGAGACACCCAGCACGCCGTGGGCGCCTTCGTCCAGGACTCGGTCACCCTCGCCCGTGACCTCCTCGTCCGGGGCTCGACGGTCGTCCTCACGCTCGCCGGCCGCTGGGACTGGCTCCAGCACCGGATCGACGACCGCCTCGGCGGGCCGAGCGCCGGCGTCGACGAGTTCCAGCGCTTCAACCCGCGGGCCGGGCTCAACGTGAACCTGAGCGACCGGGTCGGCCTCTACGGGAGCTACTCGGAGAATTTCCGAGCCCCCTCCTTCCTCGAGCTCACCTGTGCCGGACCGGGGGCGGTCTGCCCCGGCCTTCAAGTGGGGGCCGCCCCCGACCCGACCCTTCGCCCCGTCGTGGCCCGAACGTGGGAGGTGGGCGCCCGGACCCGCCCGCGCGACTGGCTCGAGGCGAACGTCGCGGGCTTCTGGACGGACGTCGAGGACGACATCTTCTCCGTCTCGCCGACCGGCATCCTGGGGCTCTTCTTCCAGAACGTCGGACGGACACGGCGGCGGGGGGTCGAGGTCGGCCTCCGCGGCTGGGCGGGAGACCGGGTCGAGGCCTACACGAACTATACCTTCACCCAGGCGACCTTCGAGCAGCGCGCCGAGCTCGCCACGCCCCTCGGCGGCTCCGAGACGGTGAGGCCGGGAAACTTCTTTTCCCTCTCGCCGGAGCACCGGGTGAACGCGGGCCTCGCCTACCACCCGCGGCGCTGGGCGACGCTCTCGCTCGACTTCGGCTGGGTCGGCCCCCAATTCTTCCGCGGCGACGAGGCGAACCACCAGCCGCCGCTCGCCGGCTACACCTTCGTCAGCCTGGGGGCGTCGGCCACGTGGCGGAAGCTCAACGGATTCGTCAGGCTCCAGAACGTGCTCGATCAGGCGTACGAGACCTTCGGTACTTTCGCGCCGAACGGCCGCGTGGCCGGCGCTCCGATCGAGCGGTTTCTCACCCCCGGCGCGCCGATCAGCGCGATCGGCGGTCTCCAGTATGCGTTCTAGCCGCTGGCTCGACCGGGGACTGGCGGTGGCTCTCCTGGCCTCGCTCGGCTGCCACGCCGCCGCGCTCGGCGCCATGGCTCTCGTCCGCTTCGACGTCGCCGCGGCGCCGATCCAAGTCGAGCTGGTCGAGCTCGCGGCGCCTGCGCCGGCGCCCACCCCCGCCCCGCGCTCCACAGCGACGAAGACCCCGCCGGCGCCCGAGCCCGAGCTTCGAGCGCCCGTGCCCCCGGAGCCTCCGATCGTTCCCGATCGGGTCGAGCCGCGGACCTCCGTCGCCGTCTCGGCACCCAGCCTGCCAGAGCGCCTGACCCCACCGCCGGCGCCGCGGCGGGCGAGCGAGGAGCCGCCGGCACCGGCGGTGCGGCGAGCCGAGCTGACGGAGCCCGCCCGGACGGCGGCGCCGACGCGACCCGAGCGACCCCTGGCCGAGCGCTCGGAGGCAATAGCCCTCCAAACGCTGACCGCCGAGACGACGGCCATGCCCGAGAGGGTCGAACGGCGGGCGGCCGCGCCCGCGACCGGTTCCTCGGCGAAGCCCTCCGAGCCGGCGCTGGCGCTTGCCGAGCCGGCTCAGGCCGTCCGGCCGGCCGGCCAGCCGAGGGTCGAGCTCGGCCGGGTCGAGCGGACGGACGAGCCACACCTGACAGCCCTTCTCGCGAGCCGGACGGCGGAGCCGGACGTGCCGGCCGCTCCACCCGCGGCGCCCCCGCCGCGGGAGCTCGGGGCGGCGCCGCCACCGAGCGAGGCCCGGCAGCCGACCGCGGTCGTCCCGGCGCCATCCGCGCGGCCGACCCTGCCGCCCGCGGACGGGCTTCAGACCGCGCTCCCGCCCGCCGCCGGCAACGCCGGCGCGTTCGTCGCCCCCCGTCTCACGGCGTCGAAGCGGCCGCGCTACCCGGAAGCCGCCCGCCAGGCGGGCGTCGAGGGCACGGTGCTCGTGAAGGCCTATATCCTCGCCGATGGGTCGGTCAGGGAAGCTCTGGTCGCAAGGTCGGCCGGCAACTCTGCCCTCGACGGCGCCGCGCTCCGGACGATCCGCGAGTCGCGCTTCGTCCCGGCCCTGCGCGGCGGCCGGGCCGTGCCGGTGTGGGTCGAGGTCCCGATCGACTTCAGGCTCGAGCGCTGACGGGGACGCCGCGCGGGCGCCGGCCTCAGGGCCGGCTCTGGACGAGGTCGTCCGTATACGCGTTCCGGTAGCGGCCGCCCACGGCGACGACCAGGACCGCCACGAGGAGCACCGCCAGCGTGCCCTGCAGCAGGAGGAACGAGGCGATCTTCAGGTAGGCAAAGCCCGGGCTCACGAAGCGCACGAGCCAGCCCGCTCCCTCGTCGGCGAGGCCCGCGAGGAACGCCAGCGAGATCACCCAGAGCTTGAGCCGCGGCCGGATCGGCACGAAGAGGAGGAGATGCGCCAGGGTCAGGATGAAGATGCCCATCGCGAAGACGTGGAAGTGGGTCACCTCGAGGAGCCCCTGGTAGCTCCGGGGCTGGGTGAAGCGCACCTCGGAGCCGAGGTAGTAGTCGACGACCGATTGGTACGTGAGGCCCATCTTCGCGAAGTAGAGGAGCGCGTTCGTGAGCCAGAGCGCCGCGCCATAGACGAGGAACGCGACGATGATGAGCCGGAGGAGCGTGTTCCGCTTCCACTCCCCGGTGACGGTGAAGCGCATCAGCGGTGCTTCGCGGCCAGCATCACCTGATACACGGCCAGGGCCCTCCGCACGCTGTCGGTGATCCCGTACGCGCTGAGGGTGGCGCCCGTGATGGCGGCGATCCCCTGGCCGAGCGCGAGATCCGGGCTCAGCGTCTTCCGGTCGAACTGCCGGAGCCAGCGACCGGGGGGAAGATAGTCCAGCGGCTCGCCGAACGCCAGCAGGATCGTGGACGCGACCATCCCGTCCGGCCCGAGGACGACCAGCACGGCCTCGGGCTGGGTCCGCACGACGTGGACGTCGACCATTGCGTAGCCGAGGACCTTCTGGTCGTGCTTGCCGATGTGGACCGGAATCCGTCGGGACTCGAGCCGGGCCCGGGCGAGGCTCTCGACTTGGTGGACCTCGGGCTCGCTGAGGGAGAGCGTCTCCTCCTCGATCGTCGACGCGTCGGGGAAGACCAGCTGGAGCGCCTCGTCCATGGAGTAGAAGACCTTGGCCCCCGCGTCCCCGGCGATGCCCGCGGCGAGGGCGGCGATGAGGAACGCTCCCGCGAGTCGCGGCACCCGCTCGACGATCCGCGGCTCCCCTGGCCGTGCGGCTCCGGGGGCGGTCATCCGTCTATAACCGCTGCGGCGTCGAGCAGCTCCACCCGGCCACGGAGCCCCCGCGTGACGTGGGCGACGACCCGATCGGGATGCCCGGCCCGGCTGCCCACGACGATCCCCTCGACCCCCTCCGCGCGCATGAGCGCCAGCGCGCCGTCCACGCCGCCGACGAGGGCGGCCGTGGCGAGCCCGTCCGCCCGCATCGCGTGGGCGGCCACGACCGTCGCGCTGAGCGCGGCCGCGGCCGGGAGGCCGGTGCGCGGGTCGAGTACGTGGCCGTACGGGCGGCCGGCCACCTCGACGTAGCGGTAGTAGTTGCCGGACGTGGCGACGGCCGACGCGCCGACCCGGAGCGTCAAGAGCAGGCTGGCGGGGCGGAGCGGATGGCGGAGCCCGACCCGCCAGAGGCCGTCGACCGGACCGGGGCCGAAGACCCGGAGGTCGCCGCCCGCGTTGACGATCGCCCTTCCGACGCCGCGCGACCGGAGCGCCTCGACCGCGACGTCCACCGCGTAGCCCTTTCCGATCCCGCCCAGGTCGACGCCGGCGCCGGCGTGGCGGAGGCGGACCCGCCGGCCGTCCTCGAGCACGAGGCCGCGAAAGTCGACGAGCCGGCCGGCCCGATCGAGCTCGGCAGAGGACGGGAGTCGCCCGCGCTCGGCGGCCCGGGTCCAGAGCCGGCGGAGCGGGAGCATCGTGACGTCGAGCGCGCCCCCGGTCCGCACGCCGAGGTCGCGCGCCTCGCGAAGGACGCAGTAGGTGTCCTCGCTCACCGCGACCGATCCGGCCCCCGCCTCCCGGGCGAGGCCGGACACCTCGCTGTCCGCGCGGAAAATGCTCATCAGCCGGTCGACCGCGTCGATCCGGGCGAACCCGGCGCGGAGCGCGTCCCGCGCCGCCGCGGGGTCGGGATGGGAGGCCTCGCCCTCGACGAGCGTGCCGAGCATCAAACGCCCGATGACCGCCGGAGGCGCCCCCCCGCGCTCGGCTGCCGACGCGGGCGACCGCACGGTCAGCAGCATGCCCCCGGCGCCGGCCGCGAGCTCAGCGATGAACCGTCGTCGATCGCGTTCGTGCGTCACCAGTCCCTCCGTGTGGGTGAGGACGAGTCGGGGCTCCCGGAGCGAAGCCCGTCCGCGCCGTCGCGGCGGCTCCCCGGTGCCCACGATCCTGGGCCTCGGCCCGCCGAGGGCGAGGCCAGCGTCCTCGATCATACGCTCGGGCAGGGGCGCGCGAGCGGACGGCGGACGCCGCTCCCCGCCTCGAACGCCCCGGCGCCGCTCGCGACCGGGACGCGGAGCGCGCGTTCGGCGAGTACGCGACACCCGCGGGCGGGGCCCTGCGGGGTTCCCCCGGTCCCGCCCCGGGGCGACCACCGGCGCCGCGCCACCGAGAGGTCGGGGCGGCCCGTAGGGTGTCTTACCAAAACATTTTCTGTCAACCTCGTTCGCAACTAGTGCGAGCGCGGTATGAGAACCGTGGCCAGATCGTCCACAATGCGGCGTTCGGTCGTGCTCGCGACGGGTCTCGCGAACCGAGTCGTACTGGCTCTGTGCTCCGTGGTTAGCCTCCACATCTCGTCGAGCGTCCCCCTCGGCCTCTACCGAACGGTGCACCAGCCCGTGGCGTGGGGTGCTCGTCGTCGCGTGTGTGTCCGTCAGCCGCCGCCCGCCGTGCGGCCTCGCTGCGGGCTCCTGCCCGGGCAGCCACCCAGCCGCCTTACTCGACGCGATCGAGCCAGTAGCCGGGCCGTCGCTTCGCGTGGGCGACGGCGAGAACTCTGACCTCCGCGACGAGGTCCATAAAGATCACGGCATAAGGAAAGCGCGGGAGCAGCGCGCGACGGATCATGAGGTCCTCGGGCACATCAATGAGACGCGGGAACGACGCCGGTGAACCCCCGATCAGCGGCAGGACGCGGTCGACTTCAGCGAGGAACTCCAACTCAAGGCCGGGCCGTTGGCCTCTGTACCACGCGGCCATCTCGACCAGCTCGTCGACCGCCTCTGGAGAGAGGCGGACGACACTCACCGAGTAGAGAGCCGGCTCTGAATCTGGTTACGCGCCTCCGGCCAAGACACCCCCGGACTACCCGCCCTGACAGCGCGGGCGCGTCGCTCGATCTCCTGCACCCACTCGGCTTCGCTGCGCCGCTCACTTGGCAGGTCAGGTTCCAGTGTCGCGAGGAGCTCGGCGACAATCCTGGCGCGCTCATCGGGTCCAAGCTTCAAGGCTTCTCCGAGCAGCCGATCCGCGGTGCTGGCCATGGCCGCATTCTACTCCCCCGCCACCACCTGGACTAGAAGACCCGCGATTCAGAACCAGCGGGTCCAACCGCATACGCAGAGCGACTTCCGGACTTCAGAAACCGCGAAGCGCGCGTGTCCAGGAAAACGCTGGGGATCTCCGTAGGTTCCCAGGTCGGGAGGCGCCCGGCGCGTATAATGGCGCCATGGAAACGCCCGCGGTCCAGGACTACCTCGCGGCGATCTACGACCTTCAGAGCAGCGCCAAACCGGTCATCGGCGCCCGCCTCGCGCGCCACATGAAGCTGGCACCGCCCACCGTGACCGAGGCGCTCCGCCGGATGCAGCGGGAGGGGTACGTGAGGCTCACCCAGAAGCACGAGGTCCGCCTCACGCCCCGAGGGTTCTCAATCGCGGAGACGATGGCGCGCCGGCACCGGCTGATCGAGCGCTGGCTCACGGACGTCCTCGGCCTCGACTGGGCGGGCGCTCACGACGAGGCGCATCGGCTCGAGCACGCGATCTCGCCGGTCGTCGAGGAGAAGCTGGCGACGCTCCTCGGGATGCCGAGCACCTGCCCGCACGGCAACCCGATCCCCGGCATGGAGCCCAAGCTGCCGCCGCACGAGCACGTGTCGCTGGCCGAGGCGAAGGTCGGCCAGACGCTCGCGATCGACCGCATCACCGAGGAGGGCGAGGCCGACCGCCAGCTCCTGAAGTTTCTCTGGGACAACCGGGTGCGCCCTGGGGTGGGGCTGACCGTGACCGAGGTCGCTCCCTACGCCGGCACCGTGAGCTTTCGGATCGGGGGGCACCCGGTCACGATCGGACTCGCCGCCGCCGCCAAGATCTGGGTCTACGATCCCGCCCGTATCCCCGCCGCCCGCGCCGCGCGGAGGATGGCCGCTCGCTCAAGCTAGACCGAGAGGGGCTCGAGGGTCGGCAGGACCGCGCCCTTGGCAGCCGCTCCTCGGCCTGTCCCCCGCGGATCCCTCGCCGCCGAGCCTGAACAGTTCGGCGCGCTCCCCGAGCAATCTCCGGCATGGCTTCAGCTCTGCGGGCTGCGGCGGCCGGGCCCCCGGGCCGCGGCCCCCTTCACCCCTCTCTCCCGCTCGGTCGTGAGTGGGGGCGCGCAGGCGCGCTCGGGGCGCCAGCCCGGCGCGGGGTCACACCTGCCAGCCCCCTCCGAGCGCTCGGTAGAGCTGCACGAGGGCCTCGAGTTCGCTCAGCCGGGCCTGGGCAAGCCCGAGCTCGGCGGAGAGGTACCGCGTGTCGCTGTCCAGCACCTCGAGGTAGCTCGTCGCGCCGCCCTGGTAGCGCGACTCCGAGAGCCGCGCCGCGTCCTGGGCCGATTGGGTCAGGAGCTCCTGCTGGAGCCGGAACTCCCGGGTCTTGCGATATGCGACGAGCGCGTCGGAGACCTCGCGAAACGCCTGCTGAATCGTCTGCTGGTAGACGAGCACGGCCTCCTGCTGCTGCGCCTCGGCCAACCTGACGGTGGACCGAATCCTCCCCGCGTCGAAGATCGGCTCGGCGAGGCCCCCCGCCACGGTCCACATGCCCGCGGGTCCGGTGAACAGGCTGCTCAGGGCCGTGCTCTGGTACCCGCCGACGGCGGTGAGGGTGATCTGCGGGAAGTACGCGGCCTTGGCCACGCCGATCTGGGCGTTCGCGGCGACCAGCCGCTGCTCGGCCTGACGGATGTCGGGTCGGCGCTCGAGCAGCGAGGCGGGAAGGCCGGCGGGGACCACCGGCGGCTGCGGCTGCGCCGTCACGGGCCGCCCCCGCGGCACCGGGGCCGGGTTCTGCCCCAGCAGGATGCTCACGAAATTCTCCTGCTGCTCGATCCGCCGCTCGAGGTCGGGAATGGCGGCGGCGGCGGTGAAGACGAGCTCCTCCGACTGCCGCACGTCGAGCATGGAGGCGGCCCCCTGCGCCTCCTGGCTCTTCACCAGGTCGAGGGACTCCCGACGCGACCGGAGCGTGCGCTCGGAGATCTCGAGCTCCAGGTCGAGCTCCCGAAGCTGGAAATACGCGCCGGCCACGTCGGCGACGAGCGTGGTCAGGACCGCCTGGCGGCCCCACTCGCTCGCCAAGAGGCTCGCGCGGGCGGCTTCGGTCGCCCGACGGAACCGGCCCCAGAAGTCGAGTTCCCACGCGAGCGACAGGCTCCCCTCGAGGAGGCTACTCTCGAACGCCGAAAAGGACAGGCCGCCGGGACCGCCCGGCGATTGCGCCGTGCGCTGGCGCGCGGCCTGGGCGGCGCCCGTGAGCCGGGGGAACTGGTCCGCGCGCGTCACGCCGAGCTGCGCCTGGGCCTGCAGGACGCGGGCGGCCGCGATGCGCGCGTCCCAGTTCTGCTGGAGGGCGGCCGCGATGAGTTGCCGGAGCTGCTCGTCCTGGAAGACCTCCCACCATTTCTGCTCGCCGAGCGCGGCGGCGCCGGGCGTGGTCGCTTCGCCCGCGGTCGTCCCCCGATAGGCGTCCGGGACCGTCGCGCCTGGCCGCGCGTAGTTCGGGCCGACCGTGCACCCGGCGAGGGTGAGGAAGAGCGCCCCCAGCGCCCGCGGACGGACCCGCGCCCGAGGGTCGTCGCGGCCCGGCGCGCTCATCCGCGCCGGTCCCGAGTCTCGGCGCCCCCGTGCGGACTCGCCTCGGCAACCTCACCCACACCGTCCGTGCCCCCGACGGCGGTCGGCGCCGGCATCGGCGCCAGGTCGGCGACGCTGGCGTCGCCGACGACGGGGCGTCGCGCGCGTCCCGAGCGGAAGAAGGCGGTGCGGTCCAGGACTCGCTCCTGGAAGTCCTCCAGGTACAGGTAGATCACGGGCGTGACGTAGAGCGTGATGAACTGGGAGGCGACCAGGCCGCCGACGATGACGAGCCCGAGCGGCCGGCGCGAGGCCCCGTCGGCCCCGTAGCCCGCCGCGATCGGCACCGCGCCGATGACGGCGGCGAGGGTCGTCATGATGATGGGACGGAAGCGGTCCATGCTCGCGTCGTGGATCGCCTGGGCCGCCGACTCGCCCGCCTCCACGCGCTGCCGCGCGAAGTCGACGATCATAATCCCGTTCTTCTTCACGATCCCCATCAGCATGAACATGCCGACGAAGGCGTAGAGCGACGCCTGGTCGCCGACGAGATAGAGCGTCAGGAGCCCCCCCACGAGCGCGGTGGGGAGGGTCGACAGCACCGTCAGCGGATGCACGTAGCTCTCGTAGAGCATGGCGAGGATCACGTACATCACGAACACCGCGAGCGCCATCAGGATGGTGAGGTTCCGCACCGTGTCGCGGAACGTCAGGGCCTCGCCCTGGAGGCTCGCGCGCACGGTCGGCGGCACGATCTGCGCGGCGGCCTTGGCGATCAGGTCGGTGGCCTCGCCGATCGCCACCCCGGGCTTCAGGTTGAAGAAGAGGGTGACGCTCGTGAACTGGTTCAGGTGGTTCACCGACTGGGGGCCGAGGGAGAGCTTCGTCTCGACCAGCTCACGGAGCGGCACGAGGTTCCGCCCGTCGTCGCTCTTGATGTACAGGAGCGAGAGGTCCTCGGGCTTGGAGCGGGCGGCGTCGTCCGCCTCCAGAATCACCTGGTACTGATCCGTGGGCTTCTTGATCAGGTAGAGATAGTTCTGCGAGTACGCGTTGCGGAGGAGCGTCATGATCCGCGTCTCGGAGACCCCGCGCGTCCGCGCTTCCGCCCGGCGCAGGTTGATGTCGAGGTTCGGCGTGTTGTTGAAGTAGTCCGAGGAGAGGGTCGCGAACCCCGGGTACTCCCGGAGCCGCGCCGTGAGCCGCGTGGCCACGTCGTAGACCTGATCGGGGTTCACGCCGGACAGGGCGAAGGCGTACTGCCCCTGGTTCTGGTTCGTCGCCCCCGTGCTGATCTCGAGCACCGGGAACGGCCGGAGGAACGGGAACACCCCCGGAATCGTTCGGAGCTGGCCCATCAGCCGGCCGACCACCTGCTGGATGGGGGCCCGTTCCGCCGGGGGCTTCAGGAAGGCGAGCAAGAAGCCCTGGTTCGAGGCCAGGAACTGGCTGTTGCCCGTCATCGTGAAGGTCGCGCCGACGGCGGGGTCCTGCCGGAGCACCTCGTCGGCCTGGTCCTGCAGGGCGCGCATCTGCGCGGGCGAGGACCCCTCGCGGGCGATCATGACGCCCCAGACGAAGCTACTGTCGCCGGTGGGGAGGAAGGCCTTGGGGACCGCCATGAAGAGCCAGCCGGTGCCGACGAGGCAGACGAGCCAGGTGAGGGCGGAGACCCACCGGTGCCGCAGGAACCACCAGAGCGAGGCGCCGTAGGCGGCGAGCACCCGCTTCTCCGCGCCGCCGACCGCCCGTTCCATCCACGTTCGCGTCGAGCCGGGGCCGCGGTCGGCGAGCATCCGCGCACACATGAGCGGCGTGAGGGTCAGCGACACCAGCCCAGAGGCGAGGATCGCGACGACGATCGTGATGGCGAACTCGCGGAAGATGCGGCCGACCAGGCCCGGCATGAAGACCAGCGGGATGAAGACCGCCGCCAGCGACACCGTCATCGACAGGATGGTGAAGCTGATCTCCCGCGCGCTGTTGAGCGTCGCCGCGAGGGCCCGCTCGCCCCGCTCCATGCGGCGCACCGTGTTCTCCAGGAACACGATCGCGTCGTCCACCAGGAATCCGATGGCCAGCGTGAGCGCCATCAGTGAGAGGTTGTCGAGGCTGTACCCGAGCAGCTGCATCGCCACGAACGTCAGGAGGAGCGACAACGGCAGGGCCACGGCCGGGATCAGCGTGTCCGCCGCGCGCCCGAGAAAGAGGAAGATCACGACCACGACCAGGACAAAGGCGATGAGGAGCGTCTGCTCGACGTCGGCGACCGAGGTGACGATCGTCCGCGAGCGATCGTAGATGGGGGTGATGCGCACGGAGCCCGGGAGCTCGGCGCTGATCAGCGGCAGCAGCTCCCGGACGCTCTTGGCCACCTCCACGGCGTTGGCGCCGGCCCGCCGGTTGACCGCCACGACGACGGTAGCCGTCGGCGGGGGATAGCCCCGGACCCAGAACCGCATGGTCATCCGCTCGTCCTGGACGGAATCTCGCACCGTGGCCACGTCGCGGACGTAGACCGCGGCGCCGTCACGGCTGCCGACGATGAGGTCGCCGTACGCCTGGGCATTCTCCAGCTGGCCGTGGGGGCGGAGGAGCTCCGTGCTGGCCGCCCCGTCGAACTGGCCCGCGCCGGTGTAGGCGGTCCCGTTCTTGATCGCGGCGCTGAGGTCGTCGACGGAGATGCCGCGCGCCCACATCGCGGACGGGTCGACCTTGATGCGGACGGCGGACTTGGTGCCGTAGACGATCACGCGGCTCACGCCGGGAAGGATGCTGATCCGCTGACCGACCTGGGTGCTGCCGTAATCGTAGAGCTGACCCGGCGTGACCGAGTCGCTGGTGAGGGCGATGTACAGGATCGGCTGGTCGTTGGGGTTGGTCTTCGAGTAGGTCGGCGGCGCCGGGAGGTCGACCGGCAGGGCGCCCGTCGCCTGCGAAATGGCGGTCTGCACGTCCGTGGCGGCGGCGTCGATGCTCTTGTCCAGCGCGAATTGCAGCGTGAGGCTCGCGTGGCCCTGGGTGCTCTGGGAGGTGACGAGCTCGAGCCCGTTGATCTGCATGAACTGCCGCTCGAGCGGCGTCGCGATGTTGTTGGCCATCGTGTCGGGGCTCGCCCCTGGGTAGTCCGCCTGCACCTGGATGACGGGGTAGTCCACCGCGGGCAGGTCGTTGACGGGGAGCCGTCGATACGCGAGCACGCCGAAGAGGACGACCGAGACGGTAAGGACCGCCGTCATGACCGGCCGGCGGATGAAGGGTTCCGAGAGATTCACGATCGGTCGCCGGCCGGGGTGCGCCGCTCGGCGCGCGGCTCCTCGATGCGGACCTTGCCCCCCGGGGTCACCCCGAGCTGGCCGTTGATGACCACCCGCTCGCCTGCCCGGAGGCCCTCGGCGACGACGACCAACTCGCCCTGCCGCTGCCCGAGCCTGACGGGCCTCAGCTCGGCGGTGGAGTCGTCCTTGACGACGTAGACGAACGGGCCCTTGGCCGACATCTGGGGCGCGGCCGCGGGCACGAGCACCGCCCCCGCCACTGTGCTCAAGACCAGCCGGACCTTGACGAAGCGCCCCGGCCACAGGCGACGCTCGCTGTTCGCGACCGTGGCCCGGAGCATCACCGTGCCGGTGGCGTCCTGGACCGCGTTGTCGAGAAACGTGAGCTGGCCCACGACCGGCCGGTCGGGCTCGTCGGGCAGACGCACCTCGACCCTCAGCGTTCCCGCCGTCAGGTGCCGCTGCACGGTCGTGAGGTCATTCTCGGCGACCGTGAAGTCGGCGTAGATCGGGTCGAGCCGCTGAATCGTGAGGAGGGAGCCGCTATTCGCGGTCACGACGTTGCCGAGGTCGACGAGCCGATGCCCCGCCCGGCCGTTGATCGGCGAGCGGATGGAGGTGTAGTCGAGGTTGAGCCGGGCGGTCTCGACCGCGGCCTGGCCCTGCTCGACCTGCGCCTGCGAGACGTCGACCGCGTTCTTCCGGGTGTCGTAGTCCTGCTGGGCGATGGCCTTCGTCTGGCGAAGGTTCCCGGCCCGGACAAACTGGATCTTGGCCAGATCGAGCGCGGCCCTCGCCTGGGCGAGCGTGGCCAGCGCGGCATCGAGCTGGGCCCGGTATGGGCGCGGGTCGATGGTGAACAGGGGGTCGCCGACCTTCACGTCGGCGCCGTCGGCGAAGTGGATCGCGGTGATGCGTCCGGACACCTGAGGCTGGACGGAGACCACCTCCCGGGCGACGCACTTGCCGACCTCGTCGAGGTAGACGGCGGCGTCCTGCGTGACCGCGGCCGCGACGGAGACGGGCGCGGGCGGCCGCTCGACCGACGGGGGAGTCGTCTTCTGACAGCCGACGAGGAGGGCCGAGAGGAGACACGCCAGACGCAGTGCCTTCCGCGGTCGCGCCGAATTCCCCGCTTCTCTCGCTTCACCCATGACTGACACTCCCTGGTGACCGCCTCCCGCGCGCGCGTTCCCGGCGCTCGGTGGCCCGGCGACACGGCGTGACCCACGAGTCGGCGCTCGAGGCCGCCGGCCCCCGCGCCAGCGTCGAGCGGCGCCCGACGAACCAGGGCGGGACCGGGCGCTCCTGGTCGTCCCCGTTCGCGCATCGGACCGCCGCCAGCGGGCGCCTCGCGCGCGATCGCGCCGCCTCGCCGTGTGAGTTCCAGAATGCCAGTCCACGCCGAAGATTGTCAATTAGAATAATTATAGTTGATAACTATCGGGACGTCTGGTAGATTCCCGACATGCGGAGTTCGCCCTCCCGGTCGGCTCGCCCCCTCGCACCGTCGACGCCGGTCGCCCACCAGCTGGCGCGGGCGTTCTTCGACCTGGTGATCCGGCAGACCGGCTGGTTCCGGAGCGCGTCGGCCGACTGCGGCCTCTCGCCCATCCAAGCCAAGACGCTCCTCCACATGGACGTGAAGCGTCCCTCGACGATGAGCGAGGTGGCGCAGACGGCGGCCTGCGAGCCGTCGAACCTCACGGGCATCGTCGACAAGCTCGAGGCGCGCGGCCTCGTGAGACGTCGCGCGACGACGGACGACCGGCGCATCAAGATGGTGTTGCTGACACACGAGGGCGCCGCCCTTCGCGACCGCCTGGTGGCGCGGTTCAGCGAGCCCGCGCCCTGGATGCTGGCACTCTCCGCCCGTGATCAGCGGCAGCTCCGCGACATTCTCCGCAAGGGCCTCGCCTTCGAGCAGGCGACGGCCGCCTCGGCCGAGAGCCGAGCCGGATAGGGCGCGCCGGCACGCTCGGCCGCCGGCGGAGAGGATTCGTCGGTCCACCGGCAGCATCCGCACCAGAGGCGGGGCGACCGAAGCCCACGCGAGGTCCGCGCCCACCGCGGGGCAGAGACGACGTGACCGAATGACTTCCGTCGCGGAGCCGCTCAGCCGTCGGGGCTTCCTCCGGACCTCCGGCCTTGCCGCCGGGGGCGCGCTGGTCGCGGCCGCCGGCGGGCTCGGCGTGCGCGCGTGGGCGCAGGGCGTGTTCGGGGACCTCTCCGCGGGACCCGCGTTCGAGCCCTGGCGCGACTGGCGCCGCGGCCGTCACCAGGGCTCGCTCGCCCTCGTCGCCGCCGCGATCCTCGCGAGCAATCCGCACAACTCGCAGCCGTGGTTGTTCCGAGTCGGCGAGCGGCACGTCGAGCTCTTCGCCGATCCCTCCCGCCATCTCGGCACGATCGATCCCTTCCGCCGGGAGATGCACCTCGGCCTCGGGTGCGCGCTCGAAAACATCGCGGTGGCGGCGCGCGGGCTCGGGTACCGGCCGCACGTGGCGCTGCGGCCCGATCCCACGCGGGACACGCTCGTCGCGCGCGTCGACGTGACCGACGGCGCCCCGGAGGCCGGCGCCCACTTTCGGGCCATTCCCGAACGCCACACGAACCGGGCTGCGTACGACCGCGCCCGTCCGCTGCCGCGGGCCACGCTCGAGGCCCTCGGCGCGCAAGTCACCAGCGCCCACACCCGGCTGGTCCTGCTCGACGCGGGCAGTGCCGAGGGCCGCCGCTTCGCGGAGGCGACGGTTCGCGCCACCGAGCAGTTCGTCGCGGATGCTGAGCTGAGCCGGGACAGCCGCCGCTGGTTCCGGCACGCCCTCGCGGACGTCAATCGGCACCGCGACGGGGTGACCACGCTCGCGGCCGGCCTCCCGGAGGCGCTCCTGCGCCTCGCGCTGATCGTGCCGGCGCGCCTGGTCGGCGATCCGGGCCGCGCGTGGCTCGCCGCCACCCGCGACCGCCACTGCCGCACGGCGCCGATGTTCGGCCTCGTCGCGGTGCCGAACCCGGCGGACGTCGTTCAGCGCCTCGAGGCCGGACGACTCTGGCAGCGCCTTCACCTCGAGGCGACCAGCGACGGCCTCGCGATGCAGCCGCTCAACCAGCTCATGGAACTCGCCGAGCGCGACCGCGTCCTGGGCCGCTCGGGGGAGGCGGCTCCGGACCTCGCGCGCATGCTGGGCGACGATCGATTCCAGAGCGTGTTCGGCTTTCGGTGCGGCTACACGGCGGCGCCCGCGCCGCCGGCGCCGCGACGCAGCGTGCGCGCGGTCGTGCGGACCTAGCGGCGACGGGCGCTCGCATCGGCGCAGGACCCGTTTGCGACGGCAGGCGTCTCGGTAGTCCTCCCAGTACGTAACCTGCCCGTCGCTGGGACAGCGGGGCTTGGCCCGCTTCGTTGTGCGGCCGCGCATGAAGTGCGCGAGCAATTCGACGACCCCGCTCGAGAGTTGTATACATAGATATCTTAATATAGGATGCGCTTGATGCCGGCCTCACTCCCCGGCCCGCTCCAGGTCTTCAAGGCGGAGTTTTTCAAAGCCCTGGCCCATCCCTTGCGAATCCGGATGCTGGAGGTCCTTGCCGGTGGCGGACGGACGGTTCAGGAGCTCCAGGACGCGCTGGGAGTCGAGCAGCCGGTGGTTTCCCAACAGCTCGCCGTGCTCCGGGCGAAGAATGTCGTGGCGGCGAGCAAGGAAGGGACGGCCGTCCGGTACGCCTTGCGCGATCCGGCGGTGAGGGAGCTGCTCGCCGTCGCGCGGCAGATCTTCAACAATCAGTTCATCGGCACCCAGACCATGCTTCGCGAGCTGCGTCGCGAGACTCGGCGGCGCTAACGTGCTCCTCTTCCTCAAGATCCTCAAGGTCGGGGTCGTCACGGAGCCGCTCGCGGCCGGCGAGCCGGACGTCATCGAGGTCGCGCGCGAGGTGGAGACCAAGGCCCGGCGACTCCTGGGGCGAGCAGTCGCGATCCGGGAGGTCGACGCGGGCTCCTGCAACGGGTGCGAGATCGAGATTACGGGTCTGACGGGCCCCGTCTACGATAGCGAACGCTTCGGCATCCACTTCGTGGCGTCACCTCGGCACGCCGATCTACTCCTGGTCACCGGCCCGGTGACCCGCAACATGGAGATCCCGCTCCGCAAGACGTACGAGGCCACACCGGACCCGAAGGTCGTGGTGGCCGTGGGCGACTGTGCGCGCACGTGCGGCGTGTTCCGGGGCAGTTACGCGATCGTCGGCAGCGTGGACGCGGTTATCCCCGTGGACGTGTTTGTGAGCGGTTGTCCCCCGGAACCCGCCGACATCCTGCGTGGAATCCTGACCGCCCTCGATCGGCTCCCGACGCGCACAGGACGACGCGATGACCCCTGAACTGCTCCTGCTCGCGGTGAGTGTCGCGGGCTACACTGGCGGGGCGCTGGCCGCGCTCGCGTTCCGGGGGGTGGCGGCGCGCGCGCTCGTGGCGGCGGGGGCGCTCGGAGGCTCGCTCGCGACCCTGGCATTAGGGGCGTGGTGCCTCGCGACGGGGACCACTCTTGCCTTCGCCGCTCCCTGGCTGCCCCTCACCGGGCTCGCCCTGCGGGCCGACGGCCTGAGCGCCTTCTTCCTGACCGTCGTGGGGCTGGCGGCGGCCGCGGCAAGCATCTACGGATTCGGCTACTCGGCCCACCACGACGGGCGGGACTCGTTACGTCTGCTCGGCGCGATGTTCAACGTCCTATTGCTCTCACTCACCGTCCAGGTACTGGCGGACAACGCGCTCACCTTCCTCGTGACCTGGGAGGTGATGTCGCTCTCGGCCTACTTCCTGGTCCTGGTCGAGCACGACCAGCCCGGCACCGTTCGCGCCGCCAACTGGTACCTCGCGGTCAGCCATGCCGGGTTCGCGGCCTTGATCGCCGCGTTCCTGGTGCTCGCGGCCGGGGACATGACGGGTTCGTTTGCGGCGATGCGCTCGGTTGGGCTCACACCCGGTACTCGCGACCTGGTCTTTCTCCTCGCGCTGGTCGGCTTCGGCACCAAGGCGGGCGTGATCCCGCTCCATGTCTGGCTGCCGATGGCGCATCCGGTCGCCCCGAGCCATGTCTCCGCGGTGCTCTCTGGCGTGGTCATCAAGATGGGAGTCTACGGACTCATGCGCGTCGCCCTCGATCTGCTTGGTGGCGGCCCGGCGTGGTGGGGCGGGATCGTGCTGGGCCTGGGAGCCGTGTCGGCACTGCTCGGCGTGCTCTACGCGCTGATGGAGCACGACCTCAAGCGGCTGCTGGCCTATCACTCGGTCGAGAACATGGGGATCATTCTCCTCGGCGTGGGCGCCGGGCTCATGTTTCAGAGCTACGGTCTCCCGGCCCTGGCGACCCTGGGGTTCGTCGCCGGCCTGTACCACACGCTCAACCACGCGTGCTTCAAGGGCCTCCTGTTCCTGGGCGCGGGCTCCGTGCTGTACGCCACCCGGACGCGGAACATGGAGGACCTGGGCGGGCTCATCACGCGGATGCCGCGCACGGCCGTCTGCTTTTTGGTCGGCGCGGCCGCGATCTCGGCGCTGCCGCCGCTCAACGGCTTCGCCTCCGAATGGCTCGTCTTCCAGACGCTCATGGGGGGCGCCCTCGTTCCGCGCCCGGAGGTCGCGATCGGGATGCCCATCGCCGTCGCGATGCTGGCGCTCACCAGCGGCCTCGCCGTGGCCTGCTTCGTGAAGGCGTTCGGCATCACCTTCCTCGCGCTGCCGCGTTCGACCGAGGCGGCGCGGGCCCGGGAGGTCCCCGCCTCGATGCAGGTGGGCATGCTCGTGCTCGTGGGGATGTGTGTCGCCCTCGGGCTGACTCCGTTCCTGGTCGTCCCCGTCCTGAGCCGCGCGCTGACGGGGCTCGGCCGCCTGCCGATGACACCGATCGGCTTCAGTCTCCATCTGCCGCTTTCGGTGGCGGGGGTGACCGGGGAGATGTCGCCGCTCCTGCTCGCCGTGGGTGTGGCCCTCCTGGGCGTGCTGACGGCCATCGTGCTCCGACTGCTCGCGGACCGTCGCCTGCGCGTCGGTGACACCTGGGGCTGCGGTCGCATCGGGCAGACGCCGCGCATGGAGTATACGGCGACCGCCTTCGCGGAGCCGCTGCGTCGGGTCTTCGCCGAGCTCTACCGGCCGACCGAGGACCTGTCAATCGACTTCCATCCGAAGTCGAAATACTTCGTGCGGACCATTGCGTACCGGAGCGAAGTGCAGCCCTGGTTCGAGCGCCTCCTCTACACGCCGTTCCTCTCCGCCCTGCGCGGGGCGGCGGCGGGCGTGCGTCAGGTGCAGGCGGGATCGCTCCACCTGTATCTGGCGTACATGACGATCACGCTCCTGGCCTTGTTGGTCGTCGCGAGGTGGTCTCGATGACGGTGGACGTCATGATGGCGGCGGCTCAGGGACTCTTGGCGCTCGCCCTGGCGCCTGCCGTGGTGGGGCTGGTCCGCTGGCTCAAGGCCCGGCTGCAGAACCGACGCGGCGCTCCCCCCTGGCAGCCGTACCGGGAGCTGCGCAAGCTCTTCCAGAAAGAGGTCGTGGTCTCCCGCCACGCGTCGTGGCTCTTCCACCTGGCCCCGTTCGTGGTGTTCGCCAGCACGCTGGCCGTTGCCGTCATCGTTCCGGTGCTGGCGGTCCCGTTGCTCGTGGACCGCATCGGCGACCTCCTGGTGGTCGTCTATCTCCTCCTGCTCGGCACGTTCTTCCTGGCGCTGGCCGGCCTCGACCCCGGCTCGGCGTTTGGTGGGATGGGGGCGAGCCGCGGGGTCACGGTGGCCGCGCTGGCCGAGCCCACGCTGGCGGTGGCGATTTTTGCGCTCGCCCGCAGCGCGGGCTCGACCAATCTTGGTGAGATCGCCGCGCGCACCATAGCCGATCCGCTGTCCGCGGTGAGCCCCGGGCACCTGCTCGCCTTCGCGGCGCTCTTCATCGTGATGCTGGCCGAGACCGGCCGTCTCCCGATCGACAACCCCGCCACCCATCTCGAGCTGACGATGATTCACGAGGCCATGGTCCTTGAATACTCGGGTCGCTACCTCGCCCTCATCGAGTGGGCAGCGGCCCTCAAACTCCTGGTGTTCTTCGCCCTGCTCGGCAATCTCTTCGTGCCGTGGGGCTTGGCGCGGGCGTTCACGCTCGAGGCGGTCATGACGGCAGCTGGCGTCTTCGCGGTGAAGGTGGGGGTCCTGGCGGTGGCCGTCGCCGTCCTCGAGACGCGGGTGGCCAAGCTCCGGCTCTTCCGGGTGCCCGAGCTGCTGACCGCTTCCTTCGTGCTCGCCCTGCTCGCGGTGACGTCATCCTTCCTGCTCAGGTAGGGGCCGTGGACGCGACCTTCGCCCAGCTCGCCATGCTCGGCTCGAGCCTCATGCTGATCTTCGGTCTCATCCTGCTGTGGCGTCGCCGCGTGCCCGCTTATATCAACGCCTTCACGGGCCAATCGGTCGCGCTGGCCGGCGTGGCGGCGGCGACGGGGTACTTCGGCACCGAGTCCGAGCTCTACTGGGTGGCCGCTTTTGTCCTCCTCCTCAAAGGCCTCGTGATCCCGTCGCTCCTGCGCCGAATGGGGCGGCGCTTCGGGAGTGAGCGCGAGCTGGATCCCTACGTGAACACGGCGACCTCGCTCCTCCTGGCCGGGCTGCTGGTGCTCTTCGGCTACGCGGTTATGCGCCCGCTCGTCGTCACGAGCCGGTTGCCGACCCGCGCCAGCATGGCCCTGGCGATGGGACTGATTCTGGTGAGCCTGTTCGTGATCGTCACCCGCAAGAAGGCGCTCACGCAGATCGTGGGCTTCCTCATGCTCGAGAACGGCATCGCGCTGCTCGCCATCCTCGGCACGTACGGGATCCCGCTCATCGTCGAGCTGGGCGTGTTCCTCGACGCGCTGCTGGGGTTCCTCGTGATGCAGATCTTCGTCTATCGCATCCACGAAACGTTCGAGACCATCGATGTCGAGCAGCTCAGCCGGCTCCGACACTGAGGGCGAGTCGTGGCGACCTTGCTCCTGCTCCTGACCCCGCCGGTGCTGAGCGCCGCGCTCGCGGCCGTGGTCCGCCCCTATCGGCGGGCCGTCGGCTGGGCGAACGCGTTTCTGTCCCTCGTCTCCGTCGGCGGCGCCCTCGCCCTCTGGGCGCACGTCCTGGCTGGGCACGTGGTCACCGCGGGCCCGGGGGCGTTTCTTCGCGTCGACGCGCTGTCCGCACTCCTGGGCTTCGGCGTGAGCGTGGTCGGCGCCCTGGCCGCCTGGCTCGGCCCCGGGCTCAGCCGCGGAGAGGACTACGATGCCACCCAGACCCGCCGCTTCCGGATCTTCGCGAACCTGTTTACCTTCACCATGCTCTTCGCGGTCAGCACGAGCAGCGTCGGCGTCATGTGGATCGCCATCGAGGCGACCACGATTACGTCGGCCGTGCTGATCCCGCTCCACCTGAGCAAGGCCTCAGTGGAAGCGTCCTGGAAGTACATCCTGCTCAGCTCGGTGGGCATCGCGCTGGCCTTCGCCGGCACCGTCCTCGCCTACGTGGACTTCGTGGCGATCGTCGGCCGGCAGGCTGCGGCCCTCAACTGGCCGGTGCTCGTGGCGGCGGCGCCCTTGCTCCACCCGGAGGTGATGCGGCTGGCGTTCGTCTTCGTCCTCGTCGGCTACGGCACCAAGGCGGGGCTGGCACCGATGCACACGTGGTTGCCCGACGCCCACGCGGAAGCGCCGGCGCCGCTCTCGGCGATGATGTCGGGAGTGCTGCTGGCCGTGGCGCTCTACGCGGTCATGCGCTGGGCGGCCGTGGCGAACGCAACGCTCGGGGCCGCGTTCACCGACCAGTTCCTCCTCGGCCTTGGGCTCCTGTCCTTGGGAATGGCCGCCTTTAGCCTCGTCCGCCAGCACAACTACAAGCGGTTGCTCGCGTACTCGAGCATCGAGCATACCGGGCTGGTGTGCGTGGGGCTCGGTCTAGGCCCCCTCGGCACGTTCGCCGCCATGCTGCACCTCCTGAACCATACGCTCGCCAAATCGATGCTGTTCTTCCTCTCCGGGCGGGTGCTGCAACGGTATCAGACCACGCGGATCGGCGAGGTGTCCGGGCTGCTGCAGACGATGCCGGTGACGGGCGGCTTGTTCGCGGCCGGCCTCTTGGCTCTGGCCGGGCTCCCGCCGTTCGGGATCTTCATCTCGGAGTTCGCGCTCCTGCGCGCGGGCTTCGCCGCGGGGCGCTTCTGGGCGATGGGGCTGGTCCTGCTGCTCCTCACGGTCGCCTTCGTCGGGGTGATCGCCCAGCTCAACCGCATGTTGTACGGCGCCCCGTCGGCGGGGGTGCCGCGCGGAGAGCCCAGCCGCTGGCCGCTGGTGCCGCTCGCGCTCTGCCTTGCGGCTCTCGTGGCGCTCGGACTGACGATTCCATCCCCGCTCGAGCGCCTGATCGCGGGAATCGTCGAGGAACTCGGGTCATGAGTCCCCTCGCCGAGGTTCAGACCGCGCTCATGACTGCCCTCAGCGGTCGTCTCCGCGACGGGCGGATCATCCGCCGGAACGAGCTCCACTGCGCTGTCGCCGTGGCGGATCTGCCCGTGTTGGCCGAATGCTTGCGCGCGCGGTTCCATGCCGAGCTCGTGCTGATGGTCGCCGCCGACCGTCGGTCGAGCGGAGACGGCTTTCACGTCCACTATCTGTTCGCGTCCCGCCGCGAGAACTGGCTCGTCCACGCCACCGTGGCGCTGCCCGCCCGCGATCCCGCGCTCGTGTCGCTGGCCACCTTTCACTATCCCGCGTCTCGGTTCGAGCGCGAAATTGCGGACCTCTTCGGGATCCCGGCCGCCGGCCACCCCGACCCGCGGCCGCTGGTGCGCCACGGCTTCTGGCCGGACGGTTACTTTCCGCTCCGGAAGGACGCTGGAGTGCGTCCGTTTCGGGACGACGGGCACCCATTCCCCTTCCAGCAGGTTGGCGGCGAAGGGGTGTACGAGATCCCGGTGGGCCCGGTGCACGCCGGAATCATCGAGCCGGGCCACTTTCGGTTCAGCGTGGTGGGCGAGACGATCATCGACATGAAGTCGCGCCTCTACTTCACCCACAAGGGCACCGAGAAGCTCTTCGAGGGCCGGACGCCGCCGGAGGGGGTGGTGCTGGCCGAGCGCATCTCGGGCGACACGACGGTCGGGCACGCGGTCGCGTATTGCCAGGCCCTCGAGGCCTTGGCGAGCGCCGAGATCCCCGCTCGCGCCCGTTACCTTCGCGTGGTGCTTCTGGAGATGGAGCGGCTGTACAACCACATAGCGGATTTCGGCATGATCGCGAACGATACCGGGTTCGCGGCCGCCCACTCGCACTGCTTCCGCATCCGCGAGCGGCTGCTGCGGCTGAACAGGCGACTCACCGGCAACCGGCTGCTTCGAGGGGCGCTCGTCCCCGGCGGGCTCGCGCGGGACGTTCCGACGGACCTGGACCTGGCGAGCGAACTGGAGGCGGTCGTGGCCGACTTCAACGAGATCGTCGAGATCACGCTGAGCAACACGCTGGTGGCCGACCGGCTGGAGGGGACAGGGCAGCTCACCACGCAAACGGCCCGGGATCACGGCGTGCTGGGCTTCGTCGCGCGGGCCTCCGGGCTCGACATTGACGCCCGGCGCGACCATCCGTTCGCGGCCTACGGCGAGCTGGCGTTTCGGGTTCCCGTGCTCGAGTCCGGCGACGTCAAGGCCCGCACTCTCGTGCGGGTCGAGGAGGTGCGCGAGGCCGTAGCCCTCATTCGCCAGGCGCTCGAGCGCATGCCGGGTGGTCCGCTCGCCGTGCCCCTCGGGCCGCTCCCCGCGTTCGAGCCGGCGTTCACGCTGGTCGAGGGCTGGCGCGGGACCATCATTCACTGGGTCATGGCGGACGCCGCGGGACGGCTCGAGCGAGTCAAGGTGCTCGACCCGTCGTTCCTGAACTGGCGCGCGTTATCATACGCACTGCTCAAGAACATCGTTCCCGACTTCCCGCTCTGCAACAAGTCGTTCAATCAGTCCTACTCGGGGAACGACCTCTGAGGCGTCCCTTCCGGGGCACATGAAGGTCGTCGCGATTCGGCGGTGAGACCCGGCCCGCCGTAATCCGCCATCCGTGTCTGAACTTCTGTTGGCCTGACTGTAACGCGGAGTCCCGAGACACAGCGCGCTCGTCGAGCGGCCGTACGTATTCGAGATGGCAGGCCTTGCATCGAGAGACCGACCTGACTCATACTCCGCGCCATGGCCGTCACCGCGCTCTACGCGCTTCAGAACGGCTACCTCGGGTTCGAGCGCTCGGGCCTCTTCTTCGGCGAGCGGTCGGCCGAGCGGGTTCCGATCCCCATCGCCTGCTACCTGGTCAAGACGACGGACGGCACGGTCCTCTTCGACACCGGCGTGTCGCCGCGCGCGGTCCCGGGGCTCCTCCGGAACGACTCGATGGCGCGCTTCGAGGACGCGGATCTGCTCGTGCACCGGCTCGACTCGATCGGGCTCGAGCCCGCCGACGTCGACCTGGTCGTGCTGTCGCACCTGCACTTCGACCACGCGGGCGGCGCCGAGCTGTTCCCCACGTCGGAACTCGTCGTGCAGAAGGACGAGTACGCGACGGCGCTCTACCCGCCGCCCTTCTTCGAGGGCTTCTACTACCGGAAGAACTTCGACCTCCCGAGCTACCGCTGGCGGTACCTCGACGGCGACGCGGAGCTCGCCCCCGGCGTGACCGTGCTCCGCACCGACGGCCACACGCCCGGCCATCAGTCGCTCCTGCTCGAGCTGCCGGAGACCGGGCCGGTCATCCTGGCCGGCGACTCCTGCTACTGGCAGGAGCACATCGACGCCGAGCGCGTCCCGGGCATCGTCTGGAACCCGGCGGCCGCGTTCCAATCGATCCGGCGGCTGAAGACCCTGGCCCGCCTCGTCGGGGGCCGCATCTTTCCCGGCCACGATCCGGTCTTCTGGAAGGCCGTCACGCCGGCGCCCGGCTTCTATCGCTGACGCCGGCCCCGCCCGCCAGGAGCGATCGCGCGTGAGAGCCCTCGACGGGATCAGGATCCTCGAGCTGGTGCGGGTGGCGCCGGGCGAGTTCTGCACGATGCTCCTCGCCGACATGGGCGCCGACGTGGTCAAGATCGAGACGCCGGAGCGGCCGGTCGACGACGCGCGGCGGGCGGCCTTCGCGTTCGTCAACCGCAACAAGCGGAGCCTCGCCCTCGACCTCAAGACCCCGGAGGGCCGGACGCTCCTCCACCGCCTGGCGGCATCGGCGGACGTCGTCCTCGAGGGCTTCCGGCCGGGCGTGATGACGCGCCTCGGGGGCGACTGGGCGACGCTCTCCGCCATCAACCCGCGGTTGATCTACTGCTCGCTCTCGGGCTTCGGCCAAGACGGGCCCTACCGCGACCATCCCGCCCACGACATGAACTACCTCTCGCTCGCCGGCGTCCTCGGCCTCATCGGCGAGGCCGACCGCAAGCCGGCCATCCCCCTCAATATCATCGCCGACTACGCCGGCGCGAGCCTCCACGGCGCCCTCGGCGTCGTGCTGGCGCTCTTCGCGCGCGAGCGCACGGGGCGGGGCCAGCAGGTCGACGTCTCCTACCTCGACACGACCCTGGAACTCCTGGCGGCCACGCCGAACATGCGCTACTTCTTCAGCGACGGCGTCGCGCCGCGGCGTGGCGCCGGCTTCCTGGGCGGCTCCTACCCCTACTACGCGATCTACGAGACCCGGGACGGCAAGCTCCTCACGATCGGCTGCACGGAGCCCTGGCTCTGGGAGAACTTCTGCCGGGCCATCGGCCGCCCGGAGCTCGCCCGCTTCGCCCGCCGGTCTGACCAGTTCGTGCGCCCCGCCAACGCCGCGGAGGAAGCCGCGCGGCGCGAGATCGAGGCGATTATCAGGACGCGCGACCGCGACGAGTGGTTCGACCTGCTCGTCCGGGCGGACGTCTGCGTGGGCAAGGTCTACGACGTCGAGGAAGTCGTCGGCGACCCCCAGGTCACCCACCGGGGGATGGTCGTGGAGGTCGAGCATCCCAAGCACGGCACGATCCGGCAGTTCGGCATCGGGATCAAGCTGTCGGACACCCCCGGCGCCGTGGTCCGCGCGGCCCCCCAGCGAGGGGAGCACACCGACGAGGTCCTCGCCGCCCTCGGCCTCGGCACGGACGAGATCCGCGCCCTCCGCGACAAGCGCGTCATCGCCTGATCAGCCGGCAGTGTAGCCGCCGTCGACGGCCAGCGCGACTCCGGTGACCCAGGCCGCCTCGTCGCTCGCGAGGTAGAGGATCGCGGCGGCGATCTCCTCGGGCCGGCCGAAGCGGCCGAGCGGATACTTGGCGAGCGTGCGCTCCCGCCACGCGGGATCCCCGCGGAGCTCGGCCGTCATCGGCGTCTCGATCACGCCGGGACAGACGCAGTTCACCCGCACCGTCGGCGCCCAGTTGAGCGCGAGCTGCCGCGTGAGATTCGCCACACCCCCCTTCGCGGCCGCGTAGGAGGGCGCCATCGACCCGCCCACCAGGCCGTAGATCGAGGCGAGGTTGGTGATCGAGGCCGCGCCGCTCGCCCGGAGCGCTCCGAGGGCGGCGCGCGAGGGCAGGTACGTGCCGGTCAGGTTGATCTCGACGACCCGCCGCCACTCGGCCGGGGGCGGCGCCGGATCGGCGGCGGCCGGGCGCACGCCCGCGGAGTTCACGAGCGTCGTCAGCCGCCCGAAGCGGGCGAGCGCCTGCTCGACCAGGCGGGCGCAGGCCGCGTCGTCGGTCACGTCGACGGCGAGGGCCAGCGCCTGCCCGCCGCCTGCCTCGATGGCCCGGGCCGTCTCCCGTGCGCCGGTCGCGTCGAGATCGGCGCAGGCTACCGCGGCGCCCTCGGCGCCGAAGCGGAGCGCAGTGGCCCGCCCGATCCCCGAGCCAGCGCCCGTGACGATCGAGACCTTGCCGTGCATGCGCATGTCGGCTCCTCCGCCGTCCGGCGCTCTCCCCGGCCGGCTCCGGCCACCCCACTATAGCGAAGTTCGGGATCGACCCCCGGGGCGCCGTCTGCAGGACGAATGTCCGAACAAAACTGGAAACGGGCCGCCCGACATAGCCGTGAGCGGCTCTTGTCTAGAACCCACCCAGAGTCCTGGACGACCGGTCCTGCCCACGGCCATCGACTCCGACCAATTTGGCATCGACGTGGCGCCCGCGTGCCGATTCGGCAGGCGCGTCGAGGAGACCCGCGTGCAAGCACGCGAGGTTCAACGCGAGATTGTCGTTGGTATCGAACGTGCTCCCCTCGCGCAGCAGATGATCGTCAACCTGGAACCGATAATTCCCGAGCAGGCTCCGGACATCGCGGCCATCGCCCCCTCTGGAGAGCTGGAGGGGACCACCGTGGATGAGCTTCGGGCTGCCCTCACCTCGCTGCTCGGAGAGAGGCGCACCAAGCTGCTCGTCGACCTCGGCGGTCTGGCTACTGTCGACAGCTCGGGCCTCAGCATGATCGTGGCCGTCATGAAGCTCGCTCGACGGCTGGGCGGCGACCTGAGGCTGTGTGCCCCGCGGCCTGATATCCACTCGCTGCTCGACACGCTGGGCCTGCTGGGGCAGATTGGCGTGTACCCTGATCGCCAAGAAGCTCTCGCGTCGTGGCTCCCGAGCCCGCCACCCATGGCGCTGAAGATCGACCGAGCCGTGTTCTTGGTGAGCACGAAGGACCGAACGGGGCGCTCGACGACCATCGAGAGTGACGTCGTGCCTCTCCTGCCGGGGCGAAGCTCCTACCAGTGGCAGCTGCATCTCTCCGATGCCACTCCGAAGTCGGTTACTGTGAAGGAGATACTCACGCTGCCCGCTCCTCCTGAATGCTGGCCTCTCGCTCCTGAGCTCACCGATGAGAACCACGGCCAGCGAGCGATCACTGAAGAGACCCTGGACGCCAAGGACGGATGGATTTCGCAGAGCTGGCGCGTCGCCGACGGCGACCCGCCTGGACCGTACTCGATCGAGGTCCATCTCGACGGCGCCCTCATCTATCGATTCGTCTTTCATGTGCGGCGTCCCGTCGAGTCGACATCCCCGCTCTTGGGGGAAGCCAGCCATTCGGATCTTGCCCATACGGCCACGCAGGATGCCGGAGGCATCGATGGGAGAGGGATCACACCGATGAGAGGCGTCTTCCGCATGAAGGTCGCGCACAATCGCTCGGCGGGCCCGAACGGGCGTCCGTGAGGGCCGCGAAGCCGCCCGCAGGAGACGGCCGCCCTACGGCGAACCACAGAGAGATTGCTCCCGCGACAGCAAACTGAGAGTTGACGGCGATACGTCACCTGTTGGCGCCGCTTCGGCCGGCTTGCGCCGCGGCGAGGAGGTAAGGCCGACCTAGGACCGCGTCGACCGCATCCGCGGCGTGATCTTGCTCGCTCGAGACAAACGCTCGGGGTCCGGTTGACGTTTGTGCTGAATCCTCATCACCGATTCGCGTGTACCCCACCGAGCCCGGTGTCCACGATGGCCGATCCGGCTGCTCACCTTGGACCGATCCCCGCGTTCACGCTGGATCGAAAGCCGCAGTCACCCCCTGACGGCAACTTCCTGCCTCACGCAGGAGGGCTCCACGCCGCCTGAGCATTTGGACGGGCCGGACCGATCCTCCGGTGGCCTGCGGCTACTGTAGCGACTGGTCGCCGTCCACTCCCCATCGGGTCTGCTCGACCGTCCCGGTGCTGGAGAGCTGGACGTACCACGTGCCGTTCGTCGGGCGGAAGACCGCGATGTCGGCCTTGCCGTCGCCATCATAGTCGCGCGGGACGGGGACGTCGCCGGCCGCGCCCCACTGGGTCTGCTTGACCGCCCCGGTGCTGGAGAGCTGGACGTACCACGTGCCGTTCGTCGGGCGGAAGACCGCGACGTCGGCCTTGCCGTCGCCATCATAGTCGCGCGGGACGGGGACGTCGCCGGCCGCGCCCCACTGGGTCTGCTTGACCGCCCCGGTGCTGGAGAGCTGGACGTACCACGTGCCGCTGCTCGGGCGGAAGACCGCGATGTCGGCCTTGCCGTCGCCATCATAGTCGCGGGGGATGGGGGTGTCGCCGGCAACGCCCCACTGGGTCTGCTTGAGGGCCCCGGTGCTCGAGAGCAGGACGTACCACGCGCCGCTGCTCGGGCGGAAGACCGCGAGGTCGGCCTTGCCGTCGCCGTCGTAGTCGCGCGGGACGGAGACGTCGCCGGCAACGCCCCACTGGGTCTGCTTGACCGCCCCGGTGCTGGAGAGCTGGACATACCACATGCCGCTGCTCGGGCGGAAGACCGCGATATCGGTCTTGCCGTCGCCATCGTAGTCGCCGGGGACCGGAACATCGCCGGCAGCCGCCCACTGGACCTGCCGCGGCGCGCCCGTGGCGGAGATCGCATACCAAGTCCCGTTGCCGGGGCGAAACACGGCGATGTCGGCCTTGCCGTCGCCGTCGAAATCCAAGTCGACGGACGAAGTCCGCGGGGCGGTAAAGAAGTCGCCCAAATCCGTCGCGGTGGCCGCGTTGAGGAGGAACGGGTGCAGCGGCGGGCCCACCTGGAAGATCGTCTGCATCGTCCGCACGGTCGAGCTGTGGTCGTACCGGATGGCGTTCGAGTAGCCAACCTTGGCCAGCGGCGAGAGCACGATCATCCCGATCGGTCCGTCCCCGCTTTTTGCCTCGTCCCAGGTGATGAAGACCGCCCCATTGTCTCTGTAGGCCTGGGAGTCAAGGATCATCGGGAGGTTCTGCGACAGCCACGTGTCCCCCGTGAGGATGCTGCAGTCGTGCATGTCGTTGCAGAGGTTGGGGGTGATGAAGTTGTAGCGCGCGACCGTGTTGTTCTGCAGATCGGTCGCAAGCTCAGTATAGGGCCGGACGTGAGCGGTGCACGTCGCCGAGGTCGCGCTCTCACCGTCGGTCAGGTCCTGGAAGAAGACGAACGGATCGTGCTTGGCGGCGTACTGGCCAGAGCTAGTCAGCGGGCACCGCGTCCCGCTGATGTTCTCTTCGTAGGCCCGCCATGAGATGCCGGCGCTGTTGAGATACGTGGCGAGGTGATTCGTGGTGCTGGTCGAGTTTGAGAAGCTGGCGTCGTGGTCGGTGGTGAGGCCCAAGGTGTCCCCCGCCTCCAACCAGACATAGTTCGGCTCGCTCGGGTGGATACCGGGCGGGTTGAAGTACTGCGTGGCGTGCGCCCCCAGCGGCAGGAGCGAGTTAATGTATGGCGCAATGTCCGGAGTGATCGACGCCCAGTCATTGTTTTCAAACAAGATGATGAAGACCGTCTTGATCGAGGTGAGGGGGGTCGCCGGGGTCGGCGACTGGCTCGGTGCTTGACCGGCCGCGATCGCAATCAAGGCAATGGAGAGTCCAACCGCGAGGAAACGGCGTAGCCGATACGGGCGAGGTCCCAGAGTGTCGATTCGGACCTCGCCGATCGTGTTTGGCCGTCGGGGTTTCGGCCCTGCCGTGATCGCGTGCTTCGTTGAGTCCATGAGTACCCCCTACACTGTCGGTTCTTCCGCGGTCCAGTGCTCCCGGGCCCGCCGGCCACCAGAGAACTGGGTCCGTGCCCCCCTCCCCCCGGGGGGGTGCAACAACGAACATCCCGAGCAGCGGAAATGGGCCACTAGAATACCCTAGGGTCGGCCCGGCGGGAAGCGCTCCCCGGGGCCGGGTGCGGCTGGTCTGCACCGTGGTCTTTCTCGGCGAGGTCGAGCAGCGTCGCTGCGCGACAGCGGGCGTAGGTTCGGGTCAGGGCTCGTCGGCTGCCACCTCAAAGGAGGTCCGCGACCACGACAGACTCGTCGAGCGGATTCTGCAGAGGTCCCTCAGAGCCCCACCCCCTGGCTCAGGTGATTCCCTCGGCCGATTCGGGGACCCTCCTCATTTCTGGCTTCCGATTTGGGGACTACAGGTCCCGTCGCGCGCGCCCGGTCTCTCCGGAGTAGCCGTGGAGACGAAGGTCTCAGCGGCAGACGCCCAGACGGGGCCGAGATCGCCAGACATCCGGCCAAGTTCTGGCCGCCGCCTGTCGCTCGAACGCCCGGGCCCGCGACTCGTTCCACGAGATCGAACAAGTGACCCCGAGGAAAGGAGTCGGCGGGCGCGGGGTCGTCAAATGATGTCCCGACGATTTATGTGTGGGCGGCGGTCTTCTCCAAGCGGCCGAGGAAATTGACAAGGTCCATGACCAGATAGTTCGCGGCTTCGTCGAGGCGCGCCGTCGTCCCCGGGATATCGCGCGTCTCGGTCATCACCGTTCGTGCCGTCCGCCGGTCGGCCGTCGCCAAGACGACCCGGCCGCTCGCCGCATCCACGAACCGTGTTTCCATCTGGATGGAGCCCGGGCCCAGCCATTGCCAGAGTGCCGTCGGTGCGAGCTGGTCCAGCTCAAGAGCCGTAATTCTGACGTCCAGGCGCAGCGTATTCGCGGGCGCGTCCTGCGCGCTCGCGTCGCCCGCCACCCGTTCAAACCGACCTGCGGTCCGGAGCTCTTGGGCCAGATCCGACCGCAGATGCGCGATCACGCTCGACGCGATCCGTCGATCTTCCTCGCTCCAGCTGGCTGGCATATCGACAGAGACGTTTCCGAGCGTGATCGTCTGATACCGGGTGACGTCAAAGCCGTAGGCGGCCGCCACACGGCCCGCATCCCGGTCCTTGACAGACGGCACCAGACTCCCAACCGCCGCCGGGTGTAACGGCGTACTTTGAACCGGCGCGCAGCCGGCGGCAAGGACAAGCAATACGAGGCTCGCGCTGACCCGAGAGGTCGCGGCCAATCGCTTCATCATCCGCTCCATCATCGTACATATCCCTTTCTGTGTTGAGCTGCTCACTCCTGCCAACGTGCGTGTCCTTGGGAGGATGTCTCCCCCCTGTCGGGCTCTGCCGCGGACACCGAAACGTCCGCGTGAGGCGCGCAGGTGGCCCGAGCGGGTTGTCGCCTCCCCCCTCCTCGGCCTTTATGAGGGCCGCTTCGAGACGCGCGGTGCCACGTCATCGGCTTTTCGCAGGAATGCGACAGCCAGATGCCGCAGGGATGGCTGGACTGGGTGAGTGGAGCACACGCGGATGCCGCTCGCGAAGATTGCCCGCGCCGGCGCTGATCGGCGTTCGAGGCCCCGCGACTCGGGTGTCGCGTTCTTGCTGAAATGACGGCGTCGGGCGGCCGGCACGTCCGCGACGCCATCTCATTGGACAGGTGCGCCGTCACCGGCTTCACGGCGCGAGCGGCGCTCGGTTCAGATTCACCGAGGACGCTTCGCCAGCGGAGCGAGGGACCTCGGACTCAGGGGACGCGGGGGGCGTAGGCCTCCACAGACCGGCGGAGTGCTCTTCGAGAGTGCCGTCGCTCTTGACTCGGTCGGGGAGAAATCGGTGACGTTGTGCCCACACTCTCACCTACGCAACACGAGCCATCGGAGAACTCTATGAAGATGGATCGACGCACCTTCGCGGTCACGCTCCTGGCCGGAGCCGCGACCTCGCTGCTCGCGGATGCGAGCGAAGCCCAGGTGGGGTCCCGCGCCCGTAACGTCGTGCTCGTGCACGGTGCCTACGCGGACGGGTCGAGCTGGTCCGAGGTCATCCCGCTCTTGCAACACGCCGGCCTGAACGTCACGGCGGTGCAGAACCCGCTGACCTCGCTCGCCGACGACGTCGACGCGACGCGCCGCATCCTGGCACTGCAGGACGGGCCGACGGTCCTCGTCGGTCACTCATGGGCCGGCACCGTGATCAGCGAGGCTGGCGTCGATCCCAGAGTCTCCGCCCTCGTCTACGTCGCCGCCCGTGCGCCCGATGCCGGCGAGGATTATGCGGCCCTGGCCGCTACGTTCCCGACGCCGCCAGCGAGTGCCGGCCTCGTCAAGTCGGGCGGCTACGCACAGCTGAGCGAAGAGTCTTTTCTCAGGGACTTCGCCGGCGACCTCGATCCGGCGAGGGCGCGCGCCCTCTATGCGGTACAGGGGCGGATCTCCGCCACGTTGTTCGCCTCTAGGACGACGCAGGCGGCCTGGAGGACCAAGCCGACCTGGTACGCCGTGTCGACGCAAGACCGGACCACGTCCCCGGAACTGGAGCGCTTCCTCGCGAACCGGATGAAGGCAAAAACGATTGAGCTGAGATCGAGTCACGTCTCCCTGCTTTCCCACCCGCAGGAGATCGCTGATCTGATCCTGACCGCCGCCGGCCACGAGGATTAGCGCTCGATTCCACGATTCTGAAGCCAGACTTTTCTCTCACGAATCTTCTTCAATGAATCTTCGGCCTCACCCGTCGCTGTGACTGTCGTCAGTAAGGGCGCGGCAGAACGCCACACCTCAACCTTGAGGTGACCCCAGGAGCGCTTCCGCTCAAGGACCTGCGTCACCTGTGCGGCTCATCCCGCAGAGTGTAGTTGCCGAGCCGCTCACGCAGGACGGGGGTCGTGGGCCTACGGCGCAGTCGGCCTCCGGCTCAACGGCGCGGGTACACCGTAGCGGGACCCTGCTTCGACTCTGGGCACGGGCCCGTGAGAACCTCGGTGAGCATGTCTCCGGCAGATAGCCCGAGTCGAAACCCTTGGGACTCTGACGTCGACAGGTGGCGCCACCGGGTTCGAACCCGTGCTTCGGCCCGGTCGCGTCTTCGTCAAGCTTGAAGGCCGTCCGGCGCGCACGGTCCACGCATGAGCGCCGCGCGACCCGGACACGCTCCGACGATCGTGCCCTTGAACGCCGCACACTCCGCCGCGCTCGCCGCACCAGCCTTCGACGGTGGCCTGCCGGAGCGGCCCGGGCCAGCCCTCAGATGCGATACCGAGCTGTGGTCTCTTGTCCGTTCGGCGATGACTCTGGTGTCTTCTTTGTAGATACTCGGCCCCTTGTAGGAGGCCGGGAACATGCGGGTTCCAGTTCAGAAGTGGGGGAACAGTCTCGGCCTGCGAATTCCGAAGCCGTTCGCCGAGGACGTTACCGTGAGCGAAGGGACGGTCGTCGATGTGTCCCTCTCGAAGGGACGCCTGATCGTGGCGCCGGTCGGGCCGCGGCGCCCTCGTCTCGAGGCCCTACTTCGGCGCGTCAAGAAGCGCAACCTGCACGGAGAGGTCGGGACCGGGCCCGCGATCGGCAGTGAGGCGTGGGAGTGCCGCGCCGCTACGTGCCGCGACGTGGCGACATCGTCTGGCTCTCGTTGACCCCGCAGGCCGGCCATGAGCAGGCCGGCCGCCGTCCGGCGCTGGTGTTGTCTCCGTCGGCATACAACCGCAAGGTTGGCCTGGCCCTATTCTGCCCAATAACGAGCCGCGTCAAGGGCTACCCCTTCGAGGTGACCGTTCCCAGGGGCCTGGCGGTGGCTGGGGTCGTCCTCGCGGACCAGGTTAAGAACCTGGATTGGCGAGCTCGACGCGCAGAGTTCGTCGACCGTCTTCCCGATGCCGACGTCAGCGGAGCTCTGGGCCTGGTGATGGCGCTTCTCACGAAAGGTGCCGCGTGATTGCTCGCCTGAACCGGACCGGGAGGAGGCGCGCCGACGACCATCTGCGCATGGTGAAGTAAATGGCCAAGAACGCAAGGATCCAGATCGGCCAGCAACTAGATCTCCGACGCCTTCGAAGAGCCACACGCGCGGCTCGGAGCTGAGAAGTCCAAGGGCACAGACCCTGGAAACCCGGACGAGTCTTGTGCCCACAACACCTTCGTCTGGGTGCCGGAACCAACGTGCCAGATGCGCTCAACCTGAGATCTAGCGGCGGCAACTGGCACAGCCCAAGCGAAGGGTCCGAGATGACCAGAAATTCGGCGAAGCTCTGGCCGCCGATCGCTCTAAGATGGTGGGGGCGCGCGGGCCGCCCGGGCCCGGCGCGCGGAGGTACTAGCTCGTGCCACTCACTACGATCGAGACCATTCGGCCCGACGACATCGCCGGGCTGACCTACTGCCGAGCCCTCGAGGCGGGCCAGATCCTCCTCTTCCCCCGGGCGCCCTTCGAGCTGCCCGCCGGCGATCGCGCCTTCCTGCTCACGCAGCGCCAGGCCGGCGCCGGCTACCACAAGAACATCGCCTACCGGCCGCAGCGCGACCGCGTCACGGGCTTCGTCCGGCAGGCGGCGGCCGACGCCCACCGCCTCCGGCACGTGCTCCGGGACTACTCCCGGCGGGTCGCCGGGTTCGCGGCCAACCTCCTGCCGACCTACGCGCGCGCGTGGCGGCTCGACTTCGCCAGCTTTCGTCCTCAAGAGGAGTCGGGACGCTCGCTCCCGCCCCACGCGCGGAACGACCTGCTCCACGTCGACGCCTTCCCCACCCGCCCGAGCGGGGGCGACCGGATCCTGCGCGTCTTCACCAATATCAATCCGACAGCCGCCCGCGTCTGGCTGACCGGAGACAACTTCGAGCGCCTCGCCGAGCGCTTCGCCCTGTCGTCGGGGCTCCTCCCCGCGGTCCAGCGCCCGAGCCTCGCGCGGAGCCTCCGGCGGCTGGCCCGGGGCCTCGGGCTGCCGGTGGCCGTCCGCTCCCCGTACGACAGCTTCATGGTGGGCTTCCACCACTTCCTGAAAGGACACCTCGAGTACCAGCAGGCGGCGCCGGCCGAGCGCCTGGCCTTCCCGCCCGGCTCGACCTGGCTCGTGTTCACCGACATGGTGAGCCACGCGGTGCTGAGCGGTCAGTACGCGCTCGAGCAGACCTTCATCGTCCCGCGGGAGTCGCTGGCGCTCCCCGACAAGGCGCCCATCGCGATCCTCGAGCGGATCGCTGGCGCGAGGCTCGCGTGATCGTGTAGCCTTTGGGCGGGTCCGGGCGTCGCACCCGCTCGCTCGAGGAGAATCACCGCATGCGCCTCAAAGGGAAGGTCGCCATCGTCACCGGTGGCGGGACCGGGCTCGGCCGAGCCATCGCGCTTCGGTTGGCCCAGGAGGGGGCGAGCGTCGTCGTGAGCGGGCGGCGCGAGGCGCCGCTCCGCGAGGTCGCGCGGCGGATCGGCGCGGAGGGCGGCCGGGCGCTCGCCGTCCCGGCCGACGTGAGCACGGCCGCCGATACCGCGCGGCTCGTCCGCGCGACCGTCGACGCGTTCGGCCAGCTCGACGTCCTCGTGAACAACGCCGGAACCGTCACCGCCCGCGCCTCCGCCCTCGACACGACCGACGCGGACTGGGAGCGCATGCTCGACGTGAACCTCACCGCGGTCTTCCGCCTCTGCAAGCAGGCGCTCCCCGAGCTGATCCGGAGCCGTGGCAACATCGTCAACATCGCGTCCGTGAACGGCCTCGCCGGCGCACCCGCGCGCGTCGCCTACGGCGCCTCGAAGGGGGGGCTCGTCATCCTGACCCAGTGCATGGCGCTCGACCACGCGCGGGAGGGCGTGCGGGTCAACGCGATCTGTCCCGCCTTCGTGCCCACCGACCTCAACCAGGATCTCGTGGCCGAGCTCAAGCGGACCGGCCGGTTCGACACGCTGGTCGCCAGACACCCGCTCGGCCTCGGCGAACCCGAGGACGTCGCGGCGGCCGCCCTGTTCCTCGCGAGCGACGACGCGCGCTGGATCACGGGCGTCGCGCTCCCAGTCGACGGCGGCCTGACGGCGGCGCTCTGACGGTGGCCGCCCGCGTCGTCAGGGCCAGGGAGCGCTACCACCACCAGACGTCGTGGCTCTCGACCTACTGGCACTTCTCGTTCGACCACTACCACGACCCCGCGAACGTCGCGTTCGGACCGCTGCGCGTGTTCAACGACGACACCGTCGCGCCCGGGACCGGCTTTCCGCCGCACTCCCACGCCGACATGGAGATCGTCTCCTACGTGCTCTCGGGCACGCTCGAGCACCGGGACAGCGCGGGCCACCGCGGCCGCATCGGGCCGGGCGAGCTGCAGCTGATGTCGGCGGGCACCGGCATCACGCACGCCGAGTCCAACCCCTCCCCGACCGAGGCCGTGCACTTCCTCCAGGTCTGGATCCTGCCTCGTCACCGCGGCCGGCCGCCGCGCTGGGAGCAGCGGGCCGTCAGGCGCGCCGATCGCGCCGGCCGCCTGCTCCCGGTGGTGGGCGGGGCCGGCGCGGGGGCGCTCGCGATCGACCAGGACGCGACCTTCCTCCTGGGCGCGCTCGCTGCGGGGGAGAAGGTCGCCCACCCGCTCGACCCGGCCCGCCGCGCCTACCTGTTCGTGATCGAGGGCGGCGTCCGGCTGGACGGCGACGAGCTCCTGGCGGGAGACCAGGCGCGCATCGACGGCGTCCGGGGGCTCGAGCTCGCGGCCACGCAGGGGACCGAGCTCCTGCTCCTCGACCTCCCGTGACGGCGGCCGTCCCCGACGCCGCGGAGCGCCCGGGCCGCCGGCCCGTCACCCTCGCGGAACGGTTGAGCCACACGGGCGACCTGCTCTTTCGGTGGCGCAGCTACCTGCCGCTCGCGCTCGTGCCCCTCCTCGCGGCGGGCGTCCTGGGCGCCCCCCCACCGTTTCGGAGCCGGGCCGGGGAGCTCGCCTGGAAGCTCGGCTGCGCCGTGATCGCCGCGGCCGGCCTCGCGCTTCGCATGTACACGGTCGGCACGGCCGCGCGCGGCACGTCGGGCCGCAACACCCGGGCGCAGAAGGCCGAGTCGCTCAACACGACGGGCCCCTATTCGGTCGTCCGCCACCCCCTGTATCTCGCCAACTACGTCATCGCGCTCGGCCTCTCCCTCGTTCCGCGCGCCTGGTTCGTCCCGATCATCCTGTCTCTCGCCGCTGCCCTCTACTACGAGCGGATCGCCGTGCACGAGGAGGAGTACCTCGAGGCCAAGTTCGGCCCGGACTTCCGGGCGTGGGCGGCCGGCGTCCCCGCGTTCGTGCCGGCCGTCCGCCGCTTCCGGCCGGCGGCGCGCTCGTTCAGCTGGAAGACCGCGCTCGTCCGCGAGCACTACGCGATCTTCGAGGTGACGACGCTCCTCTTCCTGCTCGACCTCGCCGAGCGGGCGCGCCGGGACGGCCGGCTCACCCTCGACCCGCTGTGGACGAGCCTCTTCGCCCTCGGCGCGGTCGTCTTCGTCACGCTGCAGGTCCTGAAGAAGCGGACGCGCCTCTTCCGCCGGCCGCGGCCGGAGCCGCCATCTACGACCTCGTGACCCTCGGGGAGGTGCTGCTGCGCCTCGCGATCCCGTCGCCGGGACGCTTCGAGACGACGCGGCAGCTCGACGTCCAGCTGGGGGGGGCGGAGGCCAACGTCGCCGCGACCGCGGCGCGGCTCGGGCTCCGAACGGCCTGGATCTCGGCCGTGCCCGACAACCCCTGGGGCGAGCGCGTGCGACGGGAGCTCGAGTCGCACGGGGTCGACTGCGCCCACGTCCGGCTGCGGCCGGACACGCGGCTCGGCGTCTACTTCATCGAGTACGGCGTCCCGCCGCGGCCGATCCGCATCCAGTACGATCGCCGCGACTCGGCCTTCGCCGGCCTGACGCCGGAGGACGTTGACTGGGAGCCGGTCCGGCAGGCCGGGCTCGTGCACCTGACCGGCATCACCCCCGCGCTCGGCGCCGGACCGCGCGCGCTCGCGGAGCGCGCGCTCCGGGAGGCGCCCGTCGTCTCGTTCGACGTGAACTACCGGGCCCGGCTCTGGAAGCCCGACGAGGCGCGCGAGGTGATCCTGGGCTTCCTGCCCCGGGTCCGCTATCTCTTCGCCGGCGCCGAGGAGGCGCGCACGGTCTTCGGGCTCACGGGGCCGGCCGAGGGGCTCATCGCCGGCCTCGCGCGCCTGGCCCCCGCCGCCACGGTGGTTCTGCTGCTGGGGGAGGCGGGCTCCGTCGCCCTCGACCGCACCCGCCTCTACCGCCCGACCCGCCGGCACTCGGTGCAGGTCGTGGATCCGATCGGCGCCGGCGACGCCTACGTGGCGGGGTTTCTCTGGGCCCTCCGGCGCAACCGCTCGCTCCAGGAGGCGGTGGACGTCGCCGCCGCCGTCGCCGCGATCAAGTGCTCGCTCTGGGGCGACATCGCGCCGCTCACCCCCGCGGACGTCGAGGAGGCGCTCGGCGGGAGCCCGACCGTCCGGCGCTGACCGCTACTGCGTCGCGTCCTTCCGGTCGGTCGGCCTGCCGCCGCCCTCCTCGTTCGACGCGGGCGCCACCCCCTGCGGCTCCGACGCCTTCGGCTCTTCGGCGGCTGGGCTCCCGGCCTCCTGGCTCGCCGCGGGCACGGGCGGGGCCGCCGCGGCCGCGGGCTCCTGAGCCTTCGGCGCCTCGGTGGCCGCGCGGCCTTGCTCTTCGGCCGGCTTCGCGCTCGACTGCTGCGGGCCGAGGCCCTCCTCCGGGAGCATCAGGCGCAGGGTGACGCGGCGGTTCTGGGCCCGCTCCGCCGGCGAGCCCTTGTCCGGGAGCTTGCCCATCCCGATCCAGTTGATCCGCGACAGATCCACGCCGTGCGCCGCCAGGAAGCGCCGCACCGACGACACGCGCCGCTCGCTCAGCTCGAGGTTGTACTCAACCGGGCCCGTCGAGTCCGTGTACCCCTGGAGGTCCACCGTCAGCGCGGCGTTCTCCGCGAGCTCCCGGATCAGCGCGGCCAGCGCCGTCTGGGTGGCGTCGGTGAGGTCGGCGCGGTCCAGACCGAAGTGCACCTGGATCGTCTCGACGAGCCGTCGCTTGCCGCGGTTGGTGAGGAGCCGCGAGACCCGGGTCTGGATCTCCTCGGCGCGCGTGACCGCCTCGTCCGCCTTCGCGGACGCGCTCCGGGAGATGGTGCCGAACTCGTCGACCGACGTCTCCAGCTTGGCGAACCGGCCGCCCATCTCGTCGAGCTGCTTGGCCTGCGCGTCCGCGCGCGCGGTCTCGGTGTCGAGCCGCTTGACCTGCGCGCTGAGTACCTGGCCCTGCTCGCGAAGCTGGGCGTCGAGCTTGGCCTGGCTCTGCCCGACAACCTCCCGCACGTAGTCCTTGGTCGCGCAGCCCGCCGCCGGGACGACTAGCGCCGCGAGCAGCAGCGCGAGGGCTTCGTTTCGCATCTCGATCCTCCTCCGTGAAGGGGAAAATATCTGGCCAAGGATACCAAGATCCGGATCGAGCCGCGTACAGAAAGGTGCGACCTGGCGGAGCCCCGAGCCCGCGCGTACAATACGGCGCGGGAGGGCCAGAGTTGCGATGAAGACACGCAGGCGTCCCTACCTGCTCGTGCTGTTGTCGGCGGCGGTCCTGGCCGGCTGCGCCCGGGAGCCCAAGACCGCCGGGCTCACCGTGCCGCCGCCCGTCGCCCCCGAGTCGAGCGCGGCCGCGCCCGCCGCGGCGCCGGCGCCGGAGGCGGTCGAGTCGCCGCACCCGGAGAACGTGGCCGTCCGGCCGGAGGCGCGAGAGTTCGCGCCGAGCCCGCGACTGCACGACATCCACTTCGACTTCGACCAGTACGTGATCCGGCCCCACGACACGAAGATCCTCGACGCCAACCTCGACTGGATGCTGTCGAACCCCAAGTCCCTGGTCCTGATCGAGGGGCACTGCGACGAGCGCGGCACCAACGAGTACAACATGGCCCTCGGCGAGCATCGCGCCCGGGCCACCGCGAACTACCTCGTGGCCCACGGCGTCCTGTCCGAACGGATCACCACGCTCAGCTACGGCGAGGAGCGGCCGCTCTGCACGGAGCGGACGGAGGCGTGCTGGGCCAGGAACCGCCGCGCCCACTTCCTGGTGAGGCTGCCGACGCCCGCCCGCTGAGGGACGGCCCGGTCGCGGGCGCCTGATCGGCGATCTCACGGGGCCCGCAGATCACGGGGCAGGATCGGCAGCGCGGTGACGCGGATGCCGAGGCCGCGGACGGCGTCGGCGACGGCGTTGGCGATCGCCGCCGGCGCACCGATCGTGCCGCCCTCCCCCATGCCCTTGACACCGCCCGGTGTGAGCGGCGACGGGGTCTCGAGGTGGTCGAGCTCGAGCGACGGCACGGAGCTCGCCACCGGGAGCGCGTAGTCCATGAGCGTCGCCGTCAGGAGCTGGCCCTCGCCGTCGTAGGCGAGCCGCTCGAGGAGCGCCTCCCCGACGCCCTGGGCGACGGCGCCGTGGATCTGGCCCTCGACGAGCAGCGGATTGAGGACGGGACCGCAGTCCTCGACCACGACGTACTTCCGGATGGCCACCCGCCCGGTCTCCCGGTCCACCTCCACCACGGCCAGGTGCACCGCGCCCGAGAAGGTCGGCCCCGGCGGGTCGAACCGGGCCTCGGCCTCGAGCCCGGGCGCGACGCGGGCGACCTCGGCCAAGGACACCGTCCGGTCCGGCACGCCGCGGACCCTGACCACCCCCGCCTCCAGCACGAGATCGTCGGCGCTCGCCTCGACGAGGCCGGCCGCGACGGCGAGGATCTTCCGTCGGAGCCTCTCCGCCGCGGCCGGCACGGCGCCGGCGAACGACACGGCACTCCGGCTCGCGAAGGTGCCGCCGCCGGCCGGGGCGGCCGAGGTGTCCACCGGGGCGACGACGACCCGCTCGAGCGGAACGCCCACGTGGTCGGCGACCAACTGGGCGAGCGCGGTCCCGTGTCCCTGCCCCTGCGACGGCGAGCTCGGCGCGCAGCGGACGCGCCCGTCCGGCTCGAGCGCGAGCGCCGCGGCCTCGTGGCCCACGACCTCCACCATCCCGCGCCGCCGGTAGGTCTCCGATCCCATGCCCGTGTACTCCATGTAGCAGGCGAGGCCGATCCCGAGCGCCCGGCCCGCCGCCCGGGCGCGGGCCTGCTCGCCGCGAAGCTCGGCGTACCCGCCGAGCTCGAGCGCCCGGGCGAGGGCGCGGGGGTAGTCGCCGCTGTCGTAGACCAGACCCGACGCCGAACAGAAGGGGTACGCGTCGGGCGGGATCAGGTTGCGCCGACGGACCTCCACCGGGTCGAGCGCGAGCCGCTCGGCGACGAGGTCGAGGGTGCGCTCCATGACGAAGGCGCCCATGACCATGCCGACCCCGCGGTAGGCGCCGAGCGGCGGCTTCGGCGACGAGAGCGCGGTCGCCGTGTAGGCGTAGGCCGGGATGCGATAGGGCCCGGGAAGGATCATGGCCGTGCCGAGCGGTTCGATCGCCTGGGTGAGCGGGTGGATGTGGAAGGCCCCCGCCTCGGAGGTGAGGCGCACCCGGAGCCCGAGCACGCGGCCGTCGGCGGCGGCGGCCGCCTCGACCTCCGCCACCTGCTCGCGCGCGTGCGAGGCGGCCAGGAGGTTCTCGCGCCGCTCCTCCACCCACTTCACTGGGCGGCCCAGGAGGCGCGCGATCGCCGGGACCGCGAGGTCTTCGGGGAAAACGTGGAGCTTCTGGCCGAAGCCCCCGCCGACGTCGGGCACGACGACGCGCACCCGGTCCGGCGGCAGCCCGAGGTGGGCGGCGAGCGCCTGCCGCAGGAGGTGCGGCGTCTGGGTGCTCGCCCAGACCTCGAGACCGCGAGCCTCCGTCCAGCGGGCGATGAGGCCGCGCGGCTCGAGGGGGCAGGCGGCGCAGCGGGCGTGGCGGAAGGTCTCGCGGACGACGAGGGCGGCCGCGGCGAAGGCCCCGTCCAGGTCGCCGCTGGCGTACTCCGAGTGGAAGAGCACCTCCCGCGGCGGCGCCGGAAGCGGCGTGTAGGTCACGGCGACCCGCTCCCGCGCGTCCGCGGCCAGGTAGGGTGTCGCCGCGGCCACCGCCGCGACGGCCTGGCCGGCAAAGCTCACCCGGCCGTCGGCGAGCGCGGGCCATTCGGTCGGCCGGAAGCCCGGGGTCTCGAGCCGGGGCGCGAGCGGCCGGACGCGCTCGCGGAGCTCCGCCCCGGTCACGACGGCGGCGACGCCGGGGAGCGCGAGCGCCTCGCGCGCGTCGATCCGCTCGATGCGCGCGTGGGCGTGTGGGCTCCGGACGAAGGCGAGGGCGCAGAGATCCGGCAGGCGGAGGTCGTCGAGGTAGCCACCGGCACCGGTCAGGAGCCGCGGGTCCTCGACCCGCCGGACCGCTCTACCGACGTACCGCAGGCAGGACCTCGCCGGCCAGCAGCTCGAGCTGCCCCGGGTCCCAGGTGAGCGGGTTGAGCACGATGTGATCGACGCCGGCGTCGAGGGCGTCGACCCGCGCCCGGATGCGCTCGGCCACCTCCTCCGCCTCGCCGAGCAGGTAGTACGTCTTCCAGTAGTCGAGGTCCATGCCGGAGTACGTCTTGAAGTACGGGGCGGCGCTCTCAGGCCGCTCGCCGCGCCGAAGGACCCAGACGAAGTTGGAGTAGACGCGTCCGATCCCGTGCGGGTCGCGGCCGAGCTCGCGCGCGAACCGCTGGACCTTCTCCCAGTCCCCCCGGACCATCTGGGGCGTCGCCGAGGAGTGCGGCACCCAGACGTCCGCGTAACGCGCGATCCGCCGGAGGACGGGATCGATGTTCGCGACGGTTTGGTGGTACACGCGCTCCGAGGGCTGGGTCCCGCCCCCGATCCAGATCGGGGGGTGCGGCGTCTGGAGCGGCTTGGGATCGATCGTGAGGTGGCGGAGCCGGTAGTACCGGCCCTCGTAGCTCACGTCGTCCCTCGCCCACAGCGCCTGCACGATCTCGAGGCACTCCTCCGTCCGCCGTCCCCGCTCCCGGTGCGGGACCCCCATGAGCGCGAACTCCGCCTCGTGCCAGCCGACGCCGATCCCGAGGATCGTGCGCCCCCCGGCGAGCAGGTCGAGCGTCGCCCACTCCTTGGCGAAGTAGACCGGGTTGCGGAGCGGCAGCACGAGCACCATGGTGCCGAGCTTGATCGTCCGGGTGACGCCGGCCAGCGCGGCCAAAAGCGTCATCGGCTCGAGCCACGTGCAGGCGTAGGCCGGCGGCGTCAGGAGCAGATGGTCGATCGAGACCGCGACGTCGAAGCCGAGGTCCTCGGCCCGGCGCAGATAGGCGCCCATCTCGGCGAGCGTGGCCGTCCGGGGCCCGAGCGCGAAGCTCGGGATGCGCAGCCCGTATCTCATCCGGGCCTCCTCGGGCGGGTCTCGGAAGCGGCTGAGCCCGCCCGGGCGCCGCCGGTCCGGCCCGGCCGTCGGGGCACGCTCAGACGGCGATGTCGGCCGACTTGATGCGCTTGACGCCGGCGCCGGTCATGTCGGCCCACGCCTTGGCGAGGGAGCCCCCCGTGTCGATGCCCCGCGTGGCGTCTTCGATCACGGTCGCCGCGAACCCCGCCTTGCGCGCGTCCAGCGCCGACCAGCCCACGCAGAAGTCGGTGGCGAGCCCGACCAGGTAGACGTGGCGGAGGCCGCGCTCGCGCAGGTAGCCGCCGAGGCCGGTCGGGGTCTTCCGGTCGGCCTCCAGGAAGGCCGAGTAGGAGTCGACGTCCCGCCGGTACCCCTTCCGGATGATCAGCTCGGCGTGGGGGAGGCTGAGGCCGGGCGCGAGGGCGGCGCCCTCCGTGCCCTGGACGCAGTGGTCCGGCCAGAGGACCTGGGTACCGTACGGGAGCTGGATCGTCTCGAAGGGCTTCTTGCCTGGATGGGAGGAGGCAAACGACACGTGTCCCGGCGTGTGCCAGTCCTGGGTGAGGACGACGTTCCGGAAGGCCGGCGCGATCCGGTTGATGATCGGGACGATCTCGTCGCCGCCGTTCACCGCCAGCGATCCCCCGGGGATGAAGCAGTTCTGAACGTCGACGACCAGGAGCACGTCGCGCCCGCCCGGCCTGATCGTGGCCTCGGCGCCGGCGGCGGAGGCGCGCCCGACGAGGCCGGCGAGGGTGAGGCCGCCCGCCGTGGCTCTGAGGAACTCTCGCCGATTGGAAGTCGTCATGTGAGCCTCCCGTGCCGCGCCGGACGCCGAGCGCCGTCCACCGCGTGGTGGCCCAGTATAGTCCGAAACGCCGCGAGCGAGCCAGACGACCGCCCTCCGGGTGAGCCGGCGATTTCGATCGTGCCGGCCGCGACGGCTGGCGACCTCTCCGCTGATGATCCCGCGTGTCGAGTCCCCAGCCCGCCGACCCGCACGTCGAGCGCCGGTCCGATCCGGCGAGAGAGGTCGGCGCCCGGCCTGAATCCCCCGATGAGCGCCCCTACGGCTTATTGCTGGATCGCACCGACTCTCCAGGGGTTGGGCCCGACCGGACGGACGAACGTCCAGTACTCTTCGAACTTCACGGGTTCGGTCCGGCTCCCCTCGATCACCTGGGTCCCGGTCTCGTCCGTCGTGTAGTCGAGCAGATTGGCCAGAAAGCGGACCGTGACGAAGTCCTGCCCCTCCTCCTGCCAGGCTTCGGTCACCTCCACCGTACGAACGGCGATGTTCTCCAGCCGGTTGACGCGGCGAGCCGCCCTGAGTTGGTCGCATTCCTTTTGCAGGGTCGCGTGCATCTCGGGCGTCAGTCGGTCCCGTACGGCTCCCATATCCCGGGCCATCCAGGCGGCTTGGACTTTGAAAAAGAAGTCAGACGCGGTGTCGACGAAGCGCGCAGGATCGAACGCCCCGTCCATGTGGCGAATATGCTCGACCCCGCGATCCAGGTCGCTCGGCGCCGCCGGCCCCTGGAGAGTGGTGGTGGCCGGGGACGGGGACTCGGGCCGCCAGGGGGTGGGGTCGGCGCCCTGCGAAGTCGCGTAACCGTGCGGACCCGCCGGCATTCTCTCCTGACGTCGCCGGGCGTACGAAAGCGCCGCGTACGCCAACCCCGCGATGATCAGGATCTCCATGAGGCCGATCCCGCCACCAAACCCGCCGCCGAGCCCCCCGAAGAGCAGCCTGCCAATCAGCCCGCCGAGGAAGAAGCCGCCAATCCCCCCAAGGAGGCCGCCCATCCACGCCGGGCGCTGAGGGGCCGGCTGGCCTGACGGCGGCGGAGCGACGGGGCGGCTCGGGGAGGGAGAGGGCCGGGCGGGAGCGGAGTAGCTCCGAGAGCCGCGGCTTCCGAACGACCCACCGCCGCCGGCGCGCCCCCACGCGTCCACGGGCCAGAGGAACCCGGCCAGGATCATCGCCACCAACGTCGCCATCACGGCCGACCGCTTCATGGATGTTCTCCTCTCGACACGGCGCGGCCTCGGTCAGATGCCGACCGAGGCCGCGGTCCGTCGGCGCGTCGCGCCAACCCTAATACATGTCGCCGCCGGGCATGGGCGGCATGGGAGCCGACGTCGCCTCCGGCAGGTCGGTGATCAACGCCTCGGTCGTCAGCAAGAGCGCCGCGATCGACGCCGCATTCTGCAGCGCCACGCGCTCCACCTTCGTCGGGTCGATGATGCCGGCCTCGACCATGTCGACGTACGCCATCGTCTCGGCGTCGAAGCCCTGGGTCGGCACCGTCGCCGCCTTCACCTTCGCGACGACCACGCTGCCCTCGAGGCCGGCGTTCTCCACGATCTGGCGGATCGGCTCCTCGAGCGCCCGCCGGACGATGCTGGCGCCGACCTTCTCGTCGCCGTCGAGCTTGAGCTTCTCGACCGCCGTGGCGGCGCGAAGCAGTGCCACCCCGCCCCCCGGCACGATCCCTTCCTCCACCGCCGCCCGGGTCGCGTTCAGCGCATCCTCCACCCGTGCCTTCTTCTCCTTCATCTCCGTCTCCGTGGCGGCCCCCACCTTGATCACGGCCACCCCCCCCGCCAGCTTCGCCAGCCGCTCCTGCAGCTTCTCCTTGTCGTAGTCTGACGTCGTCTCCTCGATCTGGGCCCGGATCTGCTTGATCCGCCCCTCGATCACCGAGGGCTTGCCCGCCCCCTCCACGAGCGTCGTGGTGTCCTTATTGATTACGACCTTCTTGGCCCGCCCCAGATCCTCGAGCTTGATGTTCTCCAGCTTGATCCCGAGATCCTCCGTGATCGCCTTGCCCCCCGTCAGGATCGCGATGTCCTCCAGCATGGCCTTGCGCCGGTCGCCGTAGCCGGGCGCCTTGACGGCCGCGCCGCGGAGCGTTCCGCGCAGCTTGTTGACGACGAGCGTGGCGAGGGCCTCCCCGTCAACCTCCTCGGCGACGACGAGGAACGGCTTGCCGGCCCGTACTACCTGCTCGAGCAGCGGGAGCAGGTCATTCATCACGCCGATCTTCTTCTCGTGGATGAGGATGTACGCGTCCTCCAGCAGGCACTCCATCCGCTCGGGGTCCGTCACAAAGTACGGCGACAGATAGCCGCGGTCGAACTGCATGCCTTCGACGACGTCGAGCGCGGTCTCGGCCGATTTCGACTCCTCCACGGTAATCACGCCGTCCTTGCCGACCTTCTCCATCGCCTCCGCGATCAGGTGGCCGATCGTCGGGTCGTTGTTGGCGGCGATCGTCGCGACCTGGGAGATCTCCTTCTTCTCCTTGGTCGACTTGGAGAGCTTCGTCAGCTCGGCCACCGCGCTCTCCACGGCCTTGTCGATCCCCCGCTTGAGGGCCATCGGATCGGCGCCCGCCGTGACATTCTTCAGCCCCTCCTTGAGTATCGCCTGGGCCAGCACGGTCGCGGTCGTGGTACCGTCGCCCGCGACGTCCGACGTCTTGGACGCCACCTCTTTCAGCATCTGGGCGCCCATGTTCTCAAACGCATTCCGCAGCTCGATCTCCTTGGCGACGGTGACACCGTCCTTGGTGATCGTGGGGCTGCCGAACTTCTTGTCGATCACGACGTTGCGCCCCTTGGGACCGAGCGTCGCCTTGACGGCGGCGGTCGTGAGATTGACCCCTCGGAGCAGGGCGGCCCGCGCATCTTCGTGGAACTTCAGTTGCTTTGCCATGTCTCACCTCTCCCGTGACGACGGATTGGACTATATATCCAGACGGAATGAACTATTCCAGAATGGCGAGGACGTCTTCCTCGCGGAAGATCACGTACTCCTCGCCCTCGATCTTGACCTCGTTGCCCGAGTACTTGCCGAACAGGATGCGGTCGCCCGCCTTCACGTCGAGCGCGACCTTCTTGCCTTCGTCGGTCACCTTCCCGTTCCCGACGGCGATGACCTTCCCCTCCTGCGGCTTTTCCTTCGCAGTATCCGGGATGATGATGCCCCCGCGGCGGGTGTCCTGCTCTGCCACTCGCTTGACGAGCATGCGGTCGTGCAATGGACGGATCTTCATCGCTCGGCTCTCCTTTTCTGGGCTGCTTATATTATTCATTGCTTTTATATAAGTTATATCTTACAATACGGGAAGTCAAGCACAAAGGGCGCCGGCCCGATACACGGGGTCGCAACCCCTCGCGGGTCGCGGCGATACACCCGTGGCGAGGAGAACCCCCATGGTAATTCTTGGCAGAGTGCGGAGCGGCCCTGACGGCCGAGGCGGGCGCGGCGCACGATCGCGTTACGCCGCGAGTCCTGAACGGCATCCTCGCCCGGGCGATGGTCGCATGAGCCGCGGCGCGGGCCGCGGGGTCGGGCGGTACGTCGGTGCCGCCGCGCAGGGAGCGTGGCCGAGCCCTGCCGACCGGATGGGGCTCATTGGCCCGCACGCCGGAACGGGCGGGCGGTCGAGCACACGTGGTGGTCCTGACGGGAGGCCGGAATGAGCGATATGCGCCTGGCCGATGAGGTCACGATGCGAGCCGTCTGCAGTTATCTGCACGAGACGTTCCCCGAGAAGCGCGTCGTCCCGCGCGTCACCCGGGGGGTCCAAGAGTTTCGGATTGACGACATCTACGGCATGCCGCTCCACACCTTGGCCCTCAGCAGTGCCTTCTTCGACGCCCATGCCGCGGCGACCATTCCCGCGGTGCTGCGCCAGTTCGAGACGGCCGAGGCGTTGAGGCGAGCGGGCCGGGCCGTCGTCGAAGTGTCGGACTCGGGCCTCACCGTTCGCCAGCCGGGAGTCGGTCGGCCCGAACCGGCTCCAAAGCGCGCGTAAGCCCTTCAGGGGCGCTCCCGGGGCCAGGCCTCGGGAGCACGGCGGCCCCTTTTCCCCTCACCTGTCGAGGCCCGCGGGGGAGGTGACTCCAGACCGAGCCACCTCCCTGGCCCTACTTTCCTGGCCCTACTTTCCCGCGCTAATCGACACGATGAAGTTGACCGTCTCCTCGCGGTAGGCGGACGGGATATACGCGAGCTCGAGGCGGATCTCCTTCAGCTTCTTCACCTTCAGGGCTGCCGCGGGGAACTCGACATCCAAGGACTCGGTCGCCTCCTGCCCGGGGTCGAGCCGCTCGCTCCCGTAGGTGGCGAACTTGAGGGTCGGTTCCGTCCGCGCTGCCTCAAGCTTAATGGGCTGGCCCTGGCCATCGATGTACTGGATCTTCCCCCCGACGAGGTGCACGGTCTGGTTGGCCGACGTGTTTCTCAGCCGGAGCGTCCCGGTGAGCTTCGCCGGGGAGACGACGCGATCGGAGCCTTGCTCGACCATCTCCGTGACCTTCATCTCCGTGACCTCGCCCGCGATGATGCCGGCCCTCACCGTCACCGACGCCGGCGTCACCTTGTAGCTCCGGCTCTCGACCCCCGCCGCCGTCGCCGACGGCTGCTGGGCGCAACCGAGGGCGAGCCCCGCCACCACCCCCGCGACGACTGTCACCCCGATCCATTTCGACATTGTCCTCTCCTTGTCCGCACGCTGGCCTCTCGGCCCTCGGCGTCCCACCTGACTGGCATCAAGCTCCGTCGCTCGGCCGCGCCTCGTCACCCGACCACTCCCGCGCCCTCCTCACCTCCGGCGCCGCTGCGCCCCGTGTGGGCTCGGTCCCCGCAGGACTCCAGACCGCAGCGCCCACTGTCCCCCCGCGGCGCCCCCGTCTCGACGCGCCATGCTGCGCATCTGGCGGACCGCCTTGGCCTGACCCTCGACGTTGGCGAGGAAGACCGGGTCGTTGTCCCGCTTGAGCCCCTCCTCGATCAGGGCCCGGAGGACGATCTGGAGGCTCACGGGAAGCTTGAGCGTTGCCGTCGCCCGCCCCGCACAGACGCGCGCCCGATCCAGGATGTCCTGCGAGAGAATGAGGAGAACTCTCGTCTTCTTCGCGAACATCCTCGCCCCTCCGCTGCCGGCCGGGCCGCCAGCGAGCCCGCCGTTTCAATAGTTATATATTCTCTACTTATTATATAATTTATTACGTGATAGCGGCGCAAGTCAAGGGCAATCTGGAGAGGGGCAGGCAGCGGACGGGGTGCCCAGAGTCGGAGTAGGGATTGATGATTACTCATAACCCCCTCCACAGATCCGGACGTGCGGAGCTACCGCATCCGGCTCTTGCCTCAGGTGACAACGCCAAGTCGCCTCAGGGGATAGGGATGAACAATG
>Ga0209056_10000374_pt1 | contig 49901 bp, 44 predicted proteins | sample GraSoiAngelo_114_FD_185876 | JGI IMG/M metagenome (GOLD analysis project Ga0209056, IMG submission 185876) | Grasslands soil microbial communities from the Angelo Coastal Reserve, California, USA - 14_0903_13_40cm (SPAdes) (version 2) | ecosystem: Environmental > Terrestrial > Soil > Grasslands...
CGCGCTGGGAGTGGCATACAAGCTCCAGAACGGTTGGACGCTGTTGGGCGATTACCAGCTCACCTGGTGGAGCCAGTTCGACACGCTCGCCATCAACTTTCCGCAGGACGTCCTCGGCGTCCTGAACCGCAAGCTATTCGAGAATTATCACAACACGAGCGGGTTCCGGTTCGGCGCGGAGTGGGCGCGGGACGCCAAATGGACGTTCCGCGGCGGCTATCTGCACCACGGCGGTGCGGCTCCTGCCGAGACGGTGACGCCGCTGTTGCCGGAGGGGCAGCGCAACGAGTTCACGGTCGGCACGACGGTGAAGCTCGCCGCGGCGCTCAGCGCCGATCTCGCGTATCAGTACATCCGGCAGAACGATCGGCGCGGTCGGACGCGCGAGCCACTCGTAGGAGCAGCGACGACCGGGTTGAACAACGGCCTATACGACTTCCAGGCGCACCTGTTCGGGGTGTCGCTCAGCTACGCGTTCTAAGGGAGCCCGACGATGACGATCCGCCGCATATCGCTCGCCGCCGGACTGGCCCTTGCCGCCGTCGGCTGCAGTAACGAGGATCTGATCACACCCCCGGTCCCACTGTACAAGGGCGGGGCGATGTTTCAGCGCTACGTGTCCATGGGGAACAGCATCACCGCCGGGGTCCAGTCGGGCGGGATCAACGACTCGACGCAGCAGCAGTCATATGCCGCCTTGGTCGCGGGGAAGATGGGGTCGCCCTATTACTACCCCAGCCTGAACGTGCCGGGGTGCCCGCCGCCGTTCACGAACATCTTCACCGGGGCGCGGGTACTGGGCGGCACGAGCACGACCTGCGCGTTGCGGAACCCGAACATTCCGCCCTTCCTCACGAACGTCGCCGTACCGGGCGCGGAAGTGATCGACGGGATCAGCAACTTCCCGACGCCCGGCACGAACTCCAACGCCCTCACCCTGGTGATGCTCGGCGCGCGAACCCAGACGCAGGCCATGATGGATGCCCGGCCGACATTCGTCAGCGTGTGGCTCGGCAACAACGACCTGCTGGGCGCCGTGGAAGCGGGCGATACGACGCTCGCGACGGACACCGCCGCGTTTCGGACCGAGTACGCCCAGGTGCTCGATTCGATCGACGCCACGGGCGCGAGCGCGGTCCTCATCGCGGTGGGGCTCGGGCATCTGGCCAACAACGTCGTGGTGCCGTTCTTCTCTCGTGGCACGACCTGGTACGGCCTCTGGGCGAGCGGCGCGTTTGCGCCGGCCCCGTTTACCGTGGCCGCGAACTGTGCTCCGCCCCGGGGCGACACCGTGATCGTGAGCTTCGCCTACGGATTCGGCTTGCTGGCTGCATCGCAGGCGGGGCCGGATACGCTCAGCTGTACCGCCGCCCCTGTGGTCGAGCCGCCTGAGGTCGCGTTTTTCGTTCGGCTGCAGCTCGAGTACAACGCGATCATTCAGGCGCTGGCGGCGGCGCACGGATGGGCCTTCACCGACAGCGTGAATACAACCCTCGACTCCCTGGCGGGCGTCCCCAACCAGTTTGCCCCGTTCCCGAACTCAGCCGTGGCCTGCAGCGGCTCTCCGTTCGGCTTCGCGTTCAGCTGCGATGGCATTCACCCCAACCAGGGGACCCAGCTCCTGATCGCCCGAAAGCTCGTCCGGGCGATCAACGCCAAGTACGGCTCCGCCATTCCCGTGCCCTGACCACGAACCCGGCCCGCGTGGGGGGGTAGCGAACACGGCATCCGCCTCCGGGTGGATGCCGTTTTCTCAATGCGAACCCTGCGACTCGTCCTCCTCGTCGTCAGCCCCGCCCTCACGGGCGGGGCTAGTCTCGCCGCCGCCCAGGCTGTCGAGCGCACCGACGTACCGGCCCGCGGCATCCTGCGGGTGACGTTCGATCCCCGCATCATGACATGGAACGACGAGTTCACCGATGCGGGACGCCGCCGGCTCGGCTTCGGCCTCACGGGAGATACGGTGGGCAGCCGCTACATCCCCGCGTTGGCGCAGCTCGAACAGAACGTGCGGACCGTGACCGGGGACCTGGTCCCCGTCATCCAGCCGCAGCTCCTCGGCCACGGCGATCGAGTGGCGTTGCTGCCCCGCTTCGTGGCGAGCCTCGGCGCGGGCCTGTTGAGCGTGCGCCAGGAGCGCCGCACCTACCCCATCACCGCCGAGCTCGGGGTCACGAGCCGGCTCTCGGTGAGCCTCACGGTGCCGATCGTGCGGGTCGCGACGCGCAGCGGCCTGCAGCTCTCGACCTCGGGCGCCAATCTCGGCCTCAACCCCCGGCTGACCGTCACCGGCGCGGAGGCAGCGTACCTGGCGTTCTTCACGCAATTCGACACGACGCTGGCGCGGTTCGAGCAGAACATCAACGCCGGGCTGTACGGCTCCTGTACGCCCTCGTGCCCGGCGCGTGACAGCCTGGTGTTCTGGCGCTCCGTGCGCGATGCCCTGCATGGCACCGCGTACGGCGTGGCGTCAGTCGGCTCGCCTTTCATGCCGCTCGACTCGTCGCCTGCGGGGCGCGGGATCGACAGCGCCGTCGCCCGCATCCGGCGGGACATGGCCACGTTCGGCGTCACCGGCTTCGATACCACGTTTCTCCTGCCGAGCGACACCCTGAGCAGCGTTCTGGTGCAGGCGGCCATCGTGGACAGCGCCATTGGGTTCGGATACAACCGGATTCCCTTCCGCAGCGGGTTTCGCTACGGGTTCGGCGACGTCGAGCTCGCCGCGAAGTACCGTCTCGTGGCGGGCGCTCACTACGCCGCCGCCGTGCAGGCACTGGTGCGCCTCCCCACCGGCGCCCGCGACTCGGCCGACGAGCTGCTCGCCCAGTCGATCGGCGATCATCAGACCGACCTCGAAGGACAAATGACCCAGGAACTGAGCGCGGGGCCGCTGTGGCTCAACGTCGCCGTCCGCGCCGCCGTGCAGCGCCCCGGGATACGGGTGCGCCGCGTGGCGCCCCCCGACGCGTTCCTCGTACCGGCAGCCGCGACGGCGAGCCTGCGGTGGGATCCGGGAGACTACGTGGGAGTCGACGTGGCGCCCCTGGTCCGGCTTGCGCCCGAGTTCGCGGTCGGATTCACGGCGGGGTATTGGACCAAGCAGCGGGACCGCTACGCATTTCAGTCACCCCAGGATTCGGTCGCGCTCGCGACTCGCCTGGGCGCACCCATCGCGGCGAGCGTGCTCGACGAGGGCACGTCGCAGCGCCGGCTGCGGCTTGGCTTTGCGATGACCTACCACGGCGCCACGGTGGAAGGCGGCTTTTCGATCGAGCAGACCGTCAGCGGCGTGGGCGGCTTCGTCCCGGCCGCGACGGTGTATCGGCTGGTGCTGCGGACGTCGCGGAAGCTTTTCTGAGCAGCTCGGCCGCATGGCCGAGCGCGCTCTCCATGTCGGGATCGCCCAGCATGCGCGCCAGCTCCCGCGTCCGCGCCTCCCCGGTGACCGTGCGTACGTCGCTCGTCGCCACGCCGCCGCGCGCCCCCTTGGCCACGACCAGCTGGTGGCGGGCATACGCCGCGATCTGGGGAAGGTGCGTGATGACGAGCGCCTGGCGTCGCTCGTCTCGCGTGACCGCGGCCAGCGCCTCGCCCACTCGCCCGCCCACCTCGCCACCGATGCCCTGGTCCACTTCGTCGAACACGAGCGTCGGCACGGCGTCGTGCTCCGCCAGCACGACCTTGAGCGCCAGCATGAGTCGCGACAGCTCGCCACCCGAGGCGACCTTGGCGAGGGGACGAGCGTCGAGGCCGACGTTCAATTGCACCTCGAAGGTTACGTCCTCGCTACCGTGTGCGCCGTGCGCGGTGCGCGGTTGCAGCGTCACACCAAACCGGCCTCCCGGCATGCCCAGCGCCGGGAGCAGCTGATTCACAACCGTGGCCAGCCGGCCGGCGCCCTCTTGCCGCTTGGCGCTCAGGGCCGCGCAGGCGCGGGCGAAGTCGGCCGCCGCACTCTCGCGCTCTCCAGCGATCTCGCGCAGATCCAGGTCCGCCGTGTCGAGCAGCTCGAGCTCGCGAGCGGCCCGGTCCCGCGTGGCCAGCACGTCGGGCAGCGCCGGACCGTACTTCTGCGTCAGGCGGAACAGGGCATCGCGGCGCTGCTCCACCGCGGCGAGCCGGCCGGGGTCGCCCTCGATACCGGCGCCGTAGTCGCGCGCCGCCTGCGACAGCTCCTCGACGTTGGCGAAGGCCCCGTCCACCATGGCGCGCCACCGCTCGACCGAAGGGTCGAGCTTCACGAGGCTCGCGAACAGCTTCGCCGCGCGCGACAGGCCCGCCGTGTTGACCGTCTCGAGCGCCTGCTCCAGCTCACGCGACAGCCTGCCCAGCTCGTCGGCGTGCGCGAGACGCTTCGCCTCCGTTTCGAGCGCTTCCGTCTCCCCCACCCGAGGGGCGGCGCGGGAGATCTCCTCCACCACGTGGCGGAGGTAGTCGGCCTTGCGCTCCACGTCGTCGCGCTGCGCCAGCAAGGCCGCTTCCCGCTGTTCGAGCTCCCGCAGGCGCGCGTGCGCGTCGCGCACCGCGGCCCGCTCGACGGCGGCCGCGGCGTACAGGTCGAGAATGTCGCGCTGTGCGTCCGACTTGAGCAGCGACTGCGTCTCGTGCTGCCCGTGCAGGTCGACCAGCAACGCACCGAGCTGAGTCAGGATGCCCACCGTGGTGGGGCTGCCATTGACCCAGGCGCGGGATCTCCCTTCCCCGCTGATCTCCCGTTTGAGCACGAGGCGTCCGTCGTCCACTTCCACCCCCAGGGCGGTGAAGGGCGGTGAAAGGCGGTGGAGGTCGGTGGCAGTGAACTCAAACGCGCCCTCGATCACGGTCTTCGAGGCGCCGGGCCGAACCACGTCGCTCGAGGCGCGCTCGCCGAGCAGGAGGGCGAGCGCGTCTACCAGCATCGACTTCCCCGCCCCGGTTTCGCCCGTGAGAACGTTCAAGCCAGGAGCCAGAGAGAGGGTGACGTCGGCGATGACGGCGAGGTCGCGGACCCGCAGCTCCGTGAGCACTACTTGCGCTCGCGGTCGGAGAGGTCGCCCCACTGCAGCTTCTTGCGCATACGGGCGAAGAAGCCCTCGGGCCCGAGCCGCACGAGCAGCACCGGTTGCTCGGCGCGCTTGACCACCAGCCGTTCGCCGGCCTGCATGGTGGTGCCGACTTGGCCGTCGAAGGACACGAGCACGTCCTCCGTCCACGGGGGCATCGGCTCCACGGTCACGCTGGCCTGGGACGGCACGACCAGCGGGCGCACGGCGAGCGTGTGGGGGCAGATGGCCGCGACGACGATGGCATCGACCCCGGGGACGACAATCGGGCCTCCGGCCGAGAGGGCGTACGCCGTCGAGCCAGTGGGCGTCGCGACCACGATGCCGTCCGCCGAGTACTGTCCCACCTCGTCGCCGTCGACCGAGACGCGCAGCCGGATGACCCGCGCCACGCCGCCCTTGTGGACGACGGCGTCGTTCAGCACCACGGGCTCGGGGCGGCTCTTGCCCTGCTTGTCCAGGATGAACGGCGCGAGGGCAAGGCGCGACTCGGTGGCGTACGCCCGTCGCACCAGCACGTCGAGCGCCCAGTCGAGCGTCTGCGCGTTGGCCGTGGTGAGAAAGCCGACGCGCCCGAGGTTGACGCCGAGAATCGGGGTGCGCGCGCCGTTGAGGCTGCGCGCGCCGCGCAACAACGTGCCGTCGCCGCCCAAGGTAACGAGGCACTCGAGCTGGGGCGCGCTATGCAGCGGGGCGGGCGCGGGCTCGGGCCACAGCCCCGCGATGTGCTCTTCGGTAAACAACGTGAGACCGAGCCGAGGCGCGACCTGCGCGAGATGCGCGAGGATGCTATTGAGATCGCGGTAGCTCGGGTTGCCGACGACCCCGACGTTCATGAGCGCGCGGGCGATTCCTCCGCCGCGAGCGCGCGCACCCGGGCGGCGATGGCGCTGCCCGTCAGGCCGAGCTCCGCGAGCTGCTGGGCGCGCGGCGCGTGCTCGTAGGTGCGGTCGGGGACACCGAGCAGCCCGACGCGCACGTCCGGGGCCAGCGTCGCGACCAGTCCCGCAAGCTGGGCGCCGAAGCCGTTGGTCACGGTACCGTCCTCCAGCGTGACGAGGAGGCGATGGTCGCGCAGCAGGCCGTCGAGCAGCTCGCGGTCCACCGGCTTCACGAACCGGCAATTCACCACGCTCACGTCGAGACCGTCGGCGGCGAGCAGCTCCGCGGCGGCCAGCGCCGGCTGGCACATCGCGCCGACCGCGAGCAGCGCGCACTCGCGCCCCTTGCGCAACAGCTCCCAGGTGCCGTAGGGGATGGACGCCACCTCGGCGGCTGGGGGCGCCTCGCCCGGCGCCCGGTCGCGCGGGTAGCGGATCGAGAACGGCCCGTCGGCATGCTGCAGCGCGCAGCGCAGCAGCCCGATCAGTTCGGCGCTGTCCTTGGGCGCCGTTACCGTGATGTTCGGGACGGCGAGCAGGTACGCGATGTCGTACAGGCCCATATGCGTCTGCCCGTCTTCGCCGACCATGCCGGCGCGGTCGAGGCAGAAGATCACGGGGAGCCGCTGGATCGCCACGTCGTGGATGATGCTGTCGTACGCGCGCTGCAGGAACGTCGAATAAATCGCGACGACCGGGCGGATGCCCTGTGTGGCGAGCCCCGCGGCGAAGGTGACCGCGTGCGCCTCCGCGATGCCGACGTCGAAGAAGCGATCGGGCCACTTTTTCTGGAAGACGCCCGTCCCCGTGCCCGATGGCATGGCGGCGGTGATCGCCACGAGCTTGGGGTACTCGCCGGCGAGCTGGGCCAGCGCTTCGCCGAACACCGCGGTCCACTGCGGCGGCCCCGCTTTGACGGGCCGCAGCTCGCCCGTGACGGGGTCGTAGGGCGCGCGGGCGTGGTACTTCTCCGTGTCGGGCTGCGGCAGGGGGAAACCTTTCCCTTTTTCGGTAATGACGTGCACCACGCGCGGGCCCTTGAGCGTTTTCACGATCTCCAGGGTCTGGACCATCTGCGCGATGTTGTGACCGTCGATCGGCCCGAAGTAGCGGAATCCGAGCTCTTCGAACAGCATCCCGGGGGACCAGAAGTTCTTGATGCTCTCCTCCATCGTTTTCGCGAAATCGACGAGCTTCTGACCGCCCACGACGTGGGACACGGACGAGATCAGCCCCTTCATGCGCTCGCGGATGCGCACCGTGATCGGACTGGCGATGATGGAGCCCAAGTACTTGTTGATGGCACCGACGTTGGGCGCGATCGACATGCCGTTGTCGTTCAAGATCATGATGATGTCGCGACCCGAGTGACCCGCGTTGTTCATCGCCTCGTACGGCAGGCCGCAGGTGAGCGCGCCGTCGCCCACCACCGCGACGACCTTGAACTGCTCGCCCTTCAAGTCCCGCGCCGTGGCGATCCCGAACGCCGCCGAGAGCCCCGTGCCGGCGTGACCCGCGCCGAACTGGTCGTGGGGACTTTCGTCGCGGCGCAGGAAGCCGGACAGGCCGCCCGGCTGCCGCAGCGTGGGCAGACGGTCGTTGCGGCCGGTGAGGATCTTCCATGGGTACCCCTGGTGGCCGACGTCCCACACGATCCGGTCGCGGGGGGAGTCGAAGCAGTAGCACAGCGCCACCGTCAGCTCGACCACGCCCAGCCCCGCGCCGATATGGCCGCCGGTCTGGGACACGACCTCGATCAGCCGGTGGCGCACCTCGTCGGCGAGGGGTTGGAGCTGGTCTTTCGGCAGCCGGCGGACGTCCGCCGGACCGGTGATCGTCTCAAGAAGAGCCACGGTTCCCTATCAGTGCGGAGTGCGGGGTGCGGAGTGCGGAGTGTAACGGGAGCCGTCGCTCGGCGGACGGCCTTCCACTGCAATTCCGCACTCCCCACTCCGCACTCCGCACTCTCAGTTAGGTCTCGTCACAATGTAGTGCGCCAGCCCCTCGAGCGTAGCCGAAACTAACCCCGCCTGCCGCAGCCGGTCCACCGCCCGCGTCGCCAGGCGCTCCGCTTCGGCCCGCGCGGCGCTTGCGCCCAACAGGGTCACGAACGTCGACTTGCCGTCGGCCGCGTCCTTGCCCGCCGTCTTGCCCAGCTGGTCCGAGGTCGCGGTCGCGTCGAGCACGTCGTCGTAGATCTGGAAGGCGAGCCCCACGTCCGCGCCGTAGCCCCGCAGCGCCTCGCACGTGGCCCGCGGTGCCCCCGTGGCCATGGCGCCGATGACGCAGGCGGCGGAGATGAGCGCGCCCGTCTTGCGCCGATGGACGTCTTCGAGCTCCGTCGCGGGCAGCCGCCGGCCCTCGGCCGCGAGGTCCAGCGCCTGCCCGCCGATCATGCCGCCGGCCCCGGCCGCGCGAAACAGCTCGAGCGCGATGCTCCGGCGCGCCTCGGGCGCGAGCGCCAGCGCCGCCAGCCCGGCGTCGAGCACGCGCGCGCCCAGGGCGACCATGTGATAGCCGGCCACGACCGCCGTCGCCACGTCGAAGGCGCGGTGCGTGGTGGCCCGGCCACGGCGCAGATCGTCGTTGTCCATGCAGGGAAGATCGTCGTGTACGAGCGAGTAGGCATGCACCACCTCGACCGCGGCCGCGAGGTCGGCCACGCGCTCCGCCGCCACGCCGCCTCCCACCGCCTCGGCCGCGGCGAAGACGAGCGTGGGCCGCAGCCGTTTGCCGGTGGAGAGCAGGCTGTAGCGCATGGCCGCGGGCACCGGGGCCTGCCACCACTCCCCCGCCCGCACGCCCCAGGACTCGAGCACGGCGTCCACCCGGGCCCGGGCGTCCGCGAGGTACGCCACCACTGCGCCGTCAGGCGTCGAGGTCTTCGACCCGGACATTGCCCGCCTGATCGGCGAGGACCTGCTTCACCTGCGCCTCGGCGGCGGTGAGGCGCTCGCGCGCCTGGCGCAGCCGCTCCACCCCTTCCTCGAACAGCTTGAGTGCGGCGTCGAGATCGAGGTCCTCGCCCTCGAGCCGGCGCACGATCTCCTCGAGCCGCTCGAGCTGCTCCGCGAAGTTGAGGGGGTCGCGGGCGCGCGCCATCAGGCCTCCGTCACCCGGGCGCCTACGGTGCCGTCCGTGACCCGCAGGCGGAACGGCAACGCGGGCGTGAACTGCGCCACCCGCTTCAACACGCGGCCCTGCTCGTCGCGCGCCAAGGCATAGCCGCGCTCGAGAATGCGCAGCGGCGACAGCGCGTCGAGACGGCCGGCGACACCGGCGAGCGTCTGCCGGTCACGCTCGAGCCGCCGTTCCAGCACGGCCAGGAGGCGCTCCCAGCCGCGGTCGAGCCGCGCGGCCGCACGTCCCGACCGCGCGGTGAGACCGCGCACCAGCCGCGCGCCCAGGTGGTCCAGCTCGACCAGCACATCGACCGCGTCCGGGGTGGCGGCCTCGGCGGCCGCGGAGGGGGTGGGCGCCCGCAGATCGGCCACCAGATCGCACAGCGTGACGTCGGTTTCATGGCCGACGGCGGAGATCACCGGTACGGGAAGCGCTGCCACGGCGCGGGCGACGCGCTCGTGATTGAAGGTCCAGAGGTCCTCGCGCGAGCCGCCGCCCCGCCCGATGATGACGAGGTCGAGCCCCGCGAGCCGCGCCACCAGCGCGAGCGCCGCGCGGATCTCGCCCTCCGCGCCGTCGCCCTGCACGCGCGTGGGAACCACGAGCAGCTCGGCGACGGGCCAGCGGCGGGTGGCCACGGCGATGATATCGCGCAACGCGGCGCCGTCGGGGCTCGTGACGACCGCGATGCGCCGCGGGTAGGGAGGCAGACGCCGCTTGCGCGCCGGGTCGAGCAACCCGTCCTTCGTGAGCGCCGCCTTGGCCTTCTCGAACGCCACCTGCCACAGCCCGCCGGCTTCGGTCGACAGCAGGTCGAGCACGGTGAGCCGGAACTCCCCCTTCTCCTCCCACATCGTGGGCCGGGCGAACACGAACACCTGCATGCCGTCGGCGGGGGGCGTGGGGAGCCGGCGATTGTCCTTCTGGAACATGACGCAGCGCACCTGGGCGGCGCGGTCGCGCAACCCGAAGTACCAATGCCCGCTCTGCCACGCCTTGAATCCACTCACCTCGCCCCGCACCCACAGCGGGGCCAGGCCCGCCTCGATGGCAGCCCGCGCGCGCCGCGTCAGCTGCGTCACCGTCCAGGCACCCTCGGGCGAGACGGCCGCGAACAGATCTAGGGTTTGGCCCACTGGCGCGCCGCCTGGACGGTGTTGTACAGCAACATCGTGATGGTCATCGGCCCGACTCCTCCCGGCACGGGGGTGATGGCCCCCGCGATCTGTTTCGCGTCCGCGAACTGCACGTCGCCCACCAGGCGATAGCCCTGCTTCGCGGAGGGATCCTCAACGCGGTTCACACCCACGTCGATCACCACGGCTCCGGGCTTGATCATGTCGCCGGTCACGAACTCGGGTTTCCCGATCGCCACGATCAGGATGTCGGCGAGCCGCGTCACCGACTTGATGTCCCGCGTGCGGGAGTGGCACACGGTGACCGTCGCATTGCCGCCCGGGCCGTCCTGGAGCAGGAGCGCCGCCATGGGCCGGCCGACGATGTTGGAACGACCGACGATCACAGCGTGATGGCCCTTGGTCTCGATCTCGCTCTTGACGAGCAACTGCTGCACGCCGTAGGGCGTCGCGGGACGAAAGCCGGTCGGGTCGCCGATTGAGACCTTTCCCACGTTCTCCGGGTGAAAGCCGTCTACATCCTTCCCCGGTGACACGCGGTGCAGGACACGTGCCGCGTCGATGTGCTTCGGCAACGGCAATTGCACGAGGATACCGTGAATCTTGTGGTCCGCGTTCAGCCGCTCGATCAGCTCGAGCAGCTCGGCCTCGGTGGTCTCGTGCTTGATCCGGATCGTCTCGTGGTACAAGCCCGCCTGGTCACACGCCTTTCCCTTCATGCGCACGTAGGTGGCCGACGCGGCATTGTCTCCCACCAGGACCGCCGCGAGCCCGGGCGTGATCCCCCGCGACCGGAGCCGGCGGATCTCGCCCTCGAGCTCCGCGCGCATGGCCTGACCGACGGCGCTGCCGTCGATCAGCCTAGCGGGCAAAGTCCACCGCGCGGGTCTCGCGGATGACGACCACCTTGATCTGTCCCGGGTACTGCAGCTCGCGCTCGATCTTGCGCGCGATCTGATCGGAGAGCTCGCCGGCCTTGCCGTCGTCGATCGTGCCCGGCGTCACCACCACACGCACTTCCCGGCCCGCCTGAATCGCGAACACTTTCTCCACGCCCGGGAAGTCGCCGGCGAGCTGCTCGAGCTGCGTGAGGCGCTTGACGTAGGTCTCGAACGCCTCGCGCCGGGCTCCCGGGCGCGACCCCGAGACGGCGTCCGCCGCCTGCACGATCACGCTGATAGGCGACTCGTGCGCCACGTCGTCGTGGTGGGCCGCGATGCAGTTGATCACGATGGGATGCTCACCGTGCTTGGTCGCCACCTCCACGCCCAGCTGCACGTGAGTGCCGTCGTGCTCGTGCGTGAGCACTTTGCCGACGTCGTGCAGCAGCGCGCCCCGCTTGGCGAGCTGCGTGTCGAGCTTCAGCTCGGTGGCGATGATGCCGGCGAGCCAGGCGACTTCCTTCGAGTGCTCGAGGATGTTCTGGCCGTACGACGTGCGGTAGCGCATCCGGCCCACCAGCTTGACCAGCTCCGGGTGCATGCCCTTGATGCCGGTCTCGTACACCGCCTGCTCCCCCGCCTCCACGATCGAGGCCTCGACCTCCGCCCGCGCCTTGTCGACGACCTCCTCGATGCGACCCGGATGGATGCGCCCGTCGGCGATCAGGCGCTCGAGCGCGAGCCGTCCCACTTCGCGCCGCACCGGATCGAAGCACGACACGACGACGGTGTCAGGCGTGTCGTCGATGATCACGTCCACGCCGGTCGCGGCCTCGAACGCCCGGATGTTGCGGCCTTCGCGACCGATGATCCGACCTTTCATCTCGTCGGAGGGCAGCGCCACGGTGGAGACAGTGGTTTCTGCCGTCGATTCCGGGGCGAGCCGCTGGATCGCGAGGGCGAGGATCTTCTTCGCTTCCTTGTCCGCGTTGCGGCGCGCCTGCTCTTTCAGGTCGCGCGCCAGGGCCGCCGCCTCGTTGCGGGCCTCGTCTTCGAGGTGGCGCAACAACTCCTGCTTGGCCTCCTGCGCCGTCAGCCCGGCGACTTGCTCGAGCCGGGCACGCACCGCGAGCTCCCGGGCGGCGAGGGCCTGCTCGCGCTCGTCCAGCGCGCGACCTCGCTGCTCCAGCCCGCGGGCACGCTCCTCCAGGCCCGTCAACCGCTGTTCGACGAGCTGCTCGCGCCGCTCGCTCTCCCGGCGGTGGCGCGCGGCTTCTTGCTCGAACGTCTCGCGCGCCTGCATCAGCTCTTCGCGCGCCGCCAGCACCACCCGCTGGCGCGCGTCGGCCAGGAGCCGCTCGCTCTCCGCCGCCGTGGCCCGCGCCGCGGCTTCCGCCGTGCGCCGCTCGACCCGGCGCCCCAGCAGGTAGAACGCCACGCCGCCGGCGATGCCTCCGCCGAGGAGGCCTGCGACGATCCCCAGCACGTCCGTCATAGGATCTATCTCCAGCACCGCTCCGCGTGGCAGGCGGAGCGAGACTCGTCTACAACTGCCCCACGACCGCCTTGCGCTTCCCGGGGGGCAAGAGCTTCGCCAGGTCGTCCGCGAGCGCCGCCAGCCGCGCGGCGACCTCGCGCTCGCCCTTCCTCGCCTGGAACAGCTCGTTCGTGATGTCGAGCGCGGCCAGAATCGCCGCCTTGTGCGTCTCCACGATGGGACCCTGCGACAGCACCTTCTTGAGCGCCTGGTCCACGTAGGCCGCGACGTCCCGGGTGTACTCGGGCGGCAGATCGGACCGCACCGTGTACTCGTCGCCTCCGATCATCACCTTGACCGCGTGTTTCTTGGTGCTCATGGCGCGGCTCCCGCGCCCGAAGCGCCCGTCGCCCGTCCGCCGCCGTTGCCGCCCGAGTCGCGCGCCTGCTCCTCGAGGAACGTCAGCCGCGACAGGAGATCGTGCACACGCAGGCGCGCCGCCTCCACGCGCTGCCGCAGCGTCTTGTTTTCCTGTTCCAAGTCCGATAGACGGCCGCGCGCGTCGAGATCCGCCTTGACGCTGCCGGCGCCTGCCCGAGCGCCACTCTCCTTCAATTCGGCTTCGGCTTTGAGGGCGCGCGTGCGCCAGCCCGTGAGCTCCTCCGCTACGTGCCGGAGGATCGTCTCGAGCTGGTCCAGCACCGGTCCATCAACCCTCTCGCCGTCGTACGCCAAGCTCGTCCTCCAGGGCCGCGAGCCCTCGTGCCAACGCCTCCTTCACTTCCGCCTCGCGCAGCGTGCGCTCCTGCTCGCGGAAGGTGCAATGCCACGCCACGCCGCGATGGCCGGCCGGGATCCCGGGCCCGCGATACTCGTCGAACACCTCAAGGCGCTCGAGCAGCGGCCCCACGGCCCGCCCCAGCACCTCCGCTACCTGCGCGGCGCTCACTCCCGGCGGCAGTACCAGCGCCACATCCTGCTCGACCGCCGGTTGTACCGGGAGCGGACGATACACCACGGGAGCCCGGCTCGTCAGCGCCAAGCGGACCTCGAGCCCGAACAAGGGGGCCGCCCACACGGGCGCGTCCGCCTCGAGCGGGCCGGCCCGCCCCACCACCTCTCCTCCCCGTTGCACCGCCACCCACCCCGACTCCCCCTCCGTTGCAGGTTCGACGTTACAGCCCGGGGCGGCGAGCTCTACCGCTAACTCAAAGTGGTACTTCAAGTCCCATATGTCCATATCAGGTAGTTTCGCACCCTCGGACCAGTGCGGCGGCCGCCGGGCACCGGTGAGGACGGCGGCGACCGAAGTCCATTCCTCGACCGGAGACCCAGATCCCCGGCGAAACACGGTCCCAACCTCGAACAGCCGGATATCGCGGTTGTGGTTGGCCCAATTGTGCTCGACCCGTCGCACCAGGCCGGGCAAGAGCCGACGCCGCAGGTGCGCTTCCTCGGCCGACAGCGGGTTGAGAATCGTCATCGAGTCCGGCCCGTCCGGCGGGCCGAGGGGCAGCGTACGGGCCTCGAGCAGGCCGACCCGGACCAGGCCTTCGCGCACCCGGGCGCGGGCCTGTTCCTCGGGAGCGTCGGGGACGGTCCCTGGGCGATAGGGACGCAGCTCATCCGGGAAGGCGTCGTACCCCTTCAGCCGGGCGACCTCCTCGATCAGGTCTACATCCCCGGTCACGTCGGGGCGCCACCCCGGGACCTGTACCGCAAGTCGCCCGTCCTTGGGCGCAACGAAGAACCCCACTGCCGTGAGCCGCCGCTCGATCTCGGCATGCTCGACGGGCATGCCGAGCAGGTGCGCGACGCGCTCAGGCCGCAAGAATATGGTCTTCTCGTGCTGCGGCTCGGGCCAGAGGTCGAGCGGCGGCTCGCGCAGCTCGCCGCCCGCCACGGCGACGATCAGCTCGATGGCGCGGCGTAAGGCGTCCGGCATGCCCAGCATGTCGATCCCGCGCTCGAACCGGTAGCTCGACTCGCTCGACAGCTCGAGGGCGCGGCGGGTGCGCCGGATGCGGGTGGGTTGGAAATAGGCGCACTCGAGCACGAGGTCAGTGGTCGCAGTGCTCACCTCCGAATCGGCACTCCCCATCACGCCCGCGATGATCGTGGGCCGCTTGGCGTCGCAGATGGCCGTCATGTCCGGAGTGAGCGTCCGGGTCAGCCCGTCGAGCGTGACGATCTTTTCCCCGGGCTTGGCCCGGCGCACGACCACCGCCGGCCCGTTGAGCTTCGCCAGATCGAACGCGTGCAGCGGCTGGTTGAGCTCGAACAGGATGTAGTTCGTGGCGTCGACGACATTGTTGATGGACCGCTGACCGATCGATGTCAGGCGATCGGTGAGCCACCGGGGGCTGGGCGTGACTTTCACGCCGCGGATCACCGCGATCATGTACCGCGGGGCGCCCTCAGCGTCTTCGAGGCGAACCTCGACACCGTCTACCGTGCCGGAGGTGGCGGGGCCGCGAGGGCCGCCGAGCCCGGCGCGGCCGCCGGCCCGAGCGGCCTCGCCGCCTCGGGCGCGGGAAGCGCGGCTCCGGCCGGCGGGGACGCCGCCCTCGGCGGCCGTCGCCGCGCTCCCAGCGCCGAAGATCGGCGGCAGCTTCACCGTCCCGCCGAGCACGGCCGCCAGCTCGCGGGCGACGCCTTTGTGGCACAGCAGGTCGGGGCGGTTTGCGGGGACGTCGATGACGATCTGATGATCCTCCACGGGCATTACGTCCAGGAACCGGCTTCCCGGCCGCGCCGTTGTGTCGAGCTCGAGGATGCCCGCGTGATCTTCGCCGAGACCGAGCTCTTTGGCCGAGCACAGCATGCCGTTGGACTCGACGCCGCGGATTGTCTTTCGCTCGAGCTTCACGCCGCCCGGCAGCGTGGCGCCGACCGGGGCGTACGGGTAGGTCTTGCCCGCCTGCACGTTGGGAGCACCGCAGACCACATCGACGGGCTCGGCCCCGCCCGCGTCGACGCGACACAGCGACAGGCGATCGGCGTTGGGATGCTTCTTGACCTCGAGCACGCGTCCGATCAGGACGTCGCCCAGGTCCTGGTGCAGCGGCACGACGGCGTCCACCGCCGCGACGTGCATGGTGAGCTGCTCGGCGACCTCGCGCGCGTCGAGCGGGCGGCCCAGCAGCGCCTCGAGCCAGCGGCGTGAGACGATCACCGCACGCCACCCGCGAACTGCGCCAGGAAGCGCACGTCGCTCTCGTACAGCAGTCGGATGTCGGCGATACCGTGGCGCGTCATGGCGATGCGCGCCGGCCCCATGCCCCAGGCAAAGCCCGAGTAGCGCTCGCTCGAGACGCCGCAGTTCTCGAGCACGGCGGGATGCACTATTCCCGAGCCAAGGATCTCCATCCAGCCGGTCTGCTTGCAGGTGGCACACCCCGCCCCCCCGCAGATCTGACACTGCACGTCCATCTCGGCGGACGGCTCCGTGAACGGAAAGAACGACGGACGAAACCGCACGCGTGTGTCGGCGGTGAAGAAGCGACGCGCGAAGGTGGCGAGCGTGGCCTTGAAGTCGACGAAGCTGATCCCCTCGTCGACGGCCAGGCCTTCGATCTGCTCGAACACGGGCGAGTGCGACGCATCGAACGGGTCGCGGCGGTACACCTGGCCCGGAATGACGACGCGGATGGGCGGCGGGTAGCGCTCCAGCGTGCGGATCTGCACCGGGGACGTGTGGGTGCGCAGCAGCAGGCCGTCGCCCAGGTAGAAGGAATCCTGCGCGTCGAGCGCGGGGTGGTCCTTGGGGAAGTTGAGCGCGAAAAAGTTGTAGCGCTCGGTCTCGGCTTCCGGTCCGATCGCGCGTGTGAAGCCCAGCTCACGGAAGATGTCGCAGATCTCGTCCACGACTTGTGTGACGAGGTGGAGGCCGCCGCGCCAGACGGCGCGCCCGGGCATGGTCAGGTCCAGGCCAGTCGCGGCCCCCGCGGCGCGCTTGAGCTCGCGCTCGCGGGCCGCGAACGCAGCCTCGAACTCGCGCTTCAGTGCATTCGCCGCCGCCCCGACCTCCTTCCGGGAGGACGGATCGAGCTTGGGCAAGCCACCGAGTATCTGGGTCAGTGCGCCGGCCTTGCGTCCGAGGATCTCGGTCTTGAGATCCTGGAGCCGGCGCTCGTCCGCCTGCGGAATCTCCTGCAGACGCTCCCGCAGCTCGGCGAGGGCCGCCAGGAGGTCGCGCATGGTCAGAGTGCCTGCTTGGCGACCTCCGCGAGCTGCTCGAACGCCACGGGATCACGCACGGCGAGGTCGGCGAGCACCTTGCGGTTGATCTCGACGCCCGCCTTGCGCAGCCCGTTCATCAGGCGGCTGTAGGACAGCTGGTGCTGCCGCGCGGCGGCGTTGATCCGCGTGATCCAGAGGCGCCGGAAGTCGGCCTTGCGACGACGGCGATCGCGGTAGGCGTACTTCTGGGCGCGCTCGACCGATTCCTTCGCCGCCTTCCACAGCTTGGACCGCCCGCCGAAATAGCCCTTGGCGAGCTTCATGATCTTGTTCTTGCGCTTCAGACGCGCGACGTTGCTCTTGACGCGGGGCATGAGTCGCTCCTTACGCCATCAACAGGCGCTTGAGGCGTCGTTCGTCGGCGTGCGAGACCAGCGTCGCCTTGCGCAGGTGTCGCTTCCGTTTGGGATGCTTCTTGGTCAGGATGTGGCTCTTGTACGCGTGGTGCCGACGCAGCCGGCCCGTCCCCGTCAGCCGGACGCGTTTGCGCAATGCGCGCTTGGATTTCTGTTTGGGCATGTCAACCTCAGGGGTCAGGGGTTGGGGGCCAGGGGCGGGGGACCAATCCCCGATCCCTGATCCCCGATCCCTCAGTCTCATTTCGGCGCCAAGACCATCGACATGTTGCGACCCTCGAGCTTCGGGTCTTGCTCGATCTTGGCGATGTCTTTCAGCTCGTTGGCGACCCGGTCCAGCACCGCTCGCCCCAGGTCGATGTGGGCCATCTGGCGGCCCCGGTACATCATGGTCACCTTGACCTTGTTGCCGTCCTGCAAGAACTCACGCGCGTGCCGAGTCTTGAAGGCGAAGTCGTGATCGTCGATCCCCGGCCGGTACTTCACTTCCTTCAAGTGGATGATGTGCTGCTTTTTCTTGGCCGCCCGTGCCGCCTTCGCCTCCTCGAACTTGAATTTCCCATAGTCCATGATCTTCGCGACCGGGGGTCGCGCGAGCGGGGCCACCTCGACCAGGTCGAGGCCCCGCTCCTGAGCCGCCGCCAACGCCTCTTCGACGGTCAGCACGCCGAGCTGCGCTCCGTCGGGGGCGATCACGCGGATCGGGCTGATCCGGATCTGCCGGTTGACGCGGATGCGCGGCGCTTTGTTGTTCGGGCTTTCGATGGCCAGGTGCCGTTCTCCTCCTCAAGAAAGAAAAAGCGGACTCCGCTTGCCCCGGAATCCGCTTCGCGTCGTCCGTCGTCCGTTTTCCGTCGTCCGTGGTTACGGAGGACGGATGGCGGATTACGGATCACGTCGTCTCGGAAACCCTAGAGCACTCTCCTTTTGGAGAGGCGGCGGGTGAGGCGCGCGCGGCGCCCGCTTGCCGTTTTGTCGCGGGCAAGTTAGCCCGCGACGAGCGGCTCCACAAGGCCGAACCCCTTCCCCTCACGCCCCAGTCGCCCCGCGATCACCGCGGCGTCGTGCTCGAAGAACAGCAGCCACCCCTCCGCCTCCGCCCGCTGGTACATCCGGCGTTTCGACTCGAGCGTCACCAGGGGCTCCAGATCGTAGCCCATGATCCACGGCAGCGGCAAATGGGCGGCGGTCGGCACCAGGTCCGCCACGAAGCAGACCCGCTCCCCCGCGCTCTCGACCAGGACCGATTGGTGAAACGGCACGTGCCCCGGCGTGGGCAGACAGCGGATCCCGGGCAGCGGGTCGGCTTCCCCGGACACGAGCATGAACGTCACCGGCTCGAAATTGGGCGGCAGGTAGCTCGCCGCCGTGCGCTCGTTGGTGTGCCGGGCGAACTCGAGCTCACCCTTTTGCACGACGTACGTCGCGCGTGGAAAGGCGAGGCGAACGGCGCCTCCCGCCTCTCGATAGGTATTGCCGCCGGCGTGATCGAAGTGGAGGTGGGTATTGATCACCCAGCGCACGTCCTCCGGCGCATGGCCCAGCTCCGCCAGGGCATCCTCCAGGCCGGTGCGGCCGCCCTTCCCTTCGTTCACGACCCCGTAGATGTCCTTGAACTTGGCGTCCTCCTTGTTGCCGAGCCCGGTGTCCACGAGCACGAGGCCGTCGTCATGCTCGACGAGGAGACAGCGCAAAGCGAGGGGGATGCGGTTGCGGTCATCGGCGGGGATGCGCCGCTGCCACAACGGCTTGGGCACGACGCCGAACATGGCGCCGCCGTCGAGGCGCTGGCGGCCGCCCTCGAGGGCGTGACAGGTCAGGCGGCCGACTTTGAAAGACGTGTGGGACATTAGAGTGCGGAGTGCGGAGTGCGGAGTGCGGAGTCGAAAGGGGAGGTCGTTCGCTCCTCGACCTTCGGATTGATACTCCGCATTCCCCACTCCGCACTCCGCACTTTCCTGTGCCGCGTCCGGTCGTGCAGCTCGACCAGCTGCTCCAGCGTCTCCACCCCCCGCTCCGCCGCGCGGCCCAGCAGGGCGCGCAGGATGTAGGCCGTGGCGAGCGCGTCGCCGAAGGCGCGATGGCGGGCCGGATTCTCGACACCGAAAAACGCCGCCACCTGGTCCAGCCGCCGATGGCGCAGCTCAGGCACGAGGCGGCGGGTCAGGCGGATGGTGCAAAGCGGCGCGCCCTGGGGAGCCCGCACCCCCGCCGCCGCGCACTCCCCCGCGAGCCAGCGCCAGTCGAAGCGGGCGTTGTGGGCGACGAAGATGGCGTCCTCGAGCACGCGGCCGAGACGCGGCGCCACGTCGGCGAACCGCGGGCAGCCGGCAACCATCTGGTCGGTGATCCCCGTCAGGCGCACCACCGGGGCGGGAACCGGCATGCCGGGATTGAGCAGGACGTCGTAGGCGAGGTGGACGGTGCCGCCCTCGAGCATCGCCACTGCGATTTCGAGCAGCCGCCCGGCCGGCGGCGCGCTCCCGGTCGCCTCCACGTCCACGACGGCGAAGCGGCAGCGATCAAGCGCGAGCGGCACCGCGCTACAGGTCATCCCGTCGCAGCGGCAGCGTCATGCAGCGCGGACCGCCGCCGCCCCGGACCAGCTCGCTCCCCTCGATGGAGATCACGGCCCGGTCCCCGTCCCCCAGGGGCTCCGCTCCGTCGAGCAGGTTCGCGGCCGAGATTGTCTTGAACCCCGTGTGCTCGAGCTCGCGCAGCGTGGCCTCGTTGCGGGCGTAGGTGACCACCACGCCCGGCCGCACGGCGATGAAGTTGCAGGCCGATGCCCACTGCTCCCGCTCCTGGAGCGCGCGATCGGACCCGCCGCAGAACACCGGCTCGAGCGGCTGATCCACCGCCTGCATGGCGGCGAAAAAGTTCGGCATCTCTTTCACGCCCTTGGATTTCTTGCGCCGGTGCAGCACCGCGAGCCGCTCCGGTCCCACGAAATGCGGTGGATAGATGCAGCACAGCTCGCGATCGAGCTGCGTGAAGATCATGTCCAGGTGAATCGCGGTGCGCTCGTTGGGAAGCACCACGACGATCACGTCCTTCACCCCGCAATGCTCGAACACCAGGTCGCACAGGTGGTCGAGGGCGGCGGGGCTGGAGCGCTCGCTGAAGCCGAGCAGCAACAGATCGGGACGCAGCGGATGCACGTCCCCGCCTTCGAGCGTGTAGTTGTTGCGCTTCTCCTCGGAGCCGTCGTACAGAATGCCGGCGTTCTCGAGACAGGGGTGATAGCGGAACAGCGCCTTGACGAGCAGCTCCTCCGTCCAGCGGACGCCGTAGCGCATCGAGCCGATAATGGAGTGCTCCCCGATCACGATGCCCACGTCGCGCGTGAAGAACAGGTTGGGGAGCGGGGGGAGGGCGTAGCCGGTCTCGTTCAGGGCGCGGGCGATCGGCCCCGCCTCTTCCAGCGCACCCTCGACCATGCGGCCGACGAGGGCCTCGGGCGACAGGGTCGCGAGCTGCTTGGCGAGCGCGTCGGACGGCACCACCTCGAGCGCCCGGGTCACCAAGAACTCGCGCACGTCGGGGCGGGCCACCAGCTCGGTGAGGAGCGTGCGCACCTCGTAGACCTGGGCGAAGCGCTCCAGCACGGTGACAAAGCGCCGGTGCTCCCGCTGCGCGAGCTCCAGGTCGATGATGTCGTCGTACAGGTAGTCTTCCCGGCTGCCGGGGGTGACAGCCACCAGCTCGCGCCCGGGGGTGTGAACCAGGACGGCCCGCAGCGGACCGATTTCCGAGGTGACGTGGACGCGGGCCATGGGCGGAATCTAAGCGCGCCGCTGCTCGCCGGCGAAGTGATGTCGAAGGGCGATGTTACGATGCTCCGACGTGCAAGTGCGGAATGCGGAGTGCGGAGTGCAGAATGTCAGCACATGCGTCGCGCAGCGAGCGAGCCTCCGTTTCAACTCCGCACTCCGAATTCCGCACTCCGCACTCGCCTTCGGTTCACCGGTTGGCCAGCGCGAAGCTCAGGGTCTCGAGCTCGAGCGCCATGTTCACCGACTTCACGACCACATCGGCCGGGACGGTGAGCTGGGCCGGCGCGAAGTTGAGGATCGCCTTGACGCCGGCGCGCACCAGCCGATCCACCACCTCCTGCGCCGCCTCCGCGGGCGTGACGACGATGGCGATGTCGGTGGGCTCCCGGCCGAGGTCGGCTTCGAGGTGTCGCACGTCGCGCACCACGAGACCGTTCCAGCGGGAGCCGATCTTCTTGGGATCGCGGTCGTAGATGGCGCCGACGTGAAAGCCGCGCTGCCGAAAGCCGGGATACTGAATCAGCGCTCCGCCGATGCGGCCGGCGCCCACCAGCACGACGCGGTAGGTGCGTCGCAAGCCCAGAATGTCGCGGATCTTGGCCGCGAGCTCGGGCACCGAGTAGCCGAGACCGCGCTTGCCGAACGAGCCGAAAAACGACAGGTCCTTGCGGACCTGGGCCGACGTCGTCCCGCCCCGGCGAGCCAGCTCGGCGGAGGAGATGGTGGCCTGGCCTTGCGCGGCGAACTGCTCGAGGAACCGCAGGTACAGGGAGAGCCGCCGCACCGTGCTCTCGGAAATCTTCCGCATATTGTGAATAATTTCACAATCGCGCACTCCAACGCAAGAGCCGCGCGAACTCGGAAGCCGCGAGCGTCTCGGGCCGCGCCGCCCCATCGAGCCCGAGCTCGCTCAGCCCCGCGTGCACCACCGCCGCCGGTCGCCCCGTCGCCGCCATCAGCACATTGCGCAGCTGCTTGCGCCGCCGGGTGAAGCACGCCGTGACGAACGCCCGGAACGCCGCCAGCTCCGTCGGCGCCACCGCCGGCTGGGCGAGCGGCGTGAGCCGCACCAGCGCGCTGTCCACTCGCGGCCGCGGGTGGAACGCGCCGGCCCGCACCGCGAACAGCCGCTCCACGCGACACACCGCCTGCACGCCGACCGACAGGGCGCCATACGTCTTCGACCCCGCCGCCGCCGCGATGCGCGCGGCGACCTCGGCCTGGACGAGGAACACGATGCGCGTCGGGAGCGGCGGTGTGAGGGCTTTGTCGATCAGCGGCGAGGTGATGGCGTAGGGGATGTTGCCGACCACCTTGAAGTGCGGAGTGCGGAGTGCCGAGTGCGGAGTGACGAGGGCGTGCCACTCGAGCCGGAGCGCGTCGCCAGGAACGACGGTCAGTCTATCTACTCCGCACTCCGCATTCCGCACTCCGCACTCGTGTGCCAGCCGGCGATCCTTCTCTACAGCGATCACCGACCGCACGCGAGGCGCGAGGACGGCCGTCAGGGTTCCGGTCCCTGCCCCGATCTCGAGCACGATGTCGTCGGGCGCGGGGTCGAGCGCGTCGACGATGCTCTCGAGAATGGTGCGATCGGTGAGGAAGTGCTGGCCGAGTCGCTTGTCGGGAATCACGCCTTGAGGATGACCACGGTGCGGTCGTCGGTGGGCACGGCACCGCCGGTGAAACCGGCCAGGTCGGCGTGCACCGACTCGAGGATTTCGAGCGCGGGGCGGTCCCGCAGCCGCGCGACGTGGCCGAGCACGCGCTCTTCCCCGAACCGCTCGCCCCGCCCGCCCAGTGCCTCGGTCACGCCGTCGGTGAAGAGGCACAGGATCCCGTCCTTGCGGATCCACGGCTGGGTCGTGTCGGCGCCCGGGGCGGTGGCGAGGCCGAGCGGGGGCCGCGTGGCCTCGAGCCGGGTGGCCTCCCCGGTGCGGGCGGACACGAGAAACGCGTGGGGGTGGCCCGCGTTGGCGAACGTGATGCGCCCGGCCTTCGGGTCCACCACGGCGTAGAACACGGTGAGGAACATCTCCGTGTTGGCGAGCTCTTCGGTGAGCGACTCCTCCAGCCGTCGCAGCACTTCGGTCGGCGTCTCCGCCGCTTCGGCGTGGATGCCGGACGCGGCCATCACGAGCGCCATGATGAGCGCGGCGCTGAAACCATGGCTCGTCACATCGCCGATCATGACGCCGATCCGGCCGGCGCGCAGGTTCAGCAGGTTGTAGAAGTCGCCGCCGACCGAGTCCGCCTGGCGGCAGCGGGCCGCCACGTCGACGCGCGCCGCGAGCACGAGGGGCGACGGCAAGAGCTTCAGCTGCAGGTCGCGCGCCAGCTCCACCTCGCGGCGCACGCGCTGTTGCCCCAGGTCCTTCGCGACGAGGCGTGCGTTCTCGATGGCGGCGCCGATCTGGTTCGCGATCGCGGCGACGAGCTTGCGATCGCCCGCCGTGAACGCGTCCTCGCCCACCCGATCCGTCAGGTTGATCACCCCGATCGGCTTGCCGCGCGCTCCGGGCGCCGCGTACAGCACGGGCACCGACAGGAACGCTTGGCCGCGGTAATTCCGGCCCTCGGGGCAGCCGGGATTGACGGCCTTGGGATCGGTGGGGTCGTAGCTGACGATGCGCATCTCGCGGAACACACGGGCCGCCACCGAGCACAGATCGTCGACCTCGATCGGCTCGGCGTCGCCCGGCTGCATGCCGCGCGCGGCCACGATGCGCAGCAGGTGCGCCTCGGGGTCGTGCACCAGCAGCGTGGCGCGACGCGCCCCCACCACCGCCGACACCTCGCGCAGAATCCGCTCCGCCGCCTCGTCGAGCCGGATCGTGTGGCCGAGGATCTCGCTGATCGTGTAGATCAGATCGATCTCTTCGTAGCGGTCCGACAGCTCGGCCGCGACCTGGGCGGCGTCGCGCTCAGCGGACAGCACGGCGCCCACGATCTGCGCCAGGTCCTTTGCGAACCCCGGACTGGCGCCCGGGGTCAGTTGGTTCCCGCGTGTCCCGTTCGCGATCTCGAGCCACACTCCCTCGAGCTCCGGGATCGGCTCCAGCCGGGCCGCGGGGTCGGCGGCCGTGGTGTCCGCCGTCTGCCGCAGCCGCAGGCCTGCCCCGGCGAGCCGCTCCAGCACCAGGAGCAGCCGCTCGAGACGCTCGCTGCTCAGCCCGCCCGCAGCGTCAGGCACACCGAATTCCCCTTCGCGTTGAACGCCACGTGGTCAACCAGGCTCTTCAGCACGAACAACCCGCGCCCGTCCTCCAGCGCCAGACGCTCGGGGAGCGTGGGGTCCGGCACCGTGTCCGGGTCGAAGCCGTCGCCCTCGTCGGTGACGTGCAGGTGGACGACGTCGTGCCCGACCTGGACCAGGACGCGCACCACGCGGGCGGGGTCGTGGTGGTTGCCGTAGGCGATGGCGTTGGCGAGGGCTTCGGCGAGGGCGGTGCGGAAGTTGAACCGGATGCGGCGCGGCGAGAGGGGCCCGGACGGGAGGCGCCCCGCGATCAACTCCACCGCCGGACCGACGTACTGCAGGTCGCTCGGCACATCGAGCGACAGCTCGGTTTCGGTCTCTCCTCCCGCCGCGTGCCGGCGGACGTCGAGGTGCAGCGGCGTGGTCACGGCTAGAAAGCGGCGAGCGCCTCCTCGGACGTCTTGGTGATGGCGAAGAGGGTGTCCAGCTTGGTCAGCTCGAACAACGTTTGCAGGTCCTCGTTCAGGCCGCACAGCCGCAGATCGCCGCCCTGTTCCCTGATCTTCTTCGAGAGCGACACCAGCACGCCGAGGCCGGAGGAGTCGATGTAGCCGGTCTTGGTGAAGTCGACCACGAACTTGCGGCCGCCGCCCTCCAGGGAGTCGAGCACCTTCTGCTTCAGCTCCTGGCGATTGCCGACAATCAGCTGGCCGTCGACACCGACGACGACGACGCCGTGCTTGTCTTTGCGCAACGTAAAGCTCATGGCTGCTCCCCGGCTTGGAGGACGGCGACCGCGACCGTGTCCACAATATCGTCGGCGGTGGCGCCGCGCGACAGGTCGGCGATGGGGCGCGCCACTCCCTGGAGGATCGGTCCGATCGCCTCCCACCCGCCCAACCGCTGGACCAGTTTGTAGCCGATGTTCCCGCTGTCAAGATCGGGGAACACGAGCACGTTGGCGCGGCCCGCCACCGCGGAGCCTGGTGCCTTGCGCGCCGCGACGTCGGGCGCGAGGGCCGCGTCGGTCTGCAGCTCGCCGTCGAACGCGAAGTCGGGGCGCCGGGCGGCCAGCAGCTCGAGCGCCCGGCGCACGCGCTCCACGCGCGGGCCGGCGGCACTCCCCCGGGTGCTGTAGGAGAGGAACGCCACCACCGGCTCGTCGCCCACGATACGACGGCGGTCGCGCGCGGCGGCGAGGGCCGCCTCGGCGAGCTGCTCCGGGGCGGGCTCGGGGACCACCGCGCAGTCGGTGAACGTGAGCACCGCGTCGTCCTTGACCATGTAGAACGCCCCGCTCACGGTCGTGATCCCGGGCGCCATCCCGACCGTCCAGAGCGCCGCGCGGATCGTGTCGCCGCTCGGAAAGGTGGCACCTCCGACCATCACGTCGGCGCGGCCCAGCGCCACGAGCGCGGCGCCGTAGGTGAGGGGATGCGCCAGAGCGGCGGCGGCGGTTGCGTCGTCGGGAAACTTGCTCGGGTGACGATCGCGCAACAGGCGCAGCATCTCGGGGAGCGGGGAACGAGGAGTCCCCTCCAGCAGCTCGACCGAGCCGAGTCCCGACCCCTCGATCCGCGCGGCGGCGGCGCGCACGCGGCCGTCTGCGCCCTCGGGCAGCACGACGCGGCGGCGCGTGCGGCGGGCCCGCTCGTGCAGTGCGTCGCGGAACGTCACTTCGCGAACTTTTGCTTGAGCGCCTGACCCACCGCGGGGTGGACCAGCTGCGACACATCGCCTCCGAAGCGGGCCACCTCCCGCACCAGGCTGGAGCTCAGGTAGGTGAGGTCGAAGGCCGGTACCAGGAACACGGTTTCGACCCCGGGGGCGAGATTGCGGTTCATGAGCGCCATCTGGAACTCGTACTCGAAGTCGCTCACCGCCCGCAGCCCGCGCACGATCAGGGTGGCGCCGGCGGCGCGCACGAAGTCGGCCAGCAGGCCGTCGAACGAACGGACTTCGACCCGCGGATCCGCTGCGGCTTTCTGGATCAGCGCGACGCGCTGCTCCAGCGTGAACAGCGGCTGCTTCGCCACGTTGACGGCGACCGCGATGATCACGCGGTCGGCGAAGGTGAGGGCGCGCCGGATGAGGTCTTCGTGCCCCCGCGTGATCGGGTCGAACGAGCCGGGGTAGACCGCGATGCGCGTCACGGGGCGTAAATGAAGGTGACGGCCGTGTCGCCATAGCGGCGCGTGTCGTCGCCCGGGATGGGCTGGTCCGCGGGGTGCTCGATCGAGAAGATGCGCGCGAACGCGTTGAGACGGAACATGGCGACCAGGCGGGCGGCCTCCTGCCCCGCGTACGGGGGATCGGCGAACGCCACGTCGTACTGGCCCGGATGCAGACGCTCGGCGAAGCGGAGCGCGTCCGCGCGGTGAATCGCGGCGCGGTCGTCCACCTCGAGCGTCTTCACGTTGGCCTTGAGCGTGGCGAGGGCAAACCGGTGCAGCTCCACGAAGTCGGCGCTCACGGCCCCGCGCGACAGCGCTTCGAACCCGAGCGCCCCCGAGCCCGCGAACAGGTCGAGCACACGTGCGCCGCGGATCGAGCGCTGCAGGATCGAGAACCACGCCTCCCGCACGCGGTCCGCGGTGGGGCGCACCTTGTCCGTCGCCGGCGTCTTGAGGCGCCGCCCCTTGAACTCGCCGGCGATGATGCGGATCATCCCTCCCCGCCCCCCTCCCCGAGTGCGGAGTGTGGAATGCGGAATGCGGAATGTCGAAACGAGCCTCTCGCGGCGAGCGACCTTCCAATTCAATTCCGCACTCCGCACTCCGCATTCCGCATTGTCAAGCGCTCGGCGCCATCGCCGCCACCCGCGCCTGCAGTGTCGTCCGCCCCTGCCACTCGTCGCGCTCCAGCCGGAACGCCACGTCCAGCCGCTCGGCGAGCCACTGATCGGGAATCGCGTCGGCCCACTGGAACGCGATGGCCGGCAGCGCACCCGACTCGTCGTCCAGCGTGAAGCGCAGGTGGTTCGTGCCGACCCGGCGCGCGCCTACGGCGCGGGCACCGCGCACCCCGAACACGGGCGCCGGATTGCCGGCGCCGCACGGCTCGAGATAGCGGATCAGCTTCTCCAGCTCGTCGCTCACGAGGCCCAGTGGCAGCTCCAGGTCCACCCGCTGCGCCGGCACCAGGTCGTCGGGGCGCAGAAGCTCGCTTGCGACGCCGAGAAACGCAACACGAAACGCCTCGTAGCGCTCCCGGCGGATCGTGAGGCCCGCCGCCATGGTGTGCCCGCCGTATTTCTCGAGATGGGGCGCCACGCGCTGCAGCGCGGCGTGGAGGTCGAAGCCCGCGACGCTCCGCCCCGAGCCGCGTCCCGTGCTGCCGCCCTCGTCCCACGCGATGAGAAACGTGGGCCGCCCGTAGCGCTCCACCAGCCGCGACGCGACGATCCCGATCACCCCGGGATGCCACGCGTCGGCCGCGAGCACCAGCGCCCGGTCCTCCGGCCCGAGCACCCGCTCGGCCAGCTCGACCGCCTCGTCCAGGATGCGCTGGTCCAGCTCCTGGCGCCGCGCGTTGAGCGTCTCCAGCTCCCGCGCGATGGCGGCCGCCTCGGTGGGATCGTCGGAGAGCAGCAGCCGCAGCCCCAGGTTCGCGTCGGCGATGCGGCCGGCGGCGTTGAGCCGCGGCGCCAGGATGAACCCCACGTGGCCGGACTTGATCGGCTTCCCCGCCAGGCCCGCCGCGTCGATCAGCGCGCGCACACCGGTCCAGCGCGAGTCGGCCAGCATCTTGAGCCCGTGGCGCACGAGGATGCGGTTCTCGCCGGTCAGGGGGACGACATCTGCCACGGTCGCCAGGGCCACGAGGTCGAGAAAATGGAGCGGCAAGTTGGGCGACAAGCCGAGCGCGGGCACAAGCGCCTGCGCCAGCTTGAACACCACCCCTGTGCCGCAGAGGTGCTTGTCCTCCGAGGCGCAGTCGGCCCGGCGCGGGTCGAGCACCGCCGTGGCGGGCGGGAGCACGTCGCCGGGGAGGTGGTGATCGGTCACGATCACGTCGATGCCCGCCGCCCGGGCGGCGCCGACGGTCTCGACGGCGGTGATGCCGCAGTCGCACGTGATGACGAGCCGCGCGCCCACGCGCTGGGCTTCCGCGAGGCCCGCCGGCCCGAAATCGTAGCCGTCGCGCAGCCGGTGAGGCACGAACGCCCGGACGTTGCCGCCCACACTCGACAGCACGCGGGTGAGCAGCGCCGCGCCGCATTGCCCGTCCACGTCGTAGTCCCCGTGCACCAGGATCGGAGCGCGCGCGCGCACTGCCGCGACGATCAGGTCCACGGCCCGGGCCATGTCGGCCCAGGCGAGCGGATCGGACAGCCGCTCGAGCTCAGGGCGCAGAAACGCCTTGGCCAGGTCTGGCGCCGCGAGGCCACGCTGCACCAGGATCGCGGCCAGCGGCTCGGGAATGTGGAGGTCGGCGGCGAGGGTCGAGGTGAGACCCGGGTCGGGCGGCGCCGCGACCGTCCAGCGGGCGGGGATCATTCCCGCGCGTACAGCAGCACGCCGCAGGCCTCGCAGCCTTCGATCGACGCGCCGCGCTGGATCAGGGCCCGCCGCTGGGTAGGGACCGCCGTGAAGCAGTGACCGCAGGCGTCGCCGTGCAGCGAATAGAGCGCGAGCGGCGCCTTACCGCGGCGGATGCGCTCGTAGCGCGACAGCAGACCGGCCCCGACCCGGGTCGCGGCGCGCTCGCGCTCCGCCACCGCCTGTTCGCGCTGCGCCGCGATGGCGTCGCGCCTGCCCGCGAGCGCTTCGCGCAGCGGCGCCTGCTGCGCCCGCACCTCCTGAAGCGCCTTCTCGGCCTCCGCCGCCTTGCGCTCCGCCTCCGTCACGGCGTCGCCCGAGCGCATGAACTCGGCTTCTTCTTTGGCGAGCACCGAGCGGGCGAGGTCCAGCTCCGCCATGAGGGTCGAGGCTTCCTTGGCGCCCCGCACCCACTCGAGCCGTTGGCGCCGCTGCTCCTGCATCGTGCGATAGTTGGCGATCTTGCCTTCGAGCTCATCGCGCCGATCGATCGCGGCCTGAATCGCCGCCTGGGCGCCGCCGAGCGCCCGCTCGGCCGCCGCCTGCGCCTCGTCCAGGGCCTGGAGCTCCGGGGCGAGGGCCGCCAGGCTCTCGTCCGTCGCCGTGACCGCCTGATCCTTCTCCTGCAGCGCCAACAACGCTTCAAGTTCCGGGTGCACCTCTCCTCCTCGCAGCGATTTTGTAACGCGGGTAACGTTTGCGGAGCTCGTCGAACACCCGTCGCTTCTCCGCAATCAGGGACGCCTGGCGCTCGGGACTCTCGAACGGCAATTGGTCGTCGAGCTGCTGCAGCTGCCGCTCCAGTCGCCGTGCTTCCATCCAGCTCACGGCCAATTCATACATCTCGTTGGGATCGCGCTCGCCGAGGCCCTCTTCCTTGAGCTGCTCGTAGGTGCGCGCCGACGCGTCGTCCAGGGCGAGCACCGCATCGTCCGTGATGGCTTCGAACACGGCGCGATACGGGGCAAACTCGAGCTCCTCGGCATCGACGGCCTCGGTGACGCGGGCGAGCCAAGGCTCGCCCTCGAGCAGCAAGAGCACGAGAGCTTTCTCGGCGCTGGCGGGCAGGACGGGATGCGAGATGCGGGATGCGGGATGGGTGGGGTCGGTGGGCCGCATCCCGCTTCCCGCTTCCCGCATCCCGGCTTCCCGCTCGAGCACGTCCTTCCGCACTCCCGCCGCCTCAGCTGCACGCGAGATGTACAGCTCCCGCGTAATCGGATCTCTCGCCGCGCGGATCGTGGGGAGCAGTCGGTCGAGCGCCCGGCGCCGCCCGGGGAGGCTGGCAAAGAAGGCCTTGCGGTCGAGGATCTGGATCTTCCGCTCCAGCGGATCGACGGCGTCCTTGAGGATGGCTTCGAGGCCCGAGGCGCCCTGTTTCTGGACGAGGGTGTCCGGATCCTCCCCCGGGGGGAGCGTGGCCACGCTGACGCGCAGGCCCTGACGCAGCAGCTCGTCGCCGGCGCGGAAGGTGGCGCGCAGTCCGGCGTCGTCCGAGTCGTACAACAACGTCACGTGCGGCGCATGCCGCGCCAACAGCTGCGCTTGATCCGGCGTGAGGCCGGTGCCGAGCGGGGCGACTACTTCTTCGATGCCGGCAAGCGACAGGCGCAGCACGTCGAAATACCCTTCGACGAGGATGGCGCGCTCCGCCTTGCGCATCGCGTGCTTCGCGACGTGCAGATTGTAGAGCAGCTTGCCCTTGTGGAACACGGGCGAGTCGGGCGAATTGAGATACTTCGGCTCTCCTTCGCCAAGGATGCGACCTCCGAACGCGACCACACGCGCGCGCAGGTCGTGGATCGGAAACAGCAGGCGCCCGCGGAACCGGGGCAGCAGCGTCCCGTCCTCTCGTTTAACGAGGAGCCCCGCCTCGAGCAACACCTCCTCACGCACGCCCAATCCTTTCATTGCGTCGAGCAACGCCTTGCTTCTGGGCGCGTAGCCCAGCCCCAGCGGCAGCACGACCTCGAGCTCGAGGTGCCGCGAGGCGAGGTAGTCCCGGGCCACCTGGGCCTCGGGGCTCTCGCGCAGCTGACGCGCGAACCAGTCGGCGGCCGCGGCCACGGCGCCGTACAGCGGCTCGCGCGGGTCCGGCCCGGTGGGCCCCCGCTCGGGAATGGCGATGCCGACGCGGCGCGCGACCTCGCGCACCGCGGTAGGATAGTCCATGCCGAGCTTCTTCATGAAGAAGGTGAAGACGTCACCGCCCTCGTGGCACACGAAGCAGTAGAACATCCCCTTCTTCGGGATGACGGCGAAGTTGCGGTGGGTGCCGCCGTGAAACGGGCACGCGGCGCGAAAGTCCGCCCCGGTGCGCCTGAGCTCCACGTGCTCGCCGATGATCCCCACGATGTCCGCCGCTTCCCGGACCTGCTCGATCACGTCGTCGGGAATGAGACTCACGCCGTGAACTCCACGATCGTGACCCCGTGCCCGCCCTGGTTCGGCGGGGCAAAGCCGAAGCGCGCGACCCGGGTGTCGGCGGACAAGAGATCGTGCACCAGCTGGCGCAGCGCGCCGGTGCCTTTGCCGTGGATGACGCGCAGATAGGGCAGATCGGCGAGCACGGCGTCGTCGAGCGCTTTGACGAGCCGGCCCTCGGCTTCCTCCGCCCGTAGCCCACGCAGGGAGATCTCGCTCGTCGCAGTCGCCGTCGCCGGCAGACGCGCTCCTCCGCGTGCCGGCCGCGCCGGGCTCGGCACGCGTCGGGGCGCGTCCGTCGGCGACGCCTGCTTGAGACTCCGCAGCTCGTCTAGCGACAGCCACCTTTCCCCTTTCCCCTTTCCCGTTTCCCGAGTGTCTGCTGCTTCCCGGGTCTCCGTCTCTTCGAGCGCTTGCTCGAGCAGCCGGCGCGCCTCTTTCGCCGTCGCCTCGTCCACCGCCGCCCGCGCCCGGCCCAGCGCCTCTTCGACCTTCTTGCGCGCCTCGAGCAGGTATGCCCGGGTCTGATCTCGGGCCGCCTGCTGCAGGCTCCGGGCCCGGGCCGTCACCTCCCGCTCCCGCCCGGCCACTTCCTCGCCGCGCGCGTCGACCCGCGCGGCGTCGTCCCGCACGCGTTGCTCGCCGGCCGCGAGCTCCCGCTCCCGGGCCTCGAGCTCCCGTGCCCGTGCTTCGACGGTCGCGAGCAGCGCATCGAGCGTCCGCTCGCGGTCGGGCACGGCGCGCTCGGCGATGTCCAGCACCTCGCCCGCGATCCCCAGGCGCCGGGCGATGGCGAGCCCGTAGGAGCGCCCCGGGACGCCCTTGAGCAGCCGGAACGTGGGGGTGAGTGTCTCGGCGTCGAACTGGAGCGACGCGTTCACGATGCCCACCGTTTCCGCGGCGAGCTGCTTCAACGCTCCCAGGTGCGTAGTCGCGAGGGTGACGGCGCGACGGCGGGTGAGCGTCTTGAGTACGGCGGCCGCGAGCGCGGCGCCTTCCGCCGGATCGGTGCCGCTGCCGATCTCGTCCAGCAGGACGAGTGAACCCGATCCGGCGCGCTCCAGAATGTCGCGTAGCACCGCGACGTGGGCGGAGAAGGTGGAGAGGCTGGCGGCGATGGACTGGCGATCGCCGATGTCGGCGAACACACCGTCGAACACCGGCAGCGTCGAGCGCGGCCCGATGGGCGGAACGATGCCGCTCTGCGCCATGAGGCAGAGCAATCCCACGGCCTTGATCAGCACCGTCTTGCCGCCGGTGTTCGGGCCCGAAACGAGCACGGTGCATTCGTCGGGGGCGAGCAGCAGGTCGAACGGGACGACCGCACCACCTTTCCCCCTCTCCACCTCGACGTCCTCACCTGACCCCCTCTCCACTTCGTGGAGAGGGGGAACGAGAGGAGAGATGAGAAGCGGATGGCGGCCGTCGTGGATCTCGAGCGGCCCCGTGCCGACCGCGGGGGCGAAGCCGTTGACGAGCACCGCGTAGCGGGCGCGGGCGCACAGGTCGTCGAACGCGATGCACATCTCCCACGCGGCGGCGATCGTCTCGCGGGCGGGGCGGAGCAGCTCGGTGAGATCCCGCAGCACCTGCAGCACTTCGCGCTGCTGCTCGGCCTCGTGCTCGCGCAGCGCATTGCCGAGCTCGATCGCCTCGGGCGGCTCCACGAACACGGTGGAGCGCGTGGCCGACTCGTCGTGCACGATGCCGCCGACCTTGGCGCGGGCGGTGCCGCGCACCGGGATGACGTAGCGACCGCCCCGCACGGTGACGGCCGCGTCGGGGGCGCGTTCCGACGGATCGAGCGCGCCGAGGATGGCCTCGAGCCGCTGCACCAGCCGCTGGCGCGCCTCGCGCACGGCGCGGCGGGCGCGGGCGACGCCGCGCGACGCGCCGTCGAGCACCTGCCCTTCGGGGTCGAGGGATTGGGACAGCCGCGTCTCGAGCTCTCTCGCCGGTAGGGCGGCGCGCAGCGCTGCGGTGCGCGGGGCCTGCGCGGTCAGCCGGCCCAAATCGGCCGCGACGATGCGGGCCGCGGCGAGGGCCCCGCCCAGAGCGGCCAGCGCCGGGCCATCGAGCGCGCTGCCGGGCACGGCGAGCAGCTCGAGCGCCGGCGCGATGTCGGGTACGGGCTCGGCGCGGACGGTGTCGTCGCGCAGCAACAACGCGGCGAGCTCGGCAACCTGCGCCAGGGCGGCGCGGATCATGTCGGGGTCGGCGACCGGGGTGCGCCCGCGCACCCGCGCCGCGCCCAACGGCCCGACGGCGTGCGCCGCCACCCGCTCCAGCGCGGCCGGGAATTCGAGTGTCTCGAGCACCGCGGACGCGACCCCCCGGGGGGCACGAGGGGCACTCATGCGGCCGACAGCTCTTCCCGCACGATCTGGTTCACCACCTTGCCGTCCGCCCGGCCCTTGAATTGGGGCATGACCTGTCCCATGACCTTGCCCACATCCCGCGCCCCGCCAGCGATGGCCTCCCGCACGGCGCGGCGGATTTCTTCCGGATCCACCGCCGCGGGGAGGAACTCCTCGAGCGCCTTCACCTCGGCCAGCTCGGCGTCGGCCCGATCGCGCCGTCCCGCGGCGGCGTACTGCTCGGCCGCCTCGCGGCGGCGCTTGATAGCGCGCCGCACAACCTCCGTCGTCTCGTCGTCCGAGGGCGGGTGCTGGAGCTCGAATTCGCGGTTCTTGAGGTCTGCGAGGATCGTGGAGAGGAGGAGGGTACGCGCCTGATCGCGGTGTTTCCGGGCCTGGTTCATCGCGGCACGCAGCCGCTCGGGCAAGCTCACCACGTCACGCGGCTCGCGGGCGGCGGCCCTTGCGGCGCGCCGCGTTCATCTTGCGCTTGCGCCGCTCGCTCGGCTTCTCGTAATGACGGTGCCTCCGCAGGTCGGAAAGGATCCCCGCTTTCTCGCATTTCTTCTTGAAGCGCTTCAGCGCGCGCTCAAAGCTCTCGTCATCATGAATGATGACTTCCGGCATACCCTTCTCGCTAACTGTGATAGTCCCAAAAACTTAGCCGTGCTCATCGAGCGGTGCAACCCTTCAGCCCGGCGGCCACTTCATCGGCCGTCCGCCCAACAGGTGCAGGTGCAAATGGAACACCGTCTGCCCGCCGTCCGGATTGGTGTTCACCACGACGCGGTAGCCGCGCTCCGCAATCCCCTCGGCCCGGGCCACCTCGCGCGCGAACCCGAGCAGCGCGCCGAGCAGGCGCGGGTCCTTCGCGTCGTTGAGCGACGCGAGGTGATCGGTGGGAATCACGAGCACGTGCGTCGGCGCCTGGGGATTCAGGTCGCGGAACGCGAGCATGCCGTCGCCACGCTTCACCACGGTCGCCGGGATTTCGCCGGCGGCGATCTTGCAGAACACACAGGCTCCGGCCATGGCCCCTCGCTACGCCGGGCTCGCGCCCGGAGTCAGTTAACGTCCGAACGCCTGGCGCAGCTGCTCCCAGAACTTTTTGCCGGTGTGCTCGTCGGCGGAGGGCGAGCCCTCGATCTTGGCGAGCTGCTCCAGCAGCGCGCGCTGCTCCGCCGTCAGCTTGGTGGGCGTCCACACGTGCACGCGCACGTGGAGATCACCGCGTCCGCCCTCGCCCACGCGTGGCAAACCCTTGCCGCGCAGGCGGTGCACCGCGCCGGTCTGCGTGCCGGCCGGCACCTTCAGCGTCGCGGCCCCATAGGGGGTGGGCACGCTCAGCTCGGCGCCCAGGGCGGCCTGCGTGAAGGACAGCGGCAGGTCGTAGATCAGATCGTCGCCCTGACGCTCGAAGCGCGGGTCCTCGGCAATGTCGAGCACCGCGATCAAGTCGCCCGGCGGACCGTTGCGCGGCCCCGGGGCGCCGGCCCCGCGCATCGTGAGGTAATGATGATCGGCGACACCGGCGGGGACGTTGATCTCCACTGTCTTCTCGGCGCGCACCCGGCCTTCGCCCTGGCATTTCCCGCACGGCTGGGCGATCACGCTGCCCTCGCCGGCACAGGTGGGACAGGGCGACACAGAGACGAACTGGCCGAACATGGAGCGCGCGGCCCGCCGGACCTCGCCCGAGCCTCCGCACGTGCCGCAGGTCGTGGGGCGCGAGCCGCGCGCGGCGCCGCTGCCGCCACATTCCGCGCAGCGCTCGTAGGTGCGCATCTTGAGCTTCTTGGTGGTGCCGCTCGCCACCTCGGCGAGATCGAGTTTGAGCGTCACCTTCAGGTCCTGGCCGCGGTGCTGCTCCGGCCGGCCCCGCCCGCCTCCAAACAGCGCGTCGAAGCCGCCCAGCCCGCCGAAGTCGCGCATGAACACGTTGAGTGCTTCGGACAGGTCGAAGTGCGCGAACCCGAAGTCTCCCGCCCCGGCTCCGCGGCGCAGGCCGGCCGCACCATAGCGGTCGTACGTGGCGCGCTTCTCGGGATCCCGCAGGACCTCGTACGCCTCCGTGATCTCCTTGAACTTCGCTTCCGCCGCCTGCTTCTGATCCGGGCCCACGCGATCGGGATGGTGCTGCATCGCGAGGCGGCGGTACGCCTTTTTGATCTCGGCTTCGTCCGCGTCGCGCTTGACTCCGAGCAGGGCGTAATAGTCGTGCGTCACTCGAGCAGCTCCCCCACCAGACGGCTCGTGTGATCCACGAGCGCGACGATCTTGTCGTACGGCATGCGCGTCGGACCCATCACCCCGATGACGCCGGCGAGCGCGCCGAGCCGATACGAGGCCGTGACGAGCGTGAAGGGGGCGAGCTTCGGGTCCTGATGCTCGCTGCCGATGGTGATCGTGAGTCCCTGGCCCAGCCGTTGGGCGAGCGCTTCACGCAGCAGGTCGCGTCGCTCGGTGACCTCCATAAGCCCCTGCAGCCGCTCCTTGGTGGCGAACTCCGGCTGGCCGGCGAGGAGCTGCGCGCTCCCCAGCACGACCCCGACTCCCGCGTTCCCCGCCGTCGGCATGTCGAACAGCTCGTCGGCTTCCTGGATGAAGATGTTGAGCAGCTCGCTCGAGTCCGGGTCCGGCGTGGCGTCGCGCAGCCGCTCGGGGAGCGTGCCCCGGATGTCGCGCAGCGTGAGTCCCGCGAGCCGTTCGTTCAACACCACGCCGACCTGGGCCACCGCTTCCGGCGCCAACCGCGCGGGCACTTCGACGAAGATCGACCGCACCACGCCGCTCTTGAGGGTGAGCACCAACAACAGCCGCTCCGACGATGCCTGCAGCAGCTCCAGCCGCTCGAGCACCGCCGCATCGAGCGTCGGACCGACGGCGACGCCGAGCTCCTTCGTCAGTACCCCCAGCACCTGGGCCGCGCGCTCGAGGATCTGGTCCACCGCATTGTGCTCGCCCAGCCCCTCGCGGATCTGGTGCGACTCCGACGCCGTGACGGGCGGCAGGCGCATCAACGAGTTGACGTACACCCGATAGGCGAGATCGGTGGGGATCCGGCCGGCGGAGGTGTGGGGGTGGTACAGGTACCCCTTCTCTTCCAGGTCGCTCATGGTGTTGCGGATCGAGGCGGGGGACAGGTCGAGCCCGAAGCGCTTCGAGACAGTGCGACTCCCCGCCGGCTCGGCGGTCTCCACGTAGGTCTCGATGACGGCCTCGAGGACCTGGCGCTCGCGCTCGTTCAGAGATGCTGCCATATCAGCCAAGCTCTTAATTGCTAACAATTTAGCCCGTTATGCCGCAGCCGGTCAAGTCGCGCACCAGCGCGTCGAGCCGGAGCCAGCCCTCCGGCGTGCAGACCAGGCGTTGGTTGCGGACCTCGGCCCAACCCCGCTCCAGCCATCGGGCGGCAGAGGGCGGCAACGGGCGGCAGAGGGCGGCAACCGGCAGGCCCGCATCGGTGCGCATTGCGAGATATACCCGCTCCAGTTCCCGTTGCTCATCGGTTAGAACTTCTTGGGACGCGACGGGAGATCGACCTGCGGCGACGGCGCGACGGTACGCCTCCCACGCGGAGATGTTCCAGCGCCGTACCGCGCCGTCGAACGAGTGAGCCGCGGGCCCCAAGCCTCCGTAGGAGCGTCCCGACCAGTAGGCCGAGTTGTGACGCGAGCGGCGACCATCGCGTGCGGCGTTCGAGACCTCGTAGAACTGATAGCCGCAAGCACCTAGCCGCGAGTGCGCGAGCAAGTACTCATCGGCGTAGAGATCGTCAGGTGGGGCCGCCGCCGCGCCGCGCGAGATCCAGCGGGCGAGCGGCGTGCGCTCCTCCACGGTGAGACCGTAGACCGAGAGGTGAGCAGGGCGCAGGGCGAGCGCCTGGTCCAGGTCACGCCCCCAATCGCGCCCGAGATCGGCGGGCAGGGCAAAGATCAGGTCGAGCGAGATGTTGTCGATCCCCGCGCCCCGAAGCGTCCGCACGGCCGACCCTATGCCCGCCGCATCGTGGGAGCGGTGCATCCACTGAAGCACGCGGTCGTCGAATGATTGGGCGCCGAGGGAGATGCGATTGACGCCGGCGCGGCGCCAGCTTGTCGCCGCGTCCGGGGTGACGTCTTCGGGATTGGCCTCCAACGTCACTTCAACGTCGTCACGGAACGACGTCACGGGAAAGGCGTCACGGAGAGACGTGAGAAGCGTGGCCAGGGCATGCGGCGGCAGCAGCGACGGGGTGCCACCACCGAAGTAGATGGTCTCCAGCACGTCGCTCCCGGGCACCCCGGGCTCGCGCCCGGGGTCAGTCATGCCGAGAAACCGCAACTCCTGCAGCACCGCATCCACGTACTCCCGTGCCGGGATGCGCATGCGGACCGCGATCGAGAAGTCGCAGTACGAGCAGCGGCGGGCGCAGAAAGGGACGTGGACATACACGTGACGCATGGCGAAAACGTAATGCGGAGTCCGGAATGCGGAATGCGGAATATCGGTATATGGGTCGTCCCGCGAACGACCTTCCCTAGCAACTCCGCATTCCGCATTCCGCATTCAGGCGAGCCCAAACACCATCCCCGGCTGCTGCCGCACCAGGCCCCGCATCTCGAGCTCGGTGAGCGCGGTCAACACCGCGCCCGTCTCGGCGCCGGCGGCCGCGACCAGCACATCCACGTGCTTCGGCTCCGTGACCAGGGCATCCCAGAGCGAACGCTGCAGGTCGGTCAGGTCCGCTGGTTGACCGCGCGGGGCCTGGTCGCCCCGGGCCGCCGGCCCGGGGTCAGCCACGCCAGGCAACCCCAACTCCTCCAGGATATCCGCCGCCGAGAGCGCGGGCTTCGCGCCCTGCTGGATGAGGCGGTTGCAGCCGAGCGAGGTCGGACTGGTGATTGGGCCCGGCACGGCGAGCACGGTGCGGCCTTGATCGAGCGCGCAGTCGCTGGTGATCAAGGCGCCCGAGCCCGGGGCGGCTTCCACCACCACGGTCGCACCGGCCAGCCCCGAGATCAGGCGATTGCGGCGCGGGAACGCGCCGGCGTGCGGCCGCTCGCCGGGCGGCAGCTCGGAGACGAGGCAGCCGGATGTGATCATGCGCTGGTACAGCGTGCGATTGGCCGCGGGATAAATCACGCCGAAGCCGTTGCCTAACACTCCCACCGACGCGCCGCCGGCGTCGAGCGCGGCCGCGTGGGCGATGGCATCGATGCCACGCGCCATGCCACTCGTGACCACGACCCCCGCGCGCGCCACGCCGGCCGCCAGCGCGCGCGCCGCGTCGGCACCGTAAGGAGTATGGTCCCGGCTCCCCACGATGCCGACCGCGGGACGCCGGAGCCACGCCCCGTCGCCCCACACGTACAGCAGCGCCGGCGGCTCGGGGATTTCGGACAGGAGCGGCGGGAACCGGGGATCGTCGGGAAGGAGCACGCCGGCGCCGAGCCGGTCGAGCTGATTCAAGATCTCGTGCCCTGCTGCGGGCGACACGGCGCGGATCGCGCCCGCCGCGGCGCGGCTGAAGCCCGGCAGCGCCGCGATGGCGCCGGGCGGAGCGTGCACCGCGGCACCGGCGCTCCCGAATGCGGCGACCAGCGTGCGCAGTCGCGCCGCGCCGATCCCCGGCACCTGCGCCAGGGCCAAATAGGCCGCTACTTCGTCGCGACCGCCGCCGGGAGCGTCTGCCACAAAGTCTCCAACAGCTGCGGTATCCCTTGCCCGGTCACGGCTGAAATGGCGACGACCGGGGCGCCGGCCTGCGTGCGAATCGTCGGGATGCGGGACGTGGGATGCGAGAGATCGAGCTTGGTCAGCACGACCATATGCGGCTTCGCGGCCAGCTCCGGCGAATACGATGTCGCTTCACGCAGCAGCAGCTCATAGCTCGCCTGGGGATCCGGGCTGTCCACCGGGACCAGCACGGCAACGAGGCGGGTGCGTTCCACGTGCTGCAGGAACTTGAGGCCGAGGCCTTTCCCGAGGTGGGCGCCCGCGATGATCCCCGGGATGTCGGCCACGACGAAGGAGCGCGAGTCCGACAGGCCGACCACGCCAAGCTGCGGCTCGAGGGTCGTGAACGGATAGTCGGCGATCTTGGGGCGGGCGGCGGAGACCACGGAGAGCAGCGTGCTCTTGCCCGCGTTGGGCTCGCCCAGGAGGCCCACGTCGGCGATCAGCTTGAGCACGAGCTCGAGCTGGCGCTCTTCGCCGTACTCGCCCGGCTCCCACTCGCGCGGGCTCTGGTGCGTGGGCGTCGCGAAGCGGGCGTTGCCGCGCCCGCCGCGCCCGCCCTGCGCCACCAGCAGTGTGTCGCCCGCGGTCACCACCTCCCCGAGACGCGCGCCGCTCGCGGCGTCGCGCACTTCGGTGCCGGCCGGAACCGGGAGGTAGAGATCCACGCCCGACTTCCCGGTCATGTTCTTGCCCTTGCCGTGCTGGCCGCGCTCCGCGCGCCAGTGCGTGCGATAGCGGTAGTCGAGCAGCGTCGCGAGGTTCGTGTCGGCGCGCACGTACACGCTGCCGCCGGAGCCGCCGTCGCCGCCGTCGGGCCCGCCTTTGGGGACGAACTTCTCTCGACGAAAAGACGATGCACCTGCCCCCCCCGCCCCCGCCACCACGTGAACTACGGCTCGGTCAATGAACATCAACGCGGAACGCTTGAATGCGGAATGTGGAATGCGGAATGCGGAATTGCACGAGGAGTTCTGCGTGCAGTCCGAATCGACGAGACGACGATTGCCACGAGCTGACGCGCCTCGTCCCTCAAACAAGCCACGCGCACCGCGTCGCTCAATCCACGCTCGATAACCAGATCGAGCCAGAACTGCGCCTCATCCGCCTCCTCCTCAACGATCCCCAACTTTGCAAGGAACTCCCTGCGGGACCGCGCGCGGCATGCGGCCCGATAGTTCGCCCCCACGGACGTACCGGCTCGCAGGAGTTGATTCCCAATCACGTCCGCCGAACGGCCTCGCGGGAAGGATTCAACCAAGGCAATGATCGCCAATGCAAAGGCCCGCGTACGATCCTTCAGGTCAATCCGGCGCACGATTTCACCTTGACATTCCGCATTCCGCATTCCGCATTCAGAGCTTCCTCCGCCGTACATCCTCCCATTGCTCCCACGCGCGCCGGCGCAGCTCCGGATCGACCCGCGACCCGACCAGCTCCAGCACCGCCTCCACTTGTTCGACCGACGCGCCGGTGTTGAGCGCGCCGCGGAGATGCGAGTGCAGTTGCTGGGCGGTGCCCAGCACCGCGACCGCCGCCACGGTCGCGAGCTCGCGTCGCTTCAGGTCGAGTCCCGGCCGACCGATCACCTTGCCGTAGGCGTCCACCAGCACCAGGTCCTCGAGCGCCGGATGCAGCGCGCGCAGGTTGAGGAGCAGCTTGTGGTAGGCGCGCCCGTACACCGCACGGCACACCGCCGCACCCCGATCCGCCCACGCCTGCCAGTCCTCGTGCGCCAGCGGTTCCGCCGCGTGCCCGCCCTTGGCCGTTTGTCCGGCGACCTCGCGCCAGACGCCGAAGGCCACCAGCGTCAGCGGGTAGCCCACCACGAGCATGCTCTGGAGTAGCAGCTCGTCGATCCACAGAGGCGGCACACCCGCTCCTTGAGCGGCGGCGAGGCGCTCCTGGAGCTCGGACACGTCGCCTTCGGCGACGGCCGCGGCCAGCCGCACCAGCGCCGTCGTGGCGGGGTCGAGCGGTCCCTGGCTCATATTACTCCTCCCCCGCGCGGGGTCTTCCATCTTTTTGTTGCTCGAGCCCCCCATTTACGCGCAGCTCGCCGACGGGCTCGCCGCGCGTGTTGACGAGGGGCCGGGCGGTGAGCGACGCCGGGCGCGGCCGCAACCCCAGGTGCTCCAGCACGGCGGCCAGCGCGAGCGCCGACGCCACGGCATGCCCGTCGGCCACCTTGATGGCCACGCCCAACCCGTCGCGCGGCAGCAGCGCGCAGTAGACACCCTCGGCCCCGACCTTGACGACCACCCGGCCGGGGTGCGCGCGCATCATCTCGGTGCAGGGACGGCCTTCGCCGGCGATGAGATCGGGGTGGCGAAGCATGGATTCGACAATGCGGAGTGCGGAATGCGGAATGCGGAATGGATCGGCAAGCGTCGTGCTGCGAGCGACCTCACCCGTCGATTCCGCATTTCGCATTCCCAATTCCGCATTGGCAAGTCTCGCGTACGCCAGCGCCATGTTTCTCAGCGGGATCCCGAAGCACACCACGCCGCATCCGTCGGTCGCGGTGCGAATGTCGCCCACGGGGACGTCCGTCCAGCGCGACACCTCGCGCAGGCAGCGCTGCTGCACCGGGTGCTCGGGGCGCGTATAGAACTCGGTGGGCCACCCGTGGTGGCGGGCGAGCGCCAGCATGCCCGCGTGTTTCCCGGAACAGTTGGAGTAGACAGCCGTAAGCCGTAAGCCGCGAGTCGCATAGTCGCGAGCGACTTGCTCGGAGAGCGGCGGGTGCGGCCCGCACAACAGATCGCGCTCGCTGCACCCGATCTTGCCGAGCAGCTCGCGGACGCGCGTCACCTGACCCGGCTCGCTCGAGTGCGACGCGCACACCAGCGCCAGCTCCTCGCTCGTGAAGCCGAACCGGTCGGTCACGCCGTCTTCCACGAGCGGGAGCGCCTGGATCGGCTTCGCCGCCGAGCGCCAGAAGGTGAGGAGATCGGGGTCGCCGGCGCGCGCGACCAGTTCCCCGCGCGCGTCCACCACCGCCGCGTGGACCGCGTGCACCGCCTCCACTACCCCCCCGCGGACCTGTTCAACTCGCATGGCGCCCTCCGCGCCCCTCACTCCCCCCGTGTCCCGCCAGCGAGAGCGCGATTCCGAGCAACACCATCGCCCCTCCCACCACCGCCGTGGCCCGCGGCGGCTCGTGAATCGCGGGGATGAGCCACGCGAGCAGCGTCGCTCCCACCGGCTCGCCCAGCGCGGCGACGTTGACCGTGGTCGCGCGGAAATGGCGCAGCGCGTAGTTCATTCCGGTGTGCCCGATCAGCATCGGCCCGGCCGCCATGGCGCCGAACACCGCCCAGTCCCGGCCGGCAAATCCGACGAGGGGGACGGCGGCCGGAACGGCCAACAGCGCGAGCGCGGCGGCCGCGACGGCGTACACGCCCGTGGCGTAGCGCCACACTCCGACCGTCTGCCGCACGCGTCGCCCGATCACATAGTAGCCCGCGCCCGTGACCGCTCCGAGCAGCGCGAGGCCGTCGCCGCCCAGGGCGCCGAGTGAGAACCGCGCGTCCCCGGCCCCGATGAGGCTCGCCCCGACCACCGCGAGCCCGATGCCCCACGCCTCGGGGCGCGTCGGGTGCTCGCGCAGCCACAGCGCCGCGATCACCCAAGCGAACACCGACTTGAGCGACACGAGCACCACCGAGCTGGCGACGGCGGTGTAGTGCAGCGAGGCGATCCAGGACCAGAAATGCAGCGCCAGGAGGAGGCCGGCGAGCGTCATCAGCATGGGCGTCCCACGTCGTAGGTGCGCAACATCGTGCGCCCCTACACTCCCTGCAGTCCTTTCCTGCGCAGCCAACACGCCCGTCACCGGCAGCACCAGCGCCAGCCTCCAGAACGCGATCGCCAATGCGGGCGCCGCCGCGAAGCGCACGATCGGGCCGGCGTACGTCGTGGCGAGGACCGCCACGAGGAGCACCAGGAGGGGAGACATGGGCGCGAAACCTCACCCCCCTACCCCCTCTCCGCAATGCGGAGTCCTCAGCCCCCGTGCCCCTCTCCGCCGTGCGGAGTCCTCACCCCCCGTCCCCCTCTCCGCAAATGCGGAGAGGGGGAGCGCGCAGGGTCGAATCCGGTTGCTCTCCCTGTGGCGCGGCCCCAAATTGCGCGCTCGATGCGCCCTTCCTTGCCGCTGACGTTCCTCATGTTGATCCCCGCCCTCACGGGCGGGGCCATGCTCCAGGGCCAACAGCCCTCCGCCTACGTCCCGCTCGACGACTGGACGATGCCGTATGTCGAGCACCTCATCGCGACAGGTGTGATCCCGGATCCTGCGCCGCTCACGCGACCGCTGCGACGCGCCGACGTGCTGCGCGCGCTCGAGTCGGTGGACACGCTGCACCTGAGCCCCGCCCTGATCGCGACGCTGCGGCGGCTGCATGCGGCGTTCGCGAGCACTCAGGCTGGGCCTCACTTTCGCGTGGCCGGGGGCCTGGGCGCCGCCGCGGCGAATTACGCGCGTCGCGACGCGCTCGCCGCCATTGATTCGACGGGGCCCCGGCAGTCCGGTGCCGGCCATGGCACGGCCGGCGCAGACCTGACGCTGCAGCTCGCGACCGGCCCTGTCATCGCGACCACCCATCTGCAGCTCGACACCCGCCTCAAGTACGATCCCGACTGGTTCGGCAAGAAGGACCGCGCGATCGCCGGCCGGACGGCGGAAGCCTACGTCGACGCGCAATGGAAATTCGGCGAGGTGTTTTTCGGACGGCTGGACCGGAACTGGGGGCCGCCCGGCATCCCGGGGTTGCTCCTTTCCGCGAACCCATATGGACTCGATCACTTCGCGGTGACGGTCGGCAGCGCGAAGCTGCAGTTGCAGGCGCTCGCCACCCAGCTCGATGATCGTGACTCGAGCGGCGCGGTGGTGCACCGCTTCATGGTGCAGCACCGGCTGCGGCTCGTGCAGGGTCGCTGGGGCGTCGCGCTGTGGGAGGGCACCGTGCTCGCGGGCCGGGACCGGTCGTTCGAGCCGTGGTATCTGAACGCGCTCAACGCCGGCATCCTGGAGCAGTGGAACGGCGGGGGAAACGTGAATTCATTCGTCGGGCTCGACTTCGAGCGCCGCGCGCGGGTGAGCGCGTTCGGCCAGCTGATGCTCGACGACATTCAGGTGGACCGCGCGGGCGCCTCGGACCAGAAGCCGGTGAGCTATGCCCTCACCGTGGGAGCGCGCGGCGTCATCGGCGCCGCGGCCGCCGCCTGGCGCGTGTACTACACGCGCGTCACGAACCTCACCTACCGCAACGAAGACAGCTTGCAGGTGCCGCTGTACCACTCGCTCGTGACCGGGCGGAACTTCGACGACTACGACCAGCTCACGGCGACACTCGGGCTGCTCCCCCGGGCGGGGCTGCTGCTCACGCCCGAGATCACCTACCTGCGACAGGGCGAAGGCGACCCGCGCCTGCCCCATCCCGACGTGGCGGCGTATCCGACCACGCCGACGATCTTTCAGGGCATCGTGGAGCACACGCTGCGCCTGGCGCTGGCAGGCAGCTACGCCCCCTCCGCGCGCGTCGGGGTGAGCTTCGATGTCGGTGTGCACCGCATCAGCGATTTCCAGCACGCGAGTGGCGACACCCGCACGCGGGTGCTCGGCCGCGTGAGCCTGACCTACCGGCTGCAGCACGAGGGCGCGATCCAGTGACCACGCCGGACGCCCGCCTCCCACGCGACCATCTCGAGCGGCTGTTCACGCAGATGAAAGCACGCCGCATCGTGGTGGTGGGCGACGCGATGCTCGACATCTATCTCGCGGGCGAGGCGGAGCGGATCTCCCCCGAGGCGCCGGTGCCCGTGGTCAGTGTGCACACGCGGCGCCATGCGCTGGGCGGCGCCGCCAACGTGGCCGCCAACGTCGCCGCGGTCGGCGCGGAGTGCCTGCTCGTGGCGGTGATCGGAGACGACGACCGCGGGGACTCGTTCCGGGCCGAGCTGGCGCAGCACCGGCTCGCCGACGGCCACATCGTGGTGGCCGCGGCGCGGCCCACCACGTCCAAGACACGCGTCACCGCGCGCGGCCAGCAGGTGGTGCGCATCGACGAAGAGATCGAAGACCCCATTCCGGCGCGCACCGAGAACCAGCTGCTCGGCCAGCTCGACGCCGTCATGGCGGACGCCGACGCGATTCTCATCGAGGACTACAACAAGGGCACCGTGACACGCAAACGCGGCATCCCCGTGGTGGTAGACCCCAAGTTCAAGCACTTCTTCGCCTACCGCGGGGCGACGCTGTTCAAGCCCAACCGGCGCGAGCTCGAGCAGGCGATGGGCGCGACGCTCGACCTCGCCCACCCCGACGCGCTGCCCACCGCGCTCGACAAGCTGGGGGTCGACAACCTGCTCCTCACCCTCGGCGCCGAGGGCATGGTGCTCGTCACCAAGGACAAGCAGATCGGCCGCATCCCGACGATGGCGCGCGAGGTGTTCGATGTGTCGGGCGCCGGCGACACCGTGACGGCATGGGTCGGGACGGCGCTGGCCGCCGGGGCGTCGGTACGCGAGGCCGCGCAGATCGCGAATTACGCCGCCGGCGTCGAGGTGGGAAAGTCCGGCGTGGCCACGGTGTCGCCCACAGAAGTCCTGGCGATGCACGAGGCGCACTACGACCAGCTGGGAAAACTGCGACGCGGCGGACTGCTTTAGTGCCGTTCCAACTTGATGGCACTAACAGCCGCAGTTCTCGTTCACCCCGGGCTTGCGCCCGGGGTCAGTCGAGGTTTCGGCGAAAACAGTTGGAACGGCACTAGCGACCCGACAATCCGACGCCGACCACCACGGCGTCGACCGTTTCCAACCGCGTTCCGCCGCCCAGCACCGCGTGGTCGATGCGGTATCCCAACCGCAGCTCGAGCGGCGCGCGCGCCAGGTGCACCACCATGCCGGCTTCGCCCCCCTGAGCGTGGTCGAACCGCTCGGGCACGTTCACGCTGGCGGACAGGGCGCGCCACAGCTCCACGTAACCCCGCCCCGCCGATCCCACGAACGCGCCCGATACGCGCGCGCGCAACTCCCAGAAGGCCCAGCGCAGCTGCGTTCCCCCCGTTAGCGTGTAGGAGCGGGCGTGCGGGCCCACCGCGAGCCGGAGCCAGGACGCGGGCCGGACGCCGAGCAATGCCACGCCTTCCACCAGGTCCTGACCGGCACCGCTGGCCCCTGCGGGGCCGATCTTCCCCTGCACGTAGCCGAGCGCGAGCTCGAGCCGCCCGAGGGCCAGGGCCCCCTGCCCGGCGAGGACGGTGCCCGTCAGCTCATTGGTGCCGCGCACCCGGGTGCTCACGATCGAGATTCCCCCGGCCGGTACGAGCCCTTGGGCACCGCCCCGCGTGGCGCCGGCCGCCAGGGCCGCGAGGGCGCATCCCAGCGAGGCGACTCTCATCGCGCGCTCGGCTTGATGGCGGTGGGCTCGCCGGCGTGGACGGCGAGGTGGACGTCGTCACGCCGCTGCACGTTCTCGGCCTTCACGGCCGCCACGCTCTGCCGCCAGCGGGCGCGCAGCGCCTCATTCGCCGCGATGTTCGCCGTGAGGGGGCGGCCGGGGCGGTGCAGCACGTATCCCAGGGCACCGGCAAAACCGACCGCTCCGGCCACGACCAGGCGCGACCCGTTGGGGTGATCGCTCCCCACGACCGAGGGCAACACGGCGACGGTGCCGGCGAGCACCACGCCACCCAGCAGCGCGCGCAGCGCCGGCCGACTGCCGGAGCGCTCCGGCAGGAACTGCGAATCGGCTGGGGGCTTGGGCCAAGGCAGGGTATCGATATGCACGACCCGCAGGTCGAGGGGTAGCTGGACGATGCCCGCGAGCTCGCCGGTGGGCGCGCGCGACGCGACCCGGAGGAGGATACGGCTCACCGGCGGCATCTGCCCTGCGGCGTCGAGGCCGTCCCATTGCACGCGCAGGCTGTCGCCCATGGGTCCGGCGTACAACGCCCGGAACGGCGCGCCGTCCTGATAGCGCAAGGTGACCTCTACGGTCTGGAACGCGCTCGCCACGACCCAGAAGGTGAAGGCGCCGGTCCCGGTCGAGATCTCGGTGTCGGGCGGCGCGACGAGCACCACGGCACGCGACTCGACCCGTACGTTGTCGAACACGCTGGTCACTTCGGGGGGGAACACCAGGCGGTCCGGTCGATAGCGCGGGTCGAGCTGCACCAGGCGGCGGAACACGGCGACCGCCGAGTCGCGCCGTCCCCGGAACAGGTCGGCCGCGCCGAGATAGAGGAGTCCCTGGGCGCGCTCGGATACGGCGGCGGAGGTGGCGCGGGCGAAGGCGCGCCGCAGCAGCGCCGCCGCCTGGTCGAAGTCGAGGTTCTGGTAGGCGCGGATGCCGTCGGCGAACGGGCCAGCCGCCTGCGCTGCGCCTTGGGCCGCCGCGGCGGTCCAACCGCACACGAGCAAGGCGATCCAGGCGAAATGAGATTTCATCGACTCGACGTCGATCCGAGCGGAGCGTTCACAGTGTGCACCACGGGAGTCGACGCGCTCCCTTGGAAGTTCGAGTCTCCACTATATGTCGCAATGAGGGTCTCGTCTCCGGGGAGCAGCGGAGTGAAGGTGCAACTCCTGTCAGCCACTGCGCCAGTGCACCCGTTGATGCCCCCGTCCGACACCGTCACGGTTCCGGTGGGCGTGCCGGCGTCGGACGTCACGCTATAAAACACGGTGACGGTCTGGCCGGCGGTCGACGGCTCCGGCTGGACGCTGGTGATGGTGGTCGTCGTAGCGGCCTTGCTCACCGTGTGGCTCACGCCCGGTGAGGTGCTGCTGGCGAAATTCGCGTCGCCGGCGTACGTGGCGATGAGGGTCTTCGCCCCCGCAGTGGTCGACGTCATGGTGCAGCTCACCGCCGCCACCGTGCCCGTACAACTATCCGTCCCGTCGCTCACCGTGACGTTGCCCGTTGGCGTGCCGCCGCTCGAGGTTACGCTGAAGCTCACGGTGGTCGCCTGGCCCACCGTCGAAGGCTCCGGAAACACGTTCGTGATGGCCGTACTGGTGGCGGCCTGGTTCACCGTGTGGCTGACGCCCGGCGACGTGCTGCCCGCGAAGTTGGCGTCGCCCGCGTACGTAGCGGTGAGCGTCAGGGTGCCCGCCGTGGTGGCGGTAAGCGAGCACCCGCCCGCTGCGACCGCGCCGACACAGCTATCCGTTCCGTCGCTCACCGTGACATTGCCCGTCGGCGTACCGCTGCTCGAGGCGACGCTGAACGACATCGTGATCGCTTCGCCCAAAGCGGACGGATCGGGCGTGTGGCCGGTGATGGTCGTCGTGGTGGTGGCCTGGGTCACGGTCTGGCTCACCCCGGCCGATGTGCTGGTCGCGAAGTTGCCGTCGCCCGCGTAGCTCGCCGTGAGCGTCTTGCTCCCAACCGTGGTCGCCGTCAGCGCGCAGCTCGCCGCTGCCACCGTGCCGGTGCAGCTGTCCGTGCCGTCGCTCACCGTGACGTTCCCCGTGGGAGTACCACCACTGGAAGTCACGCTGAAGCCGACCGCAATCGGCTGGCCGACCGCCGAGGGATCGGGCGTGTGGCTCGTGATCGTCGTGCTGGTGCTCGCCGCGGTCACCGTGTGCGGCACGCCGCTCGACGCGCTGCCGGCGAAGTTGGCGTCGCCGGCATAGGTGGCGGTGAGGGTCTTCGCCCCAGCCGTGGTCGAGGTGAGGTTGCACGTGCCGGCGGCAACCGTCCCGGTGCACGAGTCGGTGCCGTCGCTCACCGTCACATTGCCGGTCGGCGTCCCACCGCTCGACGTCACCGCGTAGCTCACGCCCACCGCCTGGCCCACGACGGACGGATCGGGGCCCTGGCCCGTAATCGCCGTCGCCGTGCCGGCCGGCGTCACCGTAACGGTGGCGGTCTGCGTGACGGTGACCGTTCCGTTCACGGTCGCGGTCACCGTCTTCGTGCCGGCGGCCGTCGAGCTCAATGTCCCCGTGGCCTGCCCATTCCCGTCGGTCGTCCCCGCCGGCTGCGTCAGGGTGTTCCCCGTTGTCGGCGTGGCCGCGAGCGTCACGGTCGCGCCGCTCACGGGATTGCCGCCGGCGTCCTTTACCGTCACCGTGATCGTACTGGCGCTAGAGCCGGTGCTGACGGTGATCGACCCAGGCGACGCCGCCACGGTCGACTGCGCCGCACTCGGCGCACCGGCCGTCCCCGTCGCTGTGAACGTCACCGGGCTGCCCGACAACGTCCCGGACGCCGCCGTCAGGGTGTTCTCCCCAACTGTCGGGCTCAGCGTCCAGCTCCCCACCGTGGCGATGCCGCTGCCGTTGGTGGTTTGAGTCCCACCCGTCACGCTGCCACTCCCTGCGGCCGGCGTGAACGTCACCGCCACTTCCGCCACCGGATTCCCGTTCGCATCCTTGACGATCACCGACGGTGGCGACGTGACCGTAGTTCCCGCGGTGGCCGACTGACTGGTCGGACTATTCGCCGCGATCGTCGCCGCCGCCCCCGCCGTCCCCGTCGCCGTGAACGTGACCGGGCTCCCGGAGAGCGAGCCGGAGGTAGCTGTCAACGTATTCGAGCCCGCCGTGGGGCTCAGCGTCCAGCTCCCCACCGTCGCCACCCCGCTCGCATTGGTGGTCTGGCTGGCGCCCGTGATCGTCCCGTTCCCCGGTGCCACCGCGAACGTCACCGCCACGTCCACCACCGGGTTCCCGTTCGCATCCTTCACGATCACCGACGGCGGCGACGTGACCGCGGTCCCCGCGGT
>Ga0209056_10000376_pt1 | contig 49594 bp, 42 predicted proteins | sample GraSoiAngelo_114_FD_185876 | JGI IMG/M metagenome (GOLD analysis project Ga0209056, IMG submission 185876) | Grasslands soil microbial communities from the Angelo Coastal Reserve, California, USA - 14_0903_13_40cm (SPAdes) (version 2) | ecosystem: Environmental > Terrestrial > Soil > Grasslands...
GAGACGCTTCACCACACAACCTCGCAGTTCGCGGGATTATGCCTCGCCGCCAGTTTGTTAGCTATTGCTTTCAGATGGAATCCTGTTTGCTGTCAAACTGTTGTTCTGGACACATCACTGCGCCTAGAATTCATCTCATGAAGGTCCTCGAAGCCAAAGACTTCCTTGTCCGACAAACCGCTGAGCAGGCGGCCCTTGAAAATGTGCCTCTCTCTGACCTCGAAAAACGCATGGTGTACTTCACCGAGACCGACGAATGCCCGGAAGACCCCATTGCGCTCAACGACGCTTTCGAAGCCGAATACGATACTGACGAATATGAGGCCAAATCTCGCGGCTCCTCCATCACGCCTATGGGCGCCTGCGAAAAGAAAACGATGCCGTCCGCAAGAACTGGGATCTTGCCATCAAATGCTTGCGCCGCGGCGACCACTATCTGCTGGTCATGTGGGACATGTCCTCTAGCACAGAGTGATCGCCGGCCTATTTCCTGAAAATCCTTGTAGGCATCTTGGGACTTATTTTCCTCGTGTTCTTGGTTGTCCTCGCGAAAGAAAAACTTGAACCGCAATGGGGATGGCTCAAAGAAGCATCCCAAACCCATTGGCGCATCCTGTTCGGAATCTTTATTACGATCTTTCTTGCCGTATTATTCTTTCCACGTCGTGTAGGAAACGCGATGGATTGGCTCCTAGACCACACGTTCGTCCTTTTTGGACCAAAGGAAGACGAGAAGGATTCCGAGTAGATTTTCCGCTTACTTCAGTCCAAGCAACTTCTCAAATTCGGCCTCGGTCAGAATCGTCACTCCAAGTTCTTTCGCTTTTTCGTACTTCGACCCCGGATCTGTCCCCACCACCACGTAACTCGTCTTTTTGCTGACGGAGCTGGAAACCTTCCCACCATGCTGAATGACCAGTTCTCCGGCTTCTTCTCGCGAACGGTTCGCGAGGCTTCCCGTGAACACAAAGCTCTTCCCGGCGAGCTTCTGGCTCTTCACCACGCGTTTTTCTGCCGTCGGATGCACGCCCGCCTTGCGCAGCTTCTTAATGAGCTGGCAGTTGGCAGGCTCGGAGAAAAACTCCACAATGCTCGCTGCAACTTTCGGCCCTACTTCAGGCACTTCTTCTAGCTCCTCCTCTTTCCCTGCTGCTAATTCCTCCAGCGAAGAAAAATGTTCCGCCAGCAATTGTGCCGTCCGCTCGCCAACAAATTGAATGCCCAGCGCGTAAATCAGCCGCGCCAGCGAATTCTTTTTGCTCGCCTCGATTTCCTCAAGCAAGTTCTGCGCGGACTTTTCCGCCATGCGCTCCAGCCCGGCCACTTCGCTTTCCTTCAGCGCATATAGATCCGCGACGTCTTTTACCAAGCCCTTGTCCACTAGCTGGTCCACGATCTTGTCCCCCAGCCCATCAATGTTCATCGCGTGCCGGCCGGCGAAGTGCAGAATCGATTCTTTCCTCTTTGCCGGGCACGCCGCATTTACGCAGCGGTACGCCACTTCTCCTTCCACATGATGAATCGTGCTTCCGCATTCCGGGCAGTGCCTTGGCATGCGAAACGGCTTTCGGTTCTTCCCTTCCTTGACCACTTTGAGCACATGCGGAATCACTTCTCCCGCCCGCTCGATCAGCACCGTGTCGCCGATCTGCAAACCCAGCCGCTCGATTTCATCCATGTTGTGGAGCGTGGAACGGCTGACAGTGACGCCTCCCACTTGCACCGGTTCCAGCACGGCCACTGGCGTCAGCGTCCCCGTGCGGCCCACCTGCACGATGATGTCGTTGACTACTGTCGTCTCCTGCCGCGCCGGATACTTGAACGCAGTCGCCCAGCGCGGCGCCTTCGCCGTGTAACCCAGTTCATTTTGAATGGCAACGGAGTTTACCTTGATCACTACGCCGTCAATTTCGTACGCGAGCTTCTCGCGTTTCGCGTCCCAGTCCTCGCAATACGCAATCACCGCTTCGATCCCCGCGCACAGTTTCCAGTCGTCCGAAGCGCGGAACCGTAATTGCTTTAATGCTTGCAGGGACTCCGAATGCTTCGCGAACCGCACTTTTCCATCCACCAGCAAGTAGTACGCAAAAAAATCCAGCCGGCGTGCCGCAGTAATCGACGGATCAAGCACGCGCACAGCTCCCGCCGCCGAGTTCCGCGCATTCACAAAAATCTTGCCGCCAATACGCTCCTGCTCCCGGTTCAGCGCCTCGAACGCCTTCTTCGTCATCATCACTTCGCCGCGCACTTCGAAGTCCGCGGGCAGCTTCACCTTTTTCAATACCGCTGTGTCCGCCCGCAGCGGAATCGACCGAATCGTCTTCACGTTCGGCGTCACGTCTTCGCCCGTCGCTCCGTCGCCGCGCGTAACGCCCCGCGCCAGCACTCCGTCCTCGAATTGCAGCGAAATGCTCAGTCCATCAAATTTGTGTTCCGCAATGTACTCAATCTTTTCTTGTCCGCTTCCCTCCCGCACGCGCCGGTCCCATTCCCGCAGCGCATCGAAGGAAAACGCATTATCCAGGCTGAGCATCGGCCGCGCGTGCCGCACCGTGGAAAAGCCTTCGCGCGGCGCCCCCCCCACGCGCACCGTCAGCGAATCCGGCGTCACCAGCTCCGGATGCGCTGTTTCCAACTCCTTCAGACGGTTCATCATCCGGTCGTACGCCGCATCCGAAATCTCCGGATCGTCGAGCACGTAATATCGGTATTCGTGGTAGCGCAGCTTCTCGCGAAGCTCTTCGATCTCTTTCTTGACACTAGCTGGCGCAGCTTTGGCCATGAAACCCTCGGCAGAACAGTATGCGGAAATTCGGCTGGTATTATATAGAATGAGTGTCTTGGCGCACGAACGGCGTGGACTTGAACCAACGATGACCGCAAATCTCAGGAACGCTCTGCTGATTCACAACCCCAACGCCGGCAACGGCGGCAAGGGGCGGCGCCGCACGCTCGATACCGCGCGCCACATTTTCGCCTCCCGCGGCATCGAGTCCGAACTCGCGGAAACTACGGGCCCGGGCCACGCCACGGAAATCGCGCGGCGCGCCGCCTCCGAAGGCCGCGGCCTGGTCATTGCCTGCGGCGGCGACGGCACGCTCAACGAAGTCATCAACGGCCTGGCGGTGAACCAGAACGGCCACCGTGTTCCTCTTGCTCTTCTTCCCGGCGGCACCGCCAATATCCTCGCCAAGGAATTGGATTTGCCCTGGGACATTCCCAGTGCCGCCGAAAAACTCGTTCGCGGCACTGTAAAAGAAATTGCGCTCGGCTTGGCCACTCCGCTCGAACATCCCGGAAAGAAAAAATACTTTCTCAGCGTCGGCGGTGCCGGCCCCGACGGCATGATCGTCTATTCTCTCGACCTCGACCTGAAAGCCCGCATCGGCATGCTGGCCTATTGGTGGGAAGGCGCCCGCGAAGTCTTTCGTTACAATTTCCAGCATTTCCGCGTTCGCATTGGCGATCAAAAACTTGACGCTTCTCTGGCCATCGTCGGACGCACCAAGAATTACGGCGGCCCCTTCAAAATCACCACAAACGCCGATCTCTTCGAAGATCAGTTCGAAGTCATGGCCCTAACCACGCAAAGCGGCTTCCGCTATCTGAGCTACTTACCGACGCTATGGATGGGCAATCTCCGCGGCACCGAGGGCGTCCATTTCTACAAGTCCGACGCCGTGGTTTGCGAACCGCTCGATAAAAATCCCATTTACGCGCAGGTCGACGGCGAGCCCCTAGCCCGCCTCCCCGTCGAATTCAAGATCGTCCCTCGCGCCCTAAAACTCCTCGTCCCCGCATCTTCCTCGTAGTGGCCGGTCCTTCAGACCGGTTCTTTTCCTTTGCAGGGGCGCAGCATGCTGCGCCCTGTCTCGGCAACCACCGCGAAATTCGAGGGCCTTTTTTTTATAATAGCCCGCACTACATAGCCATTTTGCCCGTCGTAGGCATGAGGTCCCAAACACGCCAGAAGGCTTGCATTTCGCTGGGTGTGCCCAGAGAGACCCGGATGTATTTGTCGACAACTGGGTATTTGGGGCCGATGAGAATGTTGTTTTTCTTGAGGTGCTCGATGACTTCGTCGGGAGGGCGCATGGGATTCACCATGACGAAATTGGTTTGCGAATCGATGGCTCGAAGCATGCGCGCGTTAACCTGGTTCATGAACTCCTGGCGGTCGTCGGCGTTGCGCTTCACTCCGAGGCGCACGTAATCAACGTCATCGAGCGCGGCAGAAGCGGCGCGCGCCGAGACAACGCTGACACTCCAGCTAGGGAAGCCGGCGGCGAGGCGCTTGGCGATTTCCGGAGTGGCAGCGGCATAACCGATGCGCATACCGGCGAGGCCATAAATTTTCGAGAAAGTTCTACAGACGATAACGCGCGGATCGCCGATGGGCCGGTCCAGGAAAGACTCGTAGGAAGCGCTCGGGCTGGCAAAGTGATGATAGGCCTCGTCAATTAGCACGGTCACGTTAGATGGTAGCTTCCCGACGAACGCTTCGATTTCTTTCCGCGGCGTGATGGTGCCGGTGGGATTGTTGGGATTGACGATATATACGAGCCCGGCCGATGTGCGCGCGCGGTCGAGCATGACGCCGAGATCATGTTCGTAGCGCTTGTTCAGAGGAACGTCTGCGACTTCGCGGCCTGCGCCTTGCGCGAGTTTGCCGAGCGCGGGAAAAGTAGGCGCGGCTTGCACGAGTTTTTTGCCGGACCCCAGAAAAGCGGCCGCAGCCATGCACAGGATTTCGCCGGAGCCGCAGCCAAGCACGATTTGTTCGTGCTTAACCTTGTGCAAGGCGGCGAGCTTGTCCGTGAGCGTGTCGTACTCGGTGCGTGGGTAGCGATTGCCGATGGCGGCGGATTCGCGCAGCACGCCGAGAACTTTTTCGGACGGACCGTAAGGATTTTCGTTGCGATAGAGAAGGATGGGATCCACAGGTGCAGGGCCATCCGCGCGCTGTGGCACGGGCGCGGAGTTACCCCATAGCGCAGCTTCTGTTGCCGGGGCAATCGGCCAGCCGCGAAGCGCGGGCACAGCCGCTCCAACGATGGCGCCCGTTCCCAGATTGCGAAGAAGATTTCTGCGCGAGATGTGCATGCTTCCCCTCCTTGGAGGCAATTGCTCTCGTGCCCTGAGCTACGTTTAGGACAAGAACTCAGCGGATGTACGGGCACGCAGCGCACGGAGTCGTCCGCGAAGGGCGGACGACCCCGGCACTAGGAAGTATTTTACGGTTTCGTTCTACTGAACCGTTAGCGTTACCTGCCACGTGTGCTTCAAGCCGCCACTAGTGGCGGAGATGGTCAGGGTGAAGGTGCCGGTTGGCGTCTTACGCATGGTGCTCACCGTTAGAGTGGACGAACCTGACGTAGTGATGGACGAAGGGCTGAAGCTGGTGTTCGCGCGGCGGGGCAGTCCACTAACGCTGAAACTGACGGTGCCGTTGAAACCGGGGCCAGGGGTGATAGTGAGGGTATAGTTCGCGCTGGAGCCGCGCGAGACGGTAGCGCTGGAAGGCGTGACAGCAAGGGAGAAGTCAGCGCTCACGACCAGCGTGACATTCGCAGTATGCGTTAACGCGCCGCTGGTAGCCGTGATCGTCAATGGATAACTGCCCGGAGCAGTGGAGGAACCCGTAGTGACGTTCAGCGTGCTGGAACCAGCGGTGGAGATAGACGCCGGATTAAAGGAAGCGCTCGCACCCGCAGGCAGACCACTAACGCTGAGCGAAACGGTTCCGCTGAAGCTTGTACCGGCTGTAACTGTAGCGGTGAACGATGTGCCGCCGCCCTGTGCCACGGTTTGCGAGGAGGGCGACGCCGAGAGCGAGAAATCCGGCTGAACCGTAATGGTGCGAGTCGGCGGATTGGGATCAGTGAGGCCAGCGTTGTCAGTGACCGTAAACGTGGTGACGTATGTGCCCGGAGTGGCGTAGGTCACGCTGCCGGGATTGGCGAGATTGCTGGAGCTGGGATTCCCGCCCGGGAAAGACCACGAATAGGCGCTGATTGTGCCGTCGGGATCGTTGCCTGTGCCGGAATACGTGACCGACTGGCCAGTTGAGATAGTGACGTTCGAAGCAGGGTTGGTGATCGTGCCGGTGGGAGGCACATCATTCGCAGCCAGAGAGACTTGAACCATTGTGGCGACAGAAGGAACACCAGCGCTATTGAGAATAAACAGCATGTAGTAACCCGGGGGCGCAATGTTGCCATTCGGCGGGCCTGTGACGTTGAGGACGCCAGTGCCTGCGGTGAAAGAGAGGCCGACATAGCGCTGATCCATGTCAAAAGCGTGCGTGACCGCACCATTTCGCATCAGGACGACGTTGGAGATGTTGGCAGCATCGGGGGTTTGCACCTGGAACGCGCTGCCGTAGCCAATAACAGAGGAAAACGTGCCAGTGATAGTCGGGCGAGTAGCGGGACTGCCGTCTGGGTTCAAGAGATACGCCGGTGAGTAGATTTCCATGTGCAGTTCGTACGTGCCGCGCTGGGGGTTGCCGCCAGCAACCCAAACCGTGCCATCGGGCAGAAGCAAGCTGACGGAGTGATAGAGGCGCGCGTAAACCTCAGCGCCTGCGGGACCGAAGGTGTTGGATCCAGGATCGTAAAGGTCAGCCTTCAGGCTGGCGGTGGTGGTGTCTTCGTCGTTGAGGGAGCCGCCGATCGCAAGAACTCGGCCATTGGGAAGAATAGTGGCATTCATTTCGATGCGAGGTTGCGACATGTTAGGGCCGTAGACCCACCTCGGAGTGGGGGCGGAGAGATCAATGATTTCGCTGGTGTTCGTGGAGGGGCTGCCGCCACCCATGATCAGCACTTTGGGCGCGTAGTTGTTCGCAGGAGTCAACGGGAGAAGCACGGACGAGCCATAGGTGCGCGTTCCGGTGTAATTCGTGAAAGCAATGTTCGTAGTCCAAGTGTGAGTCGCAGGATTGAAAAGGCTGGAGCCAGTGGTTGAGCCCGAGTAAAAAACATTGCCGTTGGGGAGCAAGTGCATGCGCGGGTAAAGAGGCGGAGTCCACGGGGCGGAGAAAGCGGCGCTCCAGCCGGACCCGGCGCTATAGAACTCAATGGATGTGTTGGTACCGCCGGTTTCGCTCAGGCCAGAGAAAATCATTACGCGACCGTCGCCCAGAACGGTGCCCGTGGGATACCACCGGCCGTGAGCCATGGATTGCTGGTCGGTGAAGGTATTAGTGGCCGGGTCGTAGGTGGAAGTGCGCAGTTCACCGTGAAAGGGATCGTACTGCAGCGTGCCACCCATAACGAACGGGCGCCCATCGGGAAGAACCACCATCCCGTTGCAGAACATGTCCCAGCCGACGGGTTGTGTCGTGATGGTGCCCGCTTGAGGATCCCAGAGCGCAGCCCGGAAACTCGTATTTCCGGCGACGTTGCCGGAGCCCGAGACGATGACCACTTTGCCGTTGTTCAGAAGTGCTGCGTGAACCGGATTGATGGGCATCGTGTACGGCAGCGTTTGCCACTGGCCCTGTCCGGTCTGGGCGAGGCACATGGGCGCAAGCGGGATCAAAATTGCCAAAAGTAAACAGCCGGGCACAAACCGACGGCGGGCGAATCTGTTCATTGGTGGTCCTCTTTTTGAAGTTTCCGCAGGGACAGAGGAAACCTAGGGATTTCAAAAGCAATTCATGGCCCAGTCGAAACCGATCGCCAGCCCCTAAGCTATTGAATACAAACTACATAGAATCAGATGTGAGCCTGGGGACCTCTGCATTGCGCCAGAAAGTGAAGGCAGATGGCAAAGTGAGGAAGATTCTTGGTATCCGTCGGTCCGTTCTATTATGGAGCGGGAGAGTCTCACGACTCTCATCATGCACCCTGTTACTGCTACTGACGGTACATCGCTCTCTGTACTACTAATCTGTGATTTCTTTCCTTCTGGCGACGAATTTCAGGCGGCCTCGTCGGTGCTCCCCAGCGTGGTTATCCCGTAGTGCACCAGTCGCGGGTACAACCGCCGCAACACGTGCGCCTGCCGAAACACCACATCGATGGATCTCCGCTCGCCCCATCTGCCGCGCCAGCCATTCCCGCCCGTTCATACACACCTGTTTCGAGAACGGAAACCATGTTTGTATCCGCGCATTTAAAAATCCAAACTCTCGATGTATCCAGTAGTGATACAAAAACAGGCACTTCCGGATGCGCGATACCAACTCCAGCTTGCGCGTCTCCCGGTTGCGATAGACGTCGAACGTCTGACAAGGCTCTACACAACTCAGCACACATACCAACCCTTCCTCGATCTTTTCTCGTGCCGCGATCCCGCGCGCTACCTCTTCCTTGCTCTCTCCTGCCGAGGCCAGATACTTCATCGGCCGCTTCAGAGCCTCGGCCTTTGCTCGACACGCTTGCTTCAAGCGCTCGCTCACCCGCAGCACATGCCTGCCAAATTCCGTCAGCCGCACCTGTTTGGCCCACAGATAACCCATCATCCCTTCCGGATAGCTGATCGACCTCAGCGTCCCCTGAAATATCAGCCGGTCGAAGCCACTCAGTACTCCCGCAATCTCTTCCCTGTGTTTCGCGATAAACTCTTCCATGGCGTTTCTGTCCTCCGACGATATGGCGTTCTTGCAGAACCACCACATCTTATCGAGAACAGAAGCGCCTTCTACCTTTGGTTGCGGCTCTGCCGCGCTGTGAGATAACTCTCCCGTGGACCCGCTCACTCACGCCCTAGCTTCCTATACGCTGAAGCGCGCCGCTTTTCCCCGGCTCCCTCGCATCGTCACGATTGCGATGCTCATCGCCGGGACTTTCGCCGACATCGATTCGCTGAGCGCGTATTTCGGTCCTTCTGTTTTCCTCACTTTCGATCGGACCTATTTTCATTCTCTGATGGCAGCCTTCCTTTTCAGCTTGTTTGTCACTCTCCCTTTTCTCCTGCGCAGACACGGACAGCCGGAACGACAGATTTCTCCACTGCCCCTCTTTCTCGCGGCTCTCGCCGCCAGCGTCCTCCATGTGCTCATGGATATCTGCCAAAGCGCTGGAGTCGAGCTCCTCTGGCCCTTTTCAGCTCGTCGCTTTGCTCTGGACTGGGTCGCCCACACCGATCTCTGGATTCTGGCGATTCTTCTCGCGGGAATTCTTCTCCCCGCGCTCAGCAGGCTGGTCACCGAAGAAATCGGCGCAAAATCAAAAGGCCCACGCGGCAAAGTGGGCTCTTCCCTTGCGCTCGCCGCCATGATTCTTTACGTCGTTTTGCGTTTCGTTCTCCACGGCAACGCCTTGGCCGCCATGGAATCGCGCACCTACCGCGGTGAATTGCCTCGTAGGGTCGCCGCGTTTCCCGAATCGGGCTCCCCCTTCCGTTGGCACGGCATCGTCGAAACCGAACGCGCCCTCCACGACGTGGAAGTCGAAGTCGGCCCGGACGCTTCTTTCGACCCTGACTCCGCCAGCACTTCCTACAAACCCGAATCCTCTCCCGCACTCGACGCCGCCCGCGACACGCCCGTCGCCCGCCGCTTCCTGCAGCCCGCCCGCTTCCCCAAAGCCACCGTCGAAAAAACCGCCGACGGCTTCCGCGTCACCCTCCGCGCCTTCCCCTACTCCCGCGACGCCGACTCTGGTCGGCGCGTGGAGGCGTTAATTGTCGCCGACCCGACTGGCAAAATATTGTCGCAAGAATTGGCCTGGAACCCCGCATCGCGAGAAGTCCGGCTAAAATAGGGCGGCTGGCCCGGACGATAAATCCTCAAACGAACCTAGCAGTCCGTGGCGAAAGCAGGTTTGTTCGAATGGCGGAGCCCATAACGAAGATAGCGGCGATTCCGCTGGGACCTGAGTCCTAACGACGAAAAATCACTGTTGGCGCGAACCAAGCAGAAAAACAGTTTGAGAATCCGCCACGAGAGCTTCGACAAAGTAAAGAGAGCTTAAAGACGAAACTCCGGACCCGCGTCGACGATGTCGTAGATGATGCCAGTTAACATTGCAAGGGAGCTGGAATGACAAATCGCGCCGTTGAGACATCGCCGCAAGTTTACGCACGAATCGGTGGGGTGCTGTATCTGATTATCATAGCCATCGGTTTCTGCAGTGAGTTTTTCGTCAGAGACAAACTCGTGGTGTCAGGAGATGTTACAGCCACAGCCAATAATATTATGGCCTCTGAGTCGCGTCCAAATTGCCGGTGAGCTGATATTGCTTGTGTGTGCTGTCGCGCTAACGCTGATCTTATATGTATTGCTCAGGCCGGTGAACAAAAACCTTGCTTTGCTTGCGGTGTTTTTCAATATAGTCGAATTCCCTATTGAGGCCACCAGCAAGCTATGTCTTTTTGCGGCATTGTTCCTCTCGGGGAACGCAGATTACCTGAAGGCACTTGAACCACATCAGCTACACGCTCTAGTGAACATTTCTCTAAAGTTGCATGACTATGGCTTTGGCATTGACCTCGTATTTTTTGGCTTTGCATGTCTGGTGTATGGGTCTTTGCTTTTCAGGTCGGGTTATTTCCCCAAGGCGCTTGGCGTTTTAATGGCGATTGCTGGTCTGAGTTATCTGACGAATAGCTTCACGCTCATCCTCGCCCCCACATATGCAGCGACGATCCTCCCCATTCTGGTGCTTGCCTTAATTGGGGAATTGTCGCTTTGCCTGTGGCTCATTGTGAAGGGCGTGAACGTCCCGCAGTGGAACGAGAAAGCACGTCTGGCGAGTTAGCGGAGCGTAGCCAGCCATCGGGGCGCGCGACTCGACTGGGAGTTCGCTGTTTCAACCCCCATTCTCGACTATTCTATATAACACACTTAACAACAGTTATGATGTGCTGTCCTACCTTCGTCAAGAGGAACAAAAGTTCCGCGCCTGCTATTTTCGCAAGAGGAAATCGAGAGTGGCACTTACGGGAGAGAGCGGAAAAGGCCAATATTGCACAGTTTCGGTGCAATCTAAGCCCCTTTAGAATCAACACTTCCAAAAGTGTATCAAAACAAACGACTTTAACCTTTAGAATGAACGCTTGATGAAAAAAGGCCGGGGGGAGGGGGAATTATTCCCTAACTAGCCAACATTCTCAGGAGGCTTTCGCCGCTTAAGCAGCACTCGCGAAAGCACATAGCTTACCGTCACCAGCGAAATCACGAAACCCGTCACCTGCAGCTTGTGGTGCATCAAGTACGGCATCGCGTCCGCGCCATACCGTATCGCAAGGTATCCAATTCCGAAGTATCGGAACAGCCGCGCAATCGTAATCGCCGACGTGTAACTGAGCAGCGGCACCTCAAACACGCCTGCCGCAAACACGAAAATTTTGAACGGCGTCGGCGGCGGCAGCAGCGCCGCAATCAGCATTCCCACGAAACCGTTCTGTTCCACCCAGTGCCGAATAGCGTGCGCGTGTTCTCCTGCCTTGCGGTGGAACAGCGCTTCCCCGCCTTTTCGCGCGATGAAATACAGCACTACGCAGCCCAGCACCGATCCCAGAACTGCCATGAACGCATACAACGGCATTCGCGCCGGATGCTGAATGGACAACTCGATCAGCAGCAGGTCGTTGATGATCGGAAACGTCAGCACGGAAGAATCCAGAAACGAAATTAGAAAGAGCCCCGGCGCTCCCAGTCCGCCCGCGAACGCCACGATTTTCTGCTTCCATCCGTTCAGACTCGTGGCCAAGAGGAATTCCTCCAATCCCTGTGCAGCAACTTGTTTGGAAATGGCATGGGTGCAGATGTCAGATACTCGCGGGAAGCTATTGCGCGAAAGCCGCGCGATCGAAATGATTCATGAAGACCTGCATAAGCGCCGTGCGGTGGAGATTAGGCAGCTTGGGAATTTCTCCGATGACCCGCACGTGGCCGAACCGTTCGATGGTTTCGCGGTTCTCCCGGTTCTGATCGCCAATCAGCACTACGCCATGCACCGGCAGTTCCGCAGCATGCAGCGCGGCCAGCGTCAGCAGCGTGTGATTCACCGTGCCCAGAGCGCTGCGCGCCGCAACAATCACGGGCAATTTGAATTTCACCATAAGGTCGAGGACAAACTGCTTCTGGTTAATCGGTACCAGCACGCCTCCGGCGCCCTCGACGATCAGCCAGTCGTTGATCAAGCTGTTGGGCATGCTGATTCGCCCGAGATCGATTTCTACTCCTGCCCAGCGCGCCGCGAGATCGGGAGAAACCGGCGGCACAAATTTGTACACTTCATCGAGCGTCCGGTCCGTGCCAATCCCCGCAAGCCTCATGACCGTCACGCGGTCTGAGCCCTCGAGAGTGCCCGTCTGGATCGGCTTCCAGTAAACGGCATCAAGCGCCGCGCAAAGCAGTGCCGAGAGGACCGTTTTGCCTACTCCGGCATCCGTGCCCGTGATGAAAAAATGATGCCTCATGCGCGACCCACCATCGCCCGCGCGGCCGCGCGCCTGGAGACAGGGACGTTGGCTGGATTTCCCTCGTGGCGCAAGCTGCTGCTTGCGGCAGCGATTCGCGCCGCCCCTGACAACTGTTCGCTACGCATGGACCCCCGTCTGTATAGGGTTATATGGCCTTCAAACGAATCTGGCATGTTACCATCGCTTTGCATCCGCGTCTCGCCGCAGTATCTGACGCGATACGGGGTTGTTGCCTTTTCTCTCAGAGCAGCGGGTTTGACCGGCCATCGGTAAAATGTTATAAATCGGCGTTTTGTGCAGCCCTTGCGCCTCGTCTTAGGGGCGCTTCGCCGGCCACTCTAGGGGTAATCTCGGACCGGCGCGGTGGCTTCTTCCTGGTGGAATGAGAACAATTCGCGCTTCGCTCGCGCCTTGGGGCGCTCGGCCGAAAAAGTGTGCCGGAAGCGGCTGTCTCTGGAATCTGATGCCTTGTGAACGCCCTTTGAATAAATGATCTATGGAGGATCGTGAATGCTTACCTGGCTTGCAAATGCCTGGTCATTGAGCTGTAAATTCGCCATGTTTGGAGTGGCTGCCGCCGCGCTCATATTGGTCGGGGCCCCCTCGGCCCTGGCCGGCGAAGCCGGTGGCGAAGCCAGCCTTAAGCTTCCCGACCTTTCCCAGGTCTCTTTTCTCGGAATCGACGGTCACAAGCTTCTGCTTTTCGGAATCGTCATCTGCATTTTTGGTTTGAGTTTCGGATTAGCCATTTATTCGCGCTTGAAAAACCTGCCCGTTCACAAGTCCATGCGGGATATCTCCGAGTTGATTTACGAGACCTGCAAAACCTATCTCATTACGCAGGGAAAATTCCTGTTGATTTTGTGGGTGTTTATCGCGGTCGTGATCGTTATGTACTTTGGCTGGCTTGCCCCGGTGCAGCCGGTTGCGGTCACTCTGCCGATTATTTTGATTTTCAGTTTGGTCGGGATTGCGGGCAGTTACGGCGTGGCGTGGTTCGGCATTCGTGTCAATACGTTTGCCAATTCGCGCACGGCGTTCGCTTCCCTGCGCGGCAAACCCTATCCGATTTACAGCACGCCGCTGCAAGCCGGCATGAGCATCGGCATGATGCTGATCAGCGTCGAGCTGATGATGATGCTCTTCATTCTGCTGTTCGTTCCGGGCGATTTCGCCGGTCCGTGCTTCATCGGATTCGCCATTGGCGAATCGCTTGGCGCTGCCGCGCTGCGCATCGCCGGCGGCATCTTTACTAAGATCGCGGATATCGGCTCCGACCTCATGAAGATCGTGTTCAAAATCAAGGAAGACGACGCGCGCAATCCCGGTGTCATTGCCGACTGCACGGGAGACAACGCCGGCGACTCCGTTGGCCCCAGCGCTGACGGGTTTGAAACTTACGGCGTGACTGGCGTTGCGCTGATCACTTTTATTCTCCTCGCGGTGAAAAATCCCACCGTGCAAGTGCAATTACTGGTTTGGATTTTCGTAATGCGCATCGTCATGCTCATCGCCAGCGCCGCCGCCTACTTCATTAACGGCTTCATTGCCAGCGCGAAGTACGGCAAAGCCGATCATATGAATTACGAAGCGCCGCTCACTTCGCTGGTGTGGATCACCTCGGCCGTTTCGATTGCTCTTACCTACGTCGTCTCGTCGGTGATCATCCCGAACCTTGGCGGCGACACTTCGCAGTGGTGGAAGCTGGCCACCATCATCTCGTGTGGCACGCTCGCGGGCGCCATCATCCCTGAGTTGGTGAAGGTCTTCACCTCCACCGAATCGCGCCACGTGAAAGAAGTCGTTACTTCCGCGGAAGAGGGCGGCGCATCCCTGGGGATTCTTTCCGGCTTCGTGGCGGGCAACTTTTCGTCCTACTACATCGGTCTGGCGATGGTACTGCTCATGTCGCTCGGATTCTTGATTAGCACCCTGGGGCTCGACAACCAAATGCTCGCACCAGCGGTGTTTGCCTTCGGTCTAGTGGCCTTCGGCTTCCTCGGCATGGGCCCGGTAACTATCGCTGTCGACTCGTACGGACCGGTCACCGACAACGCGCAATCCGTCTATGAGCTTTCCTTGATTGAACAGATTCCTGGCATCAAAGGAGAACTCAAGAAGGACTACAACATCGACGTCAATTTTGAGCGTGCCAAGGAAATGCTCGAAGCCAACGATGGCGCCGGCAACACGTTCAAGGCTACTGCTAAGCCGGTGCTCATCGGCACGGCGGTCGTCGGCGCAACCACGATGATCTTTTCGATCATCATGGCGCTCACCAAAGGCTTGAGCGAGAACGTCAACAATCTTTCGCTGCTCCACGCGCCTTTCGTGCTGGGCCTGGTCACCGGTGGCGCCATGATTTACTGGTTCACTGGCGCTAGCACGCAAGCGGTAACCACCGGCGCTTACCGCGCGGTTGAATTCATCAAAGCCAATATCAAGCTCGAAGGAGCCGCTGCCGCCAGCATCGCGGACAGCAAGAAAGTCGTCGAGATTTGCACCAAGTACGCGCAGAAAGGCATGCTGAACATTTTCATCGCGGTATTTTTCGCCACACTGGCTTTCGCTTTCGTCGAACCCTTCTTCTTCATCGGCTATCTTTTCTCCATCGCCATTTTTGGCTTGTATCAGGCCATTTTCATGGCTAACGCCGGAGGCGCCTGGGACAACGCCAAGAAGATCGTTGAGGTCGAGCTCAAGCAGAAAGGCACGCCGCTCCACGACGCTACTGTCGTTGGCGACACCGTCGGCGATCCTTTCAAGGACACCTCTTCCGTCGCACTCAATCCAATCATCAAGTTCACGACGCTCTTCGGCTTGCTCGCCGTCGAGCTCGCCGTGCAACTGACCGCGGCACAGCACAGCACAACACTGACCCACATCCTCGCGGCGGCTTTTTTCTTGGTCTCCTTTTTTTTCGTCTACCGTTCCTTCTACGGCATGCGCATCCGGGAAGACGCAGCGCACTGAAGACTGTTCCCAGTATTTGGTTCTCAGTTTTTCAGCGAGAAGAAAAAACGGGGGGCTATCAAGCCGCTCCATTCCATCTCAATCTGCGGTAGAATTTTGCTCCTCTGTGATGAGGTTCAAACAATGAAGAAGATTCTCTTCGCTGCAATTTGCATTCTGCTGCTGGGAGTTGTGCCGGTCATCTATAACGCGCAAGTCGACACCAAATGGAAGGTTCACGATCCCGATCGGCCGGCGCCGCCGGCGATTGATCCCGGCACGGCGAGCACGCAGGATTCGTCGGGACGCCCGCCTTCGGACGCTGTGGTGCTATTTGATGGCAAGGATCTTTCCAAATGGGCGCACAAAGACGGCAGCGCAGCCAAATGGAAAGTGGAGAACGGTTATTTCGAAGTGGTGCCAAAGACGGGAGAAATCCATACGCTTGAAGCCTTTGGCGATTGCCAGTTGCACGTGGAATTTGCCGAACCCGCGCCGCCGAAAGGCGAGAGCCAGGACCGTGGAAATAGCGGCGTCTTCTTGCAAGGGCTCTACGAGACTCAAGTCCTGGACTCCTACCAAAGCAAGACCTACCCGGACGGCCAGGCAGCGGCGATTTATGGCCAATACCCTCCGCTGGTGAACGCTTCGCGCCCGCCGGGCCAGTGGCAGACGTACGATATCGTCTTTCACGGTCCCCGTTTTGCGAAAGACGGCAAACTGCTCCGCCCCGCCCGCGAAACCGTTTTTCACAACGGCGTGCTGGTGCAGGACAACGTGGAACTGAGCGGCCCGACGGCTCACGGCAAACGGCCGCCGTATGAGCCGCAGCCGGAAAAACTGCCGCTGGCGCTTCAGGATCATAACCACCCGGTGCGCTACCGCAACATCTGGATTCGCGAGCTGAAGCCCGGGGAGTGAAACGGCAGAGCTGACAGTTCACAGCCAACAGTTCGGAGAAAACCGGATGTGAGTTGTCGCAACACAGGATTCGCTATTTGAAGCCGGCCGAGTGACGAAATCTTCAGTTTTTCGCTAGTGTAGTTACCGGATTCACCGCAGCGCCTGCGAGCAGAGCTGTCGCCGGATTTCTAGCGCAAATAATTGGTGACGACGCGGGCATAGTCCGCAATGGCAATCTCGGGATCTTCCAGGTCGGGATGCCACACTTTTTCCCACTCGAAACAATAGAAGCCTTTGTAACCGATGGAGCGCAACGCTTCAATCTGCTCCTTGATGGGAACATTTCCTCGGCCGGTCAACACGTACTTCCGATCGCCGCTTTTGCCGACCGAATCCTTCAAGTGTGTGTGCCGGATCCACGGCCCCAGCTGTCCCACGGTGAACTTCGGGTCCTCGTTTGACGCCGCAAACGTATGGTGAGCGTCCCACAAAAGTGCGACCGACTTGGAATCGGCACGATGCAGCACGTCAGCCAGAGTGGCCGAAGACGTGAAGTCATCATGCGACTCGATGATCACGGTAACTTTGCGCGGGCCCGCATAATCGCCTAATTCGCGCAGCCCGGCAGCGACACGCGCCTTCATTTGCTCGCTCGGAACCACGGGATGCCCGGAGTCAGGGCTGCAACCGAACACGCGCACGTAGGGCGCATCGAGCGTAGTGGCCAGGTCGATGAATCGGCGGCCATCCGCCAAGACTTTGGAGCGCTTCTCTGGATCGGATTCATGCAAGCTGGCGGAGCTGCTGACGCAGGCGACGCGCAGGCCGTGAAACAGGATTTCGTGTTTCGTTTGCGCGATGCGTTCCGCAGCAAATGCCGGGTGCGAAGGCAAGTCCAGATTACCTTCCAGGCCGCGAAATTCGACGGCAGCGAAGCCATGCTGCTCCGCGAAGGTCAGGATTTTCTGCAAGTCCCAGGCAGGACAACCCAAAGTGGAAAACGCAATCGGCAGACGCGCCGTTTCCCCGGCGGGAACAAATGCGACAGCCATCGCCGCTCCGGTGAGCTTCTTTGCAAATTCTCGTCGCGTTGTTCTCATGGAGCCTCGCCTCCAGCAGTCGCTGGCGCAAGACTACCTGTGCGCTGGAAAAGTGTCAAAGATACGAATGAGGTACCGAAGGAGATGAGGATGCTCAAGAACTTTCGCATCGCTCATCAAAGCTATCGTTTCTGCTCTAGGCCTTAATCAGGCCCAGGAACTTGCGGGAATTGTTGTCGAAGCCGGGGAATACAGGATTTAAGTCTCGCACGCCGATGTGCCGGACGAGAATTTCGCCGACAACCGAGCGGAAGTCCGTAGTTAATGCGAGGTCGCGGCCTTCATTGAGCTGGTGATCATTCAGACCGGGCCATTTGCCGTAAACCGCGCCGCCTTTCACGTCGCCGCCCATCACAAACATGCAATTCGCGTGGCCGTGATCGGTGCCGCGATTGCCGTTTTCCTTGGCGGTGCGGCCGAACTCGCTCATGGTCACGAAGACGACATTCTCCATGCGGTCGCCCATGTCCTGATGAAACGCTGCGAGACCCTGGCCAAGGTCCTTCAGCAAATTGGAAAGCTGGCCCTGCACGCCGCCTTCGTTGACGTGATTGTCCCAGCCGCCGCAATCCACAAATAGAACTTCGACGCCGATGTCCGCTTTGAGCAGTTGCCCGATCTGCTGCAAACTTTGGCCGAGCCGGCTCGTGGGATATTGCGCGCCGTTTTCCGGCTGATACTTCGCCGGGTCCGCTTTGCGCAGAAGATCGATGGCTTCAAATGTCTCCGTGCCGGTGCCGTGCAATGCGTGGTCCACGGTCTGCGAGTACATGGCTTCAAAGCCGCCTTCAACAATCTGGCCCGTTCCAGGCGCTTGCGCCATCACTTTGAATTGCTTTAGGTCCGGCAGCGCAATCGCCGGCGCTGCGCCGTGCAACATGCGCGGGAGGTTAGGGCCCATCGCCACGGCGCGGAAAGGCGAAGCGTCTTCTTCCGGAACGGCTTCCAGAGCGCGGTTCAGCCAGCCGTCTTCCGTCGATTTCAGCCCCGGCGTGCCCGATTCCATGAAGTCCTGTGCGTCAAAATGCGAGCGCGTCGCATCGGGTGAACCCGCGGCGTGGACAATGGCGAGCTGGTTCTTGTGAAAGAGCGGTTCAAGCGGCGCGAGGCTCGGATGTAAACCGAAAAATCCGTCCAGGTCGACCGCCGCGTCCGCACCGCCGCGTTTCGGTTGCGGAATCGCGATCGTGGACCGCATGCGGTAGTAATTGGATTCGCCGAAAGGCACGACGATGTTCAAGCCGTCCGCCGCGCCGCGCTGAAACAGCACGACAAGCTGCTTCTTGTTTGGCATGGGCGTCGCCGCCACGGCACGCTGCAAAAATGCGGGCATCGCGCTGAGGCCGACCATGGCCACGCCGCCCTGCTTCAAAAAATACCGCCGCGAAAATTTCAGACCGGGTACGCCTTCACAGCATCGGTAACTCATGGCGACCTTTCCAGCCTAGTGCCTTTGAAATTCCGGCGCTCCCAGAACCAGTCCGGCAACGACGCCGAGATCCACTTGCTTGTGCGCATCGTCGAGCTTCGCCTGCAAAACTTGCGGGTTATCGAGTTGTTTTTCAAGCGTTTCAACCGTGGTTGGGCCTGCCTGCCCGCCAAGAAAAACTTGCACCGCGCGGTCCAGCGCCGCCTTCGGATCCGCGGATGAATCCACGCCGAGCAGCGACGCGACGTCCGTACGCGCACCGCGCATTTTGTTCCCGGCAAGCGCCAGCGAATAATTCAAGCGGTTCAGCAACGCCCCGGTGTTTACCCACGCGTCGGCCTTATCCGAGTAACCCGTCGGCGGCTGGCACTGATAGAGGGGCTCGCCGATTCGCCCCACCCACTGCACCAGCGGCAGAGGCGTGTCCACGTCCGTGCCTAGCGCGCGTACTGCGGAAACCACCAGCTCAAACGGCGTCTTGATTTTTGCTCGATACGATTCTCGCGACCAGAATTCCGGCGACCAGATCATGATGTGGAGGACTGACTTGATGTCGCCATCGCTCGACTGGAAAGTTTCCACCATGCGATTGATCAGCGCCGGCGGCGGATTGTCCGAAACAAACCGGCGCGCCAGTTTCGTGGAAATAAACCTTGCGGTGCTCGGATGATGCACAAGCAGGTCGATCACCTGCTCGCCATCCTTCATCCCGCCCGCATGAATCTTTTTCCCTAGCACGTACTTCGCGTCGGGATCGTGCAGCCGGTCATCAAACTTGAAATCCGCGTATTGCCTGGGCTTCTCAATCGTCCAGCCCGTGAAGCAGCGCGCCACTTCCGTGACATCTTTCTGGGTATAACCGCCATCCACACCGAGCGTGTGCAATTCCATCAGCTCGCGCCCGTAATTTTCATTCAGCCCGCGCTCGTTTTTCTTCGCTTGCGGATTGCCCACTGGACGCGGCGCCGCCGGCCAGCCGAATCTTCCGCGGCGCCACTGTTGGCGCGCTGCGCGCTCGGCCGCCTGCCGCTGCGCCGCCCGCGGATCGGCGCTCAGAAAATTGTCAAGGTAAAAAAGCATCGCCGGACTCTTGGCTGTGGCCGTCACCAAATCCTTGAATTTTCCGAAGGCATGCGGCTGGATGACGTCGCGTTCATACGAAGTGATGTAGTAGCGGTCCTCGCCTTTGCCCGCGAACACGTTGAAGTGGTTAAACCAGAAATCATCCATCACCTGCTGAAGCTGCCGCTCGCTGTAAATAGCACGCGTTACCTTGGCCATGCCCAGTTCGGCCACCACGCGCTGTGGCCTCTTGCTGTCGTCGGCAATCGCGCGTGGAACATTGTTGGGGTCGGCGCCACCCAAAACGTCGCGCTTGCCCACACCTTTCGTCGCAGGATTCCCTTCGGGTTGCTCCTGCTTCATGAGCGCGGGCGCATCGCTCATTTCCTGCTTTGCGTTCGCGGTATTTTGTTGAACCGCTTCTCCGTCGCCTCCGCCGGCGACTGGTCCCTGCGTTCCCTGCACATCCCGAGCAACCTTTTCCGCGGCTGCATCGCTTCGGCGCTGTTCTTGCTGCGCTTGTGCTTGCGCGCGCTTCTCGGCTTGCTTCTCCGCTGGTTTGGGTTGCGGATATTCATCAATCAGTTTCGCCGTGGACATCCGCAGCGTCGGATAGTCCGCAAGGCGCGCATCCAACGCGCGGTCATCGATGGAATTTGGATTGAGTTGCTGCTCGACCCATTTGGCCAGCCCCATCTGGCGGATGCGCTCAACCTCGCCTGGACGCGGGCCGTAGGCCAGGCGGTTCAGCGCGTGCAGAATCGCTTCGTCGGGGCTGAGTTCTGTAATCGGCAAGCCTTTGAGCGCAGGATCGTTCTTGGGTTTCTTGTCCTTCGCCGACGCAGGATTCGCCGCGCTGGCAGGCAATTCGATACCGAGCGACAAAACGCAAGCGAAAGAGAGAATGACGGCGAGGAATGACCTTGGGGTCGCGGAAATCGTTGGGATTCGTTGATTCACTTGCGAGGCGGGGGACTCTTGCAGCCTCATAGCACTCTCCTGCCGGGCGCCATAATGGATGAACTGCGGCTCATCAATAGAATAACCCTGGTCCGGCGAAGAAGTTGCGCAACTCCAGAAGCTATGTCGAATCCCTATCACGGTGGAAACTACAGTCAGCAAAGGGCTTAGAGGTGTGGGCCGGACGCGTGGGAACAAGGCCCCGCAGTACAAGTTCGACCGTCCGATTTTCAGGATCTGGTTAAGTCCGTTACTCGACGATGTCAAAGTCCACGGACCGGTCGGGAGCATGGTTTTTCGCGCTGTCGACGGCCTGCATTACCAGGCGGTAAGAGCCCGGCTTCAGGTCATCCACCTTCACCTTCAGTCCGATGGGAACCACGGGATTTCCCTTTTGAACGTAATCATCCGCGCGCATGACGTCAGTGAAAAATACCTGCTTGTTAGCAGAGCGCTCGAAAATTCGATAGCCCATGGCAACAATCGGCGGGGTTGCCGAGGTCAGCAGCGGCTCATAGATCTCCGTGTAAAGAACGACGTTGTCCGTATGCTTGAAGCGATTGCTTCCAGAAGGAACGATTTGCGTGCCCTTGACCACCAGGGGCGTGCGGTCTTCCAGCAGAACCGAATCCAAGCCGGTGGGAATGTCGTTCAGCCTTTGCGCGGAATTCGTCAGCGCCACACCACTGAGGCTGAAATGTTTTCCATCATAGGGATCGATGGCGAGCGGCGACTCGAATTTGCCGAAAGCATCGCCGCCGGCACTGAGGACTACCGTCAACCGGTAAGTGCCCGGCGTAGCATCGAACTGGTTTTCATAGCGATACGGCAACTTGGTGAATTCTTTCCACTCGTCTTTCTCCAAGTCCAGGTTGACTGTATCGCTGAATCGCGCACCGACGGTCCCATCTGGCCGGTAGGCAATTCCCAGCACGTTCAAGTTCGCATGATACTTTCCCTTGTCCTTATTGAACTGAAATGTGTCCGCTGGAATCTCCATCGCCAGATTGACGCGGACCGTTTCTGGCGCGGTATAGAAATACGGCGCCTGCAACACGCCATGAATCGAGCCCGTTTGAGAACCCGCGGCGTGCGACTCGAGTTGTTTTTCCAGCGGCTTGCCTTCGAGGAGGTTCGTGGATCGCGTGTTGCAATAGCCGCTGCGCGAGCGCGCAATCAGCCCCCCGCGGTTCAGCTTCACCTTAAGCGTGTGGCAGCTTCCTTCCGGACTGTCACCGGGCACGTAACCCAGGATATAAAACTCATTCTGTTCTCGCCCGATGCGTTCAAGTCCGCCCAGCAAGTCGTTGGTATTGAAGATAGTGAATCCACCCGTGCCTTCCGCCAGCGCAGCAAGGATCTGCTGATTGGTCGAAGCGGAAGGTGGGAATTGCGGCACGATCGTGCGCGGCTGATTGTAAGGCGAATTGTTGTAATTGGAGGTTGGGTTGTAACCTCCACCGCGCGTGCCGCCGCTCGTGCCGCCGGTACCTCCCTTTCCTCCCCCGCCCGTGCCGCCGCCCGTGCCACCCTTGCCGCCACCACCAGTACCCCCTGTCCCTCCACCGCCGGTGCCACCTCGGCCACCGCCGCCGGTGCCACCTCGGCCACCGCCGCCGGTGCCGCCCCCACCCGTACCTCCGGTCCCGCCACGGCCTCCGCCTCCTCCGGTCCCGCCACCGCCACCGGTTCCACCACCACCGCCCGGCCTTTGCGGATCAGGCATGGCCATCGCCGGATAGGCTGCGAGTATCAAGCGCACGCGCGGCGAAATCTTTCGTGCCGGAGCACGATTTGAAACGGCATGTATCCTACCGGCCGAAACTCTCCTGCTGGCGCTCCCGCCCGGAGCGGTCGCCACCAAACCGCGGGCATCCAGCGCGTAGACCGCCACGTTCGATTTGTTGCAAGCATCAATGGTGGCCGTTAGCTCCGATTGGTTTTCCTGCGTCAGCGGGAAACCACCGGAAAACAGCACCACCATTTTACGCCCAGGGATGGAGCGAAGATTTTTCGCCAGGCTGCGCACAGCCAACAGCATGCTGCGGGCCCCAAAATCCGCGGCGGCATTACCCAATGACGAAAAACCCGCGGACGCTACCGTAACGGGCACGTCCGGCGGGGGTGCGTTTGGATCGACCGACGAAGTCTTGACACCCGACACGGCCGCTTGAAGCACGTCTGCATTTGCCGTGAAATTCTGCACGATGCGGAGCGATCCCCCAAAATCCACCACGGCCATCAAGCGGTCGGGACCCGCATTCGCTTCGATAAACTTCTTGGCGGCACTGCGCGCCTGGATCTGGTCCGGCGCCGCCATGGTGGAGTTATCAAAAAACAAAATCAGGTACCGGCGTTGGCCGTTCGCCTGGCTGGCTGCATCGGCGCCGGTAGAAAAGGTGGAAACTTGTTGTTCCTTGTTGTCCTCAAATACCTTGAAATCATTTTGCGTCAGGTCGCGAATATAGTTGCCCTTCTTGTCCGTCACCACGGAATCCACGAGCACCAATTTTGATTCCCTCTTGATGACGACGGCTGGCTGCTGCTGCTCCGGAGAAGCGGCCTGGGGTTGTTGCGCCGGAGGAGCGGGTTGCTTCTGCGCCCGTGAAGGACCAGGAACCGCGCACATCGCTCCAGCAAACCACGCGGCTAACCGAATTGTTCGCCTGAAGGTCGTCAGAGTATTCATAAATCCCCCACCACAATTACCGAATTTCAAAAAGGAATGACCACTGCCCCGTTACGCGCGGCCATCTGCGCACCCACTGCGTCTCTCACAACCAGACGCACGAGGTAGGTGCCCGGCCTCACGTCAAAACTGGTTTTCACCGTGAACCCCGAACGACTCAACCGGGTGTACGTCGTATCGAGCAACTTCATGTCCACAATTTTTGAAAGGCCGGTAACAAAATTTCCGTTCTCATCAAATATCCCCGTGAGAATTGTCAACTGATCGTTGTTGCGCCCTTGCACTTTCTGGAAGTGAATGCTCTTTAAGTCAAAGTGCGTTAAGACCGCGAGGCGCGCCTGAGCTTCATCTTTCTTGAAAAATTGGGTTTGCAGTTCGACGGGCAGATCGCGGATTTCTTCCTGGGAGAACAACGCCTCCTGCATCTCCTGCTTTGTCGCTTCAGCGGGATCGGCCACCGTCTTTGGCGCGAAGTAACCGTGCCGCGCCTGGATGCCGTATTTTTCCTTGCTCGTGAGCGTGACTTTCAAAGCGTGAAAGCGTCCGTCGATTTTCAGGTTCTGCGGCGAAAATCCGAGCAAGTAGGAGATCCCCGGGGCCGCGCCGGCCTCACGCATGGCTTCATCCACATCGTTGCGGTTGTGATAGAAATTGCCGCCCGTTCCATCGGCGAGCTGCGCCAAAACGTCCTCTTGCGCCAACTGCGCGGCCACACGATACGTGGTCTTATACCCGGCAGTCCGGAAGGTGTCGTGCGGCGGGTCGGCAATGTCTCCGCCCACATCCGGGGGGTACAGGCCGCGCGCGTCAATCGTGTTGATCACAATGTTGCTACGAACCGCGCGATCGACCATGTTGGAAGCTTCTAGTTGCAGCGTCGTTGATAGGAAGCCGGGCGAAACCAGAACGAGCACGCGCTGGCCGGGCATGTTTGCCAAACGCCTTACGACATCCTCGAGATGCCGATACGCGTACTGGGTCTCGTTGTCGCCTTGCGACACTGCGCGATCAGCAGCGGCTTGGGCCAGGCTCTGTGCCGCGGCCGTCATGCGTGTGTCTCCGTTGAACGCGCATTGGAGCGCGTCTTCAGTAGCGACGGCGAGCGCCTGAACGTCCGACTTGTTGACGATCAGGTCGGCCTGGTAGTAGCCCACGTCCGGGCAATCATGAAATCCTTGGCCCGTCACAGGACGCGGCAGAATTCCGAGCAGCGCTTTCGACAGTTTCTCGTGATCATCAGTAAAATCCTGCGTCAATTGCCCGGAGGTGGTGTTCAGGGAAACGCGATCGCTCGCTACCAAGGCTCCAAAGAACCGCGTCGCCGAGTCGCGAACGAACACTGCGTCGCTCATCGAGAGGTGCACGTCGTCAAACACCATGGACACAAAACGCTGTGGCAGAACGACTGCTTTGCCGCCCGCTGCATCGGCGCTTGACGAAGAATCCTGTGCCGTCGTGGTGGAAGCCACCGCGGAGGCCGTGCGCGTTTCCGGCGTCTCTATACTGAAAGAAGAGATGCTCTGTAATCTCCGGTTGTCGTAAAGCTGAAAATCCTCTTTCTTAAGGTTCGAGACGACCTTGCCTTGCGAGTCGCGAACTACTACACGCACCAGTACCAGATTTACGCGCACCTTAAAAGTGGTCGGCGTTTCCTGACTCGATACTTCTTCATTCTGGCCAGTGGCAGGCGTTGGCAGGGGTGCGGTCGTCGAATCCGGCTTTGCAGGTGCATCCTGCGGTGGCGAGGGAGGAGCGGGCGTCTGAGCAGAAAGGAGCGTGCCACAAATCGATAGGCAGCAACCGAATATCACCAGAATGATGCGGCGGAACCCCGGGCGTAGCACTGAATGAAACATCCCTGCCCTTCAGAATCTGCATCCTGAGGCGTCCGGGAGCCGGAATGGGACGAAACCAGGGGACGCTTGTGTGCTAACAGAGATTTGACTATACGCTCGGCTCAATTTTTGTGTCAATCAGATTGCTGCCCGCGGAGTGGCTCAGTCTGCGGTTAGCCCGTTACTCGGGCACATTGAATCTCGATAGCCTATTTTTCGGCTAGAGCGTCGGGGAAACGCGATAGGGCCCGACCCGGGACCGATTGCGGGCAGGGCTTTCTGAGCGTCGCAGCCATTGGACCCCAGCAGATTTCGAGGGCTACTTGCGGAGGCTGGATTGATTGCCTCTGCGAGCTTCCGTGAGAATCGATTGAGATGGTAACGCACCGCCAGCTGGCATTGCGTGCATATGATGTGAAGCCATCGTGCTAGCGCTCATCACCGAGCTGAAGAAGAGGAAGAAGTTGGAGCCGACTTCGATGGCTCGGCCGGCTGCCTCGGCATCGTCCATGGCGTGAGACGATGTGATGCCGGAACTGCCATCGGCTAATGGCCAGTCGCTCTGATTTAGGATGAGCACGGGCCGTACTTCCCACCAAATCGGCAAGCTGTTTACGCGGGAATTATCGATGACGTGGCTGTGATTCGGTGTTGGCACGAAAATGGGTGCGGTTGGAGGCCCGGGGATTTTCCCGAGAGCCACAAGCGTCTGAGATAAATCCACGGAAGAAGCGTGCATGGTGCACGTGCCTGGCACAGGATTATTCGGGTCGGGGCACTGTGTGGTAATGGCGGGATTGACCTTCGTCTTCCAGGCCTCGGGAACAAAACCAAAGAGCTTGATTAACTGCTGGCCTAGAGGGATGCCGCAAAGTTCACCGGGCCTTCCGCCATTCGGGCAGAGCATGGTGTCCGCTGGATTCTGGTCATTGTCGACGGAGAACATAGGAACGAACACGTAGAGATGGGCGGTGTGCTTGATACTGCCGCCCGTGGGATCGGCGGAAGGTTCTGTGACCACCTGACAGCGTGCGATCCATTGGAGGATCATGCCACTCTCGCAGATAGCGCTCGAGATGCAATCGCTAGCGACGAACTGCGTCCGATTATTCTCTGCACCGTGGTTCCTGTGAGATTCTGGGCACATTGTCGGGAAACCGTAAGTAATCCTCGGCCCGGATTCGTTTGGTGGTCAGGTTGTCAACGCCTTTATATTCCGCAGGACTGTCGGGTACTGACGCAACCGCTGCTCGAAATCCGGCTAAGCTCCAGACATCCTGGGCCTCTTCGTGGCGGAGCAGATAACGGTCGCCGTCGTCGACAAGTACGCGAAAATAAGTCGCTCCCGGAGGGTACCAGCGATCTTCAATCGCGACAATTTCCCGGGCTCCGTCGCGGAGTTTCAGCCTTAGGGGACGCTCGTCTGCCTTGTACCCGGAATAGCACTCGACTTGGACAACTTGTTCATGCATGAATCTGCGCCTCTTTGCGGCTCTCCGCCAGTTCCGCGTTCCAGGCGGCGCCCAGGAAAATAATCACTGCAGAAAGCTGCATCCAGATGATCAGTCCGATTACTGCCGCAAGGCCTCCATACACCACGCTGTACGGAACGCGGCGCACGTAAATTCCAAACAGCACGTCCACCAGCCACCACAGCAGCGTGGCCACCATCGCTCCTGGCAGGACCTTGCGCATGCTGTCTTCCCGAGGCCGGGCCACGCGATAAATTACCGTCAGGGCCAGCATCGCCAGCACCATTGCAGCGGCAGGGAAAAAGAAATTCCACCATCCTTGCAGAATTGTGTGCTTGCCGACTTCGTGAGCAATCCACTGCCGCAGCGGCTTACCCAGGACGCCGAGGATGGCCGCCCCGAGCAGCGGAGCAATCGTCACTAGCAATAACATTAAGCCTCGAACCTGCCGGTGCAGGAACCCGAGTTCGTCGGTGTCACCGTAAATCGTGTGGATCCCCTGCATCACTAGCTTCATGACTTGCGAGCCTGCCAGTAGTGTCCCGGTCCATCCGACGGCCGCGACTTTCCACGCTTCCGGTCCGCGCTTCACCAAAAATTCCGAAACAATCGCTTGGCTCCCGGGCGGCAAAAACTGGGTGAGATCCGCGATCAGATCAAACAGACTCGTCCTGCCGCCAATCCGACTCGTCGCCAATGCCACGGCAATCAAGAGTGCTGGGAAAAATGCCAGAAATAAATTGAAGGCAATCGCCTGTGAAATCACACTGCATCGCGGAAATACGCGCGTGAACATTCCGTACGCCCGGCGAAGGAGCCGCGCAGCTAAATTCATAGCCGGCATTATACCCGCCGGGCTGCCGGACCGTGCGTTTCAGACCGCCGACTTCGCGCTCATCTGCCGCACCGGTCCGTGGCCGGGATAAATGCGGGTGGCACCGCGGTCCCGCAGCAGTCGCCAGCTCGCGGCTACAACTCCCGCCTTGTCCTCTCCAGCCAGTGCCGGAGGAGTGAGGTCCCCTGTGAAGGCGGCGCCTTCGTCGAGCAGCAGCGTCACGCTGTCATCGGAATGTCCCGGCGTGTGCAGGATTTCACCCACAATGCCAATCTGGCCGAGCACCGTGCGGCTCTCGGCGAAGGAGATCGTCACATTGTCGTGCATCGCGATGTCCAGGTACTGATCCCGGGGCTTGGTCCAGGTTTTCATCAACGGGATGGAGCTGACTTGCACCTCAAGCACAAGCAAAGGAACGCCCGCATTCTTGAGTTCCTGCGCAAGTCCAGCATGGTCAATATGGTAATGAGTGGCCAGCCCGTATCGAATCTCTTCGAGGGGAACACCCATGCGCTTGAGATTCGCGCGCATCGTTCCCATGGTGCCCGGATAACCGAGATCCACGAGCAGCCGCGATCTGCCGGCCCTGATAACCCAGTAGTTCGTCGAGCGGTACCCCACGTTTACGATGGTTGTCTGCGTTGATTGGGACATAAATGCATTCGCGCCGCTCGTAAAGACTCTTCCGCCACGGTCAGCGACCACCCCGGCGTGCTTCCCACTGACTTTGTCAAGCTGGCTTTTCCATGTGAATCACAGGAAGCGATTCGCCGTTCACCAACGGGATCGATATGGGCTTCACGGCGACATAGCCTTTTGCGCCGAAGAGCTTCGCCCCCGTCAGGGTTGCCCCCATCTCGAAGCGAGTAAATCCGGCGGACCTCGCCGCATCCTCGCAGGCCTTCAGGATCATGCTGCCGACTCCGCGCCGAGCCCAGTCTGGATGGATGAAAAACGCGCGAATCTTCGCGGCATCGCGAAGAGGGTCCAGAAGCGCATCCTCGCGCCCGGTCCAGTGGTCACTCCCGTAAAGCGTCTTGCGCTTGCTCCAGCCGCCGCAACCGATGATTGTCCATCCGGTCTGCGAGTTTTTTCCGCCAGCGCTTTCGAATGCGCCAGACTCGGCCTCTGCCACGATGTACGTTCCGTCAGCGATGAGCTGGCTATCAACGCCAAAAACGGTCTTGAGCGCGCCTTCGATCTGCTCCTGTGTGTAGTCCTGCGCTTGCAACCCACGCACAGACGCTTCGATCAATTTGTGGAGAATGGGAACATCTTCAGGAATAGCGAGCCGGAGACAAATCTTCGTTTGCGTCATCATTCGAAAGCGCAACCTGTGGGAGAATTCTATCGCGGAGTATTACTGCGGAGCGAGCCTCAACTGTCAAATACGATTTTCAGCGCGAATGCTGAAGCCCGCGCAACCGGCTCAGCAAGACGGCCAGCTTAGGCCGGCCTGTTCACCCAGCGCGGTGAATTTAAGACCTAATCCAACGCTGGACCTCGAATGCCTCACGACCGCGTCGGCCCGGATCTGTCCTTCTTGCACTAGAAAATGCAACCTGGCCTGGACCCCTTCTTCCCTCGACTCGGGGGTCTCGATGAACAAACCCCCCATGCTCATGTCCCGCACGCGCGAGACGTCTTCCCGCCCGTGGCAGCGCCAATACACCCAGACATCGCTAGGCGCCGGGACGCGGGACGTCAATCTCCTGGATGGGAAGGTTGCGGGCCGCGAGGAGGTCTTTCCGGGCACCATGATCTGAAGGGTTGATCGCCCAATTCAGCTTAGACAGACGATATGACAGTAGTGTCAAAGTTTCCTGAATCGTTTCACCTAGCGAACCCGGGGAAGAGCCGATGCCGCTTTTGGCGCACTATCGACCAAAGATAACTGGACTGTGTAGAATGCGTTTAACCCTGAAACGAGCGCATCCCATCGCCCGGTGTTCGCAGGGTTCTTGCTGACGGAAATAACGCATGCCTGCCTCCTACAAGATCGACAAGGAACTTCGGCTAGTGACCACTATAGGATCGGGTCGGCTTAGGTTGGACGACGCGCTGGCGCATCAGGAAAGCCTCCGCAAGGATCCGGATTTCGATCCCAGTTTCTCCCAACTCATGGACCTCACCCAAGTGACACAATACGACATCGATTCGAACGACATTCATAAACTCACCCATAGAGGCGTGTTCTCACCAACTTCCCGCGGTGCCATCCTCGTGGAGGGCGACCTAGGATACGGCTTCGGACGCATGTTTGAGATACTTCGTGAAAACGCAGGTGAAAGCGAATCCGCGTTTTCCGCCATCGCGGTGAAGCTCTGGATTGGGTTCTTTCGGAGGATATCACTGCCTGATCAGACTGTCGGAGTGAATCGCAGGGCCCCAGTGGTCCTCGTGCCGGTATCGCACGCTGGGTTCTGTTTCTCTCTACAATCTCTCGCCTAGCGAAACCCCGTTGATTATTCGTGCAGCACCACGCTTAGCAAGGAACTATTGACGTGAAGCCCGCCGTTGTAACGAATGAAGCCCAATTTCCGGAATTTATTCATAAAAAAATTCACCCGCGAACGCGTGGTGCCAATCATCTCCGCCAACATCTCCTGGGAAACTTCGGGGCGCACCCTTTGCGGCTCGGACTTCCGGCCATAGCGACTGAGCAGCAGGAGAGTTCGCGCCAGCCGCTTCTCGCTGGAGTTAAAAAGCTGATCGATCAAATCCTCCTCAATGCGGATGTTGCGAGAAAGAATGTAAGACATGAAACGGTCTGAAAGCGAATGTTCCGCATGGAGCACGCGCATCATCTCGTTTTTTTCAATGACCAATATGGACGTGGGGGCAATCGCCGTGGCGGTACCCATGCGAATTTCCTGACCTGCCAGGCATCCCTCTCCGAAGAAATCGGCGGGCCCTAGAATCGCCACGACTGCCTCTTTGCCAACTTCATTGACAACAGATAGCTTTACGCCCCCTTCCTGGATATACATCACGCTTGTGGCAGGATCCCCTTGGGAGTAGATCTTCTGCAACTTTCGATACACCACAACCTTTCTGGACACGCCGGCGGAATCGAGAAACGCCTGGGCATCAAAGGGCTGCTTTCCCGTGGGTCTTCGTTTGGATTTTTTCTTGGTTGAACTCGCGATTGCCTTCATAAAACACCGCTTAAGGGCATTTTATCAAAATCAAATGGCATAAAACAGCATTTTGTCTGGTCGATAAATGCAAGGTAAGACCGGGTCTGTGCGGGTCGCAGCCGTAATTTCGTCTAGCCACTATTTCAAAGCTCGCCCTCGAATTGATTCGGATTCTTTACTTTTCACGATTGGACGGTTTTCTTGCCTCTGTCAATCGCACCGACGAGGGCAGATTGGCATACTTTCTTTGTGCGGATTTAGCCACGCGTGGCCTGGCCATTTCTTTCCGAAAGGCGGCAAGCGTCGCTCGGCGCGACCCTTTCAAACTTCTTTTCCTGGACATCTTATGCATGATCGCGCAGACACGGAAACCTTTCTGTTCCATTTGGAACAGGGTAGCCCATCGTTGATGCGTTTTGGATTGCAGAAAGAAGTCTACCGCGCGCGAGCGGTGCTGGTGGAACGCACGGCCAAGCTCTTTAGCTGCTTCATGGAGTAGAGCGCCGAATCGGCCTCGCGCAAGAGCTTCTCGATTGTCTCGCCATTTTGAGGAAATACGGCAACACCTGCGCTGACGGAAATGGTCGGCCCGTTGCCATCGTTGGCAACTCTTTCGCAGATACGTCGTGCGACCAGGTTGGCTTCGTCCGCGTTAGTTTCCGGCAAGACCACGGCGAACTCGTCTCCGCCGAAGCGAGCCGGCGTATCGATGCCTCGGCAGCAGGAGACCAAAACGTCGGCCAACCGGCAGAGCGCCTGGCTGCCGACCATGTGGCCGTGGCGGTCATTGATTCGCTTCAGACCGTCCATATCAAAGAACAGCAATGCAAATTGACGGTTCGTGCGGTTGCTTCGCTTGATTTCCGAATCAAGCACGTCGACAAGGTGGCGATAGTTAGCCAGCCCGGTCAGCGAATCGCTGGCTGCCAGCCGCCGCAGGTGATCTTCTACTTCTCGCTGGCGCGTGACGTCTTCGGCGATAATTTCATAGGCTTCCAGTTCGCCCTTCTCGCTGAGCACTTCCCGCCCGCTGAGCCGGACCTTCAAATTCGTTTGGTCCTTACGCCTCCATTCCATTTCGATGGGGTCGACCTGGGAATTTGTACCGGAATGCCCAAGCAACTGTGCTCGTCTTGGGGGGTCTTGAATGATTTCGCGGACGAGACCAAGAACCAGGACTTCTCCTTTTGACTCATAGCCGAGCATCCTGATCATCGCTTCGTTTACTTCCAGAAACGAGCCATCGAGTCCGCAGCGGCAAATTCCGTAGCTAAGATTCCCTGCCAAGGCACGGTAACGTGCTTCCGATCGTCGCAAATCTTTTTCGGCGCGGTCGCGTTGATCACGCAACGCTTTCTCATCGAGAGCTCGATGCACGGCCACAGGCAGGTGGCTAATCCTATCCATTTCAACGCAATCGGAAACACCCTTTAGGATGAACTTCGCGGCTGTTTCGCGCTTCAAGCCGTAGACTAAAAAGATGACGGGGATGTCCTTCTTCATCTCGCGAAGAATGTCTAGTGCTTGCGTTTCTTGCCAATTAGGGCTGGGGTGCTCGGCCACTACAAGGTCAAAGGGCTTAGCGCGGAGCCGTTCGGCGAACTGCTCGGGAGTCACAGCTATATCTGAGCTGACCGTGAATCGGACCTTTTTGAGTTCATACAGGCAGTGCTCGATCTCCGCCGGGAAACGATGGACAAAGAGTATTCGCACAAGATTTCTACTGAGACCAAGCGCGTCGAAGGCCGCGGCTCGTTCCACTTGCTCAAGGTCCGGTCTTGATTTCAACGACATGGCAAGCGATGCGATAGGCCGGGGCGGCAGCCCCGTTCAACCCCGAACTGCTCCCCGGCCCAGTCATGGTTACCTCAGGGTTAGGCTATGAACTGCGTCCGCTAATGTCTGTTCAATTTTGCACACGGAGTAACGGATCGGTGCTTCGTACAGCACATGTTCACCGGTTTCAGTTGAATGCTGAGAGATGGTTGAGGAACACAAGATGAACTTCGCCGTCCAACAATTAGTCCGGTAGTTTGGATTTTTCTCTCAAAACCCTCTTGACAGCAGCTACGCATGTACGTAAAAGAGAAACTCCGGCTGGAGACGGAATATCCTCAGCGACCAGCCCATGCAGGTACCGCCCCGCCAGAAAAACCTCAGGAGGTTCTTATGACCAATCTAGTTCCACGAGACAGCTTGTTTCAGGATCTGTTCGATTTCCGAAGGGATTTTGACCAGATCTTCAACCGCTTCTTGAGTTGGCCCTCGACTCAAGAGGAGCGCACGCTCGTCACGGGATTCGCGCCCGCTGTCGAATCCTTTATCGATAAAGATGACAAGAAATTCCACTGCCAGGTGATGCTGCCGGGCGTGGAACCCAAGGATGTCAACATCCAGGTACAGGGCAACACTCTGACGATTAGCGGCGAACGCCGCGACGTCCGCGAAACCAAGGAGGCAGATTACCACCACAGAGAGATTACCTACGGCTCGTTCCAGCGCAGCCTCTACCTCCCCGAAGGCGTCGACAAGGACAGGCTGTCCGCCGAGTATCGCAATGGCATGCTGGAAATCACCGCGCCCATTTCCGCAGCCGCGCTGCCAAAGAAAATCGAGATCAAGGCGCTGCCCTTGTCCAAACACGCCACGGCCTGAGAACTCGCTTGATTCCGTCCCCTCGGCATGAAACGGCAACGGCTCAGGCTGGCGCATGAAATGAACCTCCAACTTCGGGGCCCGCTCCCAGCCCGGGGCTCCATTTCACTCCCTCTGTTAGTAGTGGCGAATCTCCAATCTCACGTCACTTCGTTAGCTCCACCTGCCAGTCAGCTGCCGTGAACTGCATTCGCCGGTGGCTTGCCGCCGCCGTAGCCGCATCGTACACTCGAATTCAGATGGCCGCATAAGTAGCCGCCACCTTGAAACAGAGGATTCCTCCGTGACCACGCCAGCACATTTCGTACCGGCATCCCCGCTCTCTCGTAGCACGCGCAGCGAAGAAGCCGTCGCCAAGCACAAAAAATATTTGTGGCCCTCGGTGACCAACTATTTCCAGCAGCCGCTGGTGGCTGACCGCGGCGAGATGCAGCATCTCTGGGACGTCGAAGGCAACAAGTACCTGGATTTCTTCGGCGGCATCCTGACGGTCTCCGTGGGGCACTGCAATCCGAAAATCTCCGGCAAAGTGAGCGCGCAGGTCAACCGCCTGCAGCACACTTCGACGCTCTACCCCACCGAACACATCGTGGCGCTGGCGGAGAAAATCGCGCAGATCACTCCGGGGAATTTGCAGCAGAGCTTTTTCACCAATTCCGGCACCGAGGCCAACGAAGCCGCTATTCTGCTCGCGCGCATGTCCACGGGCAGCTTCGACGTAGTGGCACTGCGCCACGCCTATTCCGGCGGCTCGGCACTCGCCAAAGCCGTCACCGCGCACGCGCCTTATCGCAAGGGCGGCGTCATCAGCGTGGGGATTTCGCATGCCGTGAATCCTTATTGCTATCGCTGCCCGCTGCATTTGAAATATCCCGATTGCGAAGTAGCCTGCGCTGAAGACGTGGAAAACCTCATTCAAACCGGCACCAGCGGCAACATCGCGGCGTTTATCGCCGAACCGATTCAAGGCGTCGGAGGTTTCATCACTCCTCCGAAGGAATATTTCAAGATCGTTTTCAAAACCGTGAAAAAGTATGGTGCGCTGTTTATCGCCGATGAAGTGCAAACCGGCTGGGGCCGCACTGGCAAAAAATGGTTCGGCATTGAGCAGTGGGAGGTCATTCCGGACATGATTACCAGCGCGAAAGGCATGGCCAATGGAGCGCCTGTCGGCTTGACTGTGACCACGCCGGAAATCGCCGGCAGCTTCCAGGGCGCGAACATCGCGACATTTGGCGGCAACCCGGTGACCTGCGTAGCAGCCAAAGCCACCATCGAGTTGATCGAAGAAGAAAATCTGCTGGAGAACGCCGACGTGGTCGGAAAATATTTTCGCGCCAAACTGGAAGAATTGCAGGCAAAGCACGCTGTCATCGGCGACGTGCGCGGCATGGGACTGATGCAAGCGCTTGAACTGGTAAAAGACCGCAAGACCAAAGAGCCCGCCCCCGAAGCAACCACACAAGTGATGGAGAGCGCGCGCCAGAACGGCCTGCTCATCGGCAAAGGCGGCCTCTACGGCAACACTCTCCGTCTAGCCCCCATGCTGAACACCACCAAGCCCGATGTCGACGAAGCCATCAAGCTCCTCGACAAGTCGTTCAGTGAGGTCCGGAATTGAAAATCAGGAGTTTGCTCGTAGCGCTCGCAATTTTCTCTTTGGCAATTGGTTCTTTTCCTCCCCTGGCTCGCTCGCAATGGTCCGAAAAGAAACCTCTTTGGAAGTCCGTGCAATTCGCGATTGTGAAATTCAATGACGAAGCGCCGAAGTCCTGGAACATTTATCACACCGAGAAAAAAGGCTTGCTGCTGGTTCACCTATGGAAGCGGTATCTGCTTATCGATACCAAGGAACAAGAAGCCTACGAAATCGATCCGCAAACAGTGAAGCCGCGCGGCAATGACGTGGAGTGGTCACCGGCCGACAAGCCCGACCAGCCGCTCGAAACTCCGGAATGGAAAACGCGCGACGTCGGCAGCATGCAACTCGTGAGATTCCGCCTGGGCAAGGATGGCCACGTCCTGGAATTGCAAATCCCCATTCTCATCAATGGCAAGCCGGCCTACTGACCAGAACTAACGACTGAAAACTTTTTATCGGCGATACACCCCGTAATACCACGGGATGCCGAGCGCGCCCGGCTCCACGCCCACCACCACTGAATCGCCGGCGCGAAAGCGGTCGTAGTCATCGAAGTCCACCGCCAGCCGTTCGATTCTCTGCCCATCGCGCCAGGAACGAACGAACAGCCGCCGCGTCCCGCGGACGATTCCCGGCATATTGTAGCGACTGTCCACAATGGTGGGGTGATAGGTCACGTTTTTCTGCGAGTCCAGCTTGCCATTCACCAGCAGTGTAGCGGCGAGAATCCAGGGCAGCGGAATGAATCCCGCGTACACGCGCTTGAGCACTTCGAGTTCCAGGTGATTTCGCGCCCGGCGTTCGAGGATCACCGCGATGGCCAGCGCGACAAAGAAAAGCACTCCAAAGAACACCAGCATCAGGTCCAAATCGAGCGGCGGATAAATCTGGCTGACGTAGGGGAACGCCAGCGACCCAGCCAAAAATATCGCCGTGCGCTTGAGCAGGCGCCGCCGAAACATGACCTCGGCCGCAGCTGAGGTCAAGCCGCAGGAGGGACACTGATCCGCAATTCTCTCCGAACCGCAATCAACGCAACGTGTCATTACTCTTAGTATAAAACGGGATTAGGTGCCGGGGGTGGAGAGCGAAGAGAGCAGGTCGTGGAAAATCTTTTGACTTTCGGATTCGGAGACGGCCACGGACACTCCCATGCCCTTCCCCGGTTCGATCCGCTTCACGAAACAGTCGAGTTTCACGGGCCGATCGAGAGTCAGTCGCGCGGTAAAGCCGGCGCCCACCCAGAGCGGATCGGCGGCTTCGATAAACATTCCGCTGGCGCTGATGTCGCGCGTGCTTCCGCGAAGCATCGCCGAGCCCCATTCGATCTCGAGGTCCGCACGGAACGAGTAGCGCGGCGCCCAGCGGCGTTCGAGCCGCCTGGCGGGATGATCCCCAATGCCCATGAATCTGGTGCAACCCCTTGACAGGGATTACGTACTGCGGCGCTCGGGCGAAATCGCCGCCTCTCTCCTGCGAGCATACGCCTTCTTCCGTCACAACACATACGACGCCGGCGGCGTATCTTTTGTTCCCGGCAATCTGAGCTTCGATGCAGGGCAAGTCGTCCAGGTGACATGTTCTGCAAAATAGAAAGGCGGATCCTCAGTCTTGCTTTGACCCTTGAGGATCACCCGGGGGCGAGCCCCCGCTTGCCGCCTTCTCCCCGGTGCGCATGCGGCGCTGTACTTCCGCCTGCAGGTACTTGCGCAGGCTTTCCGGAACGATGCCGGGCGAGGCCAATTCGCGCAGATCGGAGACGGTGAGTTGCGGCAGGTAGGAAAGAATCGTCGCCAGCGGCGCCGCGGGGTGACGGATGAGTGCGAGCCGGACATTGTAGCTGATCGACCACTTGCGATGCTGAATGATGGCCGGAATCACAGAGACGGGAAGTTTTTCGCGCGACAACGCCTTCAGGATTTGTGCCTCCGTCATGTACGGATTGTCTAGAACAACGGAAATCACTTGAGCATGGCCTTCCGCGAGCAGTGCGCCGGCCACGCGCGCTGGCCCGCGGCGCGCCAGCGTGATTTTCTGCCCCAGCGGAAGCTGCGGCAGCCGCGCAATCAGTTGCTCTTCGGCGTTGCGCTTCAGCTCGGCGGAAACGCCGGGCAGAATCGCAACCTGCACGAGGTCCATCAGATAAAGATCGCGAAGCAGGCGCAGGCTGACCAGCCGCGGCGTCCGCGGATGAAACGCCAACGCCCGCTTGACCCGGTAGCTCTTCAGCAGCGCCTTCCTTCGCGCGATTTCTTCGAGAATTTCTCCCGGCAAATCTTTTCGCTCGAGCAGCAGGCAGACTTGCGTTTCGTCCAGCGCTGGATTCTCGAGCAGCGCGAGCAGCACTTCCGCCGAAGGATGGTGCACCAGCCCAGCAAGCTCTTCGCCAGTGGCTATGAGCGCTCGCTCCCGATCTTTGTTCTTGAGGTCCGGCATGACTTAACTCTCTTCAAGCACAAGGGGGTTCATCAGCGCTTCTCGCGCCAGTTGTGCCGCAGCCTCAGCCACGGACCGCGGCAGCAGACCGATTCTTGCCTTGGGAGCGATTTCTCGCATCAGGCTGTCGAACTGGCAATTGAGGAAGGGGCTGCCGTCAAACACTCCTCCGGTTTTCGCAAGAAAAAAATCCGCTTCTCTCAACTTCAGTTTCTCGATGACCTCGCGCGCCTGATCTCGCAAATCCTGCGCCCCGGCCGTCAGGAGCGCTCGCGCCGCGGCGTCGCCGCTTTCCGCTTCCTTTGCTACAACCCGAAATATTTTTGGAAAAACGTCTCCCGGCCGGGCACGCGCCTGATCAAATAACTCGTCGAACTTGCATTGCAAAGATTCCAGAACCTTCGCCCCAAGGGGAAATCTTTCCCTATTCAAATTTTTCTGCAAAATCACCGCGGTTGCCTTTCTTCCGATGTCGTAAGCGCTCCCCGGGTCCCCAATCAACGGCCCAAACCCGCCGGCGCGCGCCAATTCCGCTGGCTCTGTTCTTCCAAGAACCGCCGAACCCGTTCCTGCAATCACGACAACGCTGGGAATCTCTCCCGTGGCCGCCAAGGAAAGAACGAGGTCGCTGGTAATGCAGATCTTCGCATTCGGAAACCTCGGCTGTAGGCCCGACTGCACAGCTAAGTGCATGGCAGGCTCTCCCGCTCCCGAGACGCCGGCAACAAGATACGCTATATCCTGCTCGGACCTTTCCGCTGCTCGCAGTGCTTCTCTTGCCGCTGCCGAAAGCGCAGTGAGTGACGCCTCTACGCCAAAAGTCGTGGGATTGGATGATCCAGAACGCGCACGCGCAAGTATCACGCCAGTCTCGTCCATAAGGACGCTGTCCGTCTTCGTCCCCCCGCCGTCAAATCCCAAAACATAGCGCATCAGAAAAGCATATGCGAGAACGCCCGGCAATCGTAGCGCCGAGTGCGGCGCAAGTGCGCAAACCAGAAAAGTTCAGCACGTGTTGCAGTTCCGTGCCCGTTCCGCAGAGTTTTCTTGACGCGGCTACACCTCGCCACTATCCTCGACGCACTTTTTCGCGGCGTCCAAGTGACGCGCCGGAAAAGATACTCGATGCGCATCCATCCTCTCGACCTTGCCATTGTCATTGCCTACTTGCTCGGCGTTACGGCGCTGGGCATGCGTTTTCGCCGCGGCCAGCAAAGCGCGACGGACTATTTTCTGGGCGGGCGCACCGCGCCCTGGTGGGCGCTGGCGTTTTCGATCGTTGCCACAGAAACTTCCACTCTCACGATCATCGGCACCCCCGCCATCGCCTACGGCGGAAATCTCACTTTTCTTCAACTCGTCTTCGGCTACCTGATCGGCCGCGTGCTCATCGTATTGCTGCTGTTGCCCGGATATTTTCGCGGCGAATTCTTCACCGCCTATGCGCTGATCGAAAAACGTTTTGGTGAACGCATGCGCGCTGTCGCGGCCAGCACTTTCCTGATCACGCGGGCGATTGCCGAAGGCGTGCGCGTCTCGGCCATCGCGCTGGTCATAAGCGTCGTCCTCGGAACGTCGGAAAAGCTCGCGGTCGTCATTGTCATCGCGCTCACCGTGCTCTACACCTTCGAAGGCGGAATGAAAGCCGTGATTTGGACCGACGTGGCCCAGCTTCTCGTTTATCTCACCGGAAGCGCAGTGACATTTTTTGTTTTGCTGCACCGTATCCCCGGCGGATGGACCGAAGTCTCGCAAGTGGCAGCCGGCGCCGGTCACAAACTCCAATTTCTCGATTTTTCCTGGGATCTCGACACCAAATACACTTTCTGGTCCGGACTCATCGGCGGCGCTTTTCTCACCATGGCCACCCACGGCACGGACCAGATCATCGTGCAGCGTCTCCTCGCCGCGAAAAGTGAGCGCGACAGCCGCCGCGCCCTGCTCGCCAGCGGGGTTATCGTGCTTGTTCAATTCACCGTGTTTCTGCTGATTGGTGTGCTCCTCTATGTGTTCGCGCAGCACTCCCCGCTGTTGGCGCCCGGCGAGCGCACCGACCGCATCCTCCCGCTTTTTCTCGTGCGCGAAATGCCCGTAGGACTTGCCGGCCTGCTTCTCGCTTCCATCGTGGCCGTGGCCATGTCCAATGCCAGCGGTTCGTTGAATTCTCTGGCCGCTTCGAGCGTGCTTGATTTTGCAAAACTCCGCGGACACAGCGCCGATCCCGCCCGGTTCCTGCGCCTCTCTCGCGGCATGACGCTCTTCTGGGGGCTGGTGCTCATGGGATTCGGTCTCGTGAAGTGGGGCCCGCTGCTCGAAGCCGGACTGACTGTCGCCTCTCTTCCTTTCGGCAGCTTGCTGGGTCTCTTTTTGCTGGGCACGCTGGATCGCGGCGCGAACGCGCGCGGCGCTCTGGCCGGAATGATTGTTGGCTTGGCCGCAATTCTGTGCATATTTCGATTTACGAGCGTGGCGTTTACGTGGTTCTTTATGATTGGGTCCATCGTCACATTTGTCGTCGGCTCAATCGCTAGCCGAATCTCACCGCCGCAGAAGCACGCTGTTTCAGGCCCCGGTGCATGAACGCGAGGGAAAATTGAGCGAAAAGCGTCTGGACTTGGTGCGCGGGCTGGGAGCGTGGGCCTCCGCGGCCATCGTCGTCGGCACCATGATCGGCACGGGAATTTTCCTCAAACCTGCGGAAATGGCGCGCGAAGGCCGCAGCGTCTCGGTCGTTTTCGCGGCCTGGATTGTCGGCGCGATTCTTTCCATCTTCGGCGCATTTTCCTTCGCCGAGCTGGGCTCGATGATTCCGGAAGCTGGCGGCGAATACGCCTATCTCCGCCGCGGCTTCGGTCCTGTTTACGGTTTCATCTTTGGATGGATGCATTCCATCGTCGGACGCCCCAGTTCGCTCGCTTCGATTTCCGCCGGCATGATGCGCTTCCTCAGCTTTCTCCTGCCGGTCATCGCCGTGCCTCTCTGCACTGTGCACATCTCCATTCCCGGTCTTACTGGCTGGATCAAGCCTTACGATTTCGTCTTCACCTGGGCTCAGCCGCTCGCTGTCGTCTGGCTCCTCATCATGACCGGCATCAATTATCTGGGTGTGCGCCTCGGCGGAGCCGTCCAGGTTTTCTTGACCACCATCAAGATCACTTCCGTTGTCATCGTGATTGGCGTGGCATTTTTCGCGCCCGCGAGCGCTCAGACCGGCGGACCGCAACCGTTCTGGCCAGCCGCGGGAATGGGCGCTGGCGCAATTTTCAGCGCGTTTCTCGCGGCGCTGGCAGCGGCTCTATGGGCATATGACGGTTGGGAAGACCTAAATCTCGTCGGCTCCGAAGTAGAAAATCCACAGAAGAATTTCCCGCGCGCGCTGGTCGGTGGAGTCGGATTTGTCGCCGTGATTTACTTGCTTTTTACCTGGGCTTGCTTGAATGTGCTGCCGTTTGAGACGGTAGCCGCATCGCAGCACATCGCTTCCGACGTCGTTGCGCACATCAAAGGAGCCACCGCCGCCAGCTGGATCACTTTCGCGATGGTCATCTCGGCCCTGGGCTCGATGAATTCTTCCGTCCTCAGCGGAGCGCGCGTGGGCTACGCCATGGCCCGCGACGGAATTTTTTTCAAGATCGTCGGAGGCATCCATCCGAAATTCCGCACTCCCAGCCGCTCGCTGATTTTTCAAGGGGTGCTGGCAAGTTTGATGGCGCTGACAGGGACCTTTGAAGAATTGACCAATCTTTTTATTTTTGCTGCGTGGATCTTCTATGCTTCCGCAGTCGTCGCGCTCTTTCGCATGCGCAAGACCGAGCCGGACTTGCCGCGCCCGTATCGCTGCTGGGGCTATCCCTGGGTACCGGGAATTTTTGTCGCGGGCGCGCTGGCCCTGACCATTAATATTTGGATCGACCGTCCCGGCCGCTCCTCCATCGGCCTCCTCTTGATTCTCGCCGGGCTTCCCTTCTATCGTCGCTGGAGCCAGTGGCACTCAGTTCATGGTGACGTCGAGAGAGTTTGAGCGGCGCGAAAGAAGTTGTACAAGAAGTCCTCCGGAAAAGAGCGCCACGCCGGGAACCAAAACCCATCCAAACATCATGGTGAGAAAGGCCGTGGCCACAATATGGTGCGCCAGAGTGTGGCTCATCAACAGGCCCGCAGGAATGGCAATCAAGAACACGACGCCGAATGGCAGAACGGGAAACACGCTCGATATAGCCAAGATCCTAGGAGAGCCCCCGGCGCGCTTCGATAGCAGTGCACCAATTGCGCCAGCCAAAGGTAACGTGAGCAGCCAGCTCGTATAAAACATGACCATAGGAGTCCCCTTGTCCAAATCAAGAGCCATTGGGCGCGGTCCAAACTTCTGGACCAGCTCAAGCAAGCCCATCGATAGCGCAAAGGTGAGCAATCCGGGGAGCCATAATTGCCTGACGCGATCGTTCATGATGTTCTCCTTCACGGTTCTGGCGATTTGAATCTTGCGGCGCAAATCCTGCCAATCGGCAACTTGTGCAAGCGTTTGCTGGATGGCTGCTTGTTCCGGTAGACCTCTTGCTCGCAGAGCTTTGTAAGTTTCTTCCAGGTGCGCCGCGAGTTCCGCATGCACTTCTTCCTTCTCGCCCGCGCCAAGCTTCAGGCCAGAGAGTCCTTTGCTAACGAGTTCTCGCCAATCAGGCATGCACCACCATAATTATTAGAATGCTATCTGCTGCGGATCTTTCTGCCGAGAGAAGAAAAACAGCACGGGTAGCGCACCGGCGAGAAGAGCCGCTCCGGGAACCAGCACCCAGCCAAGCAAAGCCATAACAAGAGACATGAGCCCTACGTTTTGACCGATGAAATCTCCGAACATTAGGTTGACAGGAACCAACAGAATCGATGCCAGAAATGGCAACACCGGAAAAACTGCGGAAGAGAGCATCAGCCTTCTAGAGCCGCCAGCGCGGTGGGAAAGATAAGCACCCATCGCGCCAACGAACGGTAGGAGTAGCAACCAAGGGATGTAAAGCTTCCCGAGAGGAAGGACTCCCCTCCATGATGCGACCCAGAGTTTGGGACCGTAGGTCTGGATGAGTACGAGCATTCCAGTAGACAAGGCAAAGGCCAGGATCCCAGGCAGCCATAACTGCTTCATGCGGTCTGTCATCGTTTCCTTTCCTTTCCGTGCCCAGTGAATTTTTCGGCGCAGATCGTTCCAATCCTCGGCCAGCGAAAGCGTGCGGCGAATCGCTGCGGACTCAGACATGCCTTCCCTGAGCAAAGCTTCGTAGGTTTCTTCCAAGTGCTCCGCGAGTTCTGCACGCACTTCTTCCTTCTCGGCAGCACCAAGCTTCAGGCCAGACAGCCCCTTGCTAACGATTTCTCTCCAATCAGGCATGGGCCACCTTGGTCAGCCTCTTCAGTGCGCCAAAAAGCTCCGCCCATTCCTTCCGCAGCGGTGACAGTTTCTTCTTCCCGGCAGGAGTGAGCCGGTAACAACGCTTGCGCCGTCCCGACTGGCTGGTTTCCCACGCGCCGCGAATCCAGCCGCGCTGCTCCATGCGGTAAAGCATGGGGTAGAGCGCGGCGAGCGTGAAGCGCAGCGCTCCTTTGGTTTGTTCTTCGATGCGCCGCGCCATTTCATAGCCGTGCAGCGGGCCTTCCTCCAGAACGCTGAGGATCGCCAGTTCCGCCGTGCCGCGCTTGATTCCAGTGCCAATCATAAGTCGCTCCCTTACATGTAAGGTTCTTATATATCAGACAAACGACGTTGTCAACCGTCCTCGTGGACAGGTGTCCAAAAACCAATGCGGAAGATGCCGGGGCTAAACGGAGGCCACGCGAGCGTGCGCGCCCGCATGGATTGGCAAGCTAGCAGCTTCGGCTTCGCGCGGGACTTCGATGGCCGAATGGAAAAGTTTCGCGAGCGCCTCAATGCCGGTAACCAGGCGCGGGCCGGACCGCGAAAAGTAACTGTTGGCTTCCAGCGCGTACACGCGGCCGTTTCGCACCGCGGGCATGGCATTCCACTGCTCGGGAAGCTCCATCGAAACATATTCGTTGCGCGCCTGCTGAGCGCCGTAGCCGCAAGGCGCGATCAGCAGAATTTCCGGCTCCGCCTCCACGATGTCTTGCAAATGAACGCGGGAAGAAGGGGTGCGCACTTTGCCCAGAACGTCTTCCCCGCCGGCCACTTGGATCATTGCCGGAACCCAATGTCCGCCCACGTAAAAGGGTTGCAGCCATTCGAGGAATGCCACGCGAGGGCGCTTCTCCGGCTGGGGCAACTGCTGTTGCAGCGCGCCAATACGCGCCCCAATCTCTTTCACCAGCGCTTCCGCTTGGGAGCCACGCCGGGATTCTTCTCCCACCCAAAGAATGTCGCGCCAGACGTCGCCCAAATCCTGGGGATTCAAGCAAAGAACTTCGGGGCGCCGCTCGAATCGCGCCAGCGCCGCGGCCAGATCGTCGGGGGAAGCCGCGCACACATGGCACAAATCCTGCGTTACAATCAGGTCCGGGGCCAGTGACTCCAGCGCTTCGGCATCCACAGCGTACAAACTTTCTCCGCGGTGTACATACTCGCTCACCAGCCGGTCAATTTCGGCTGGCGCAGCGCCATGCGGCAGCCGCGAATGAATCACCACGCGTTTCGTCTTGGCTTGAGGTGGGTAGTCGCACTCGTGGCTCACGCCCACGATTTCACGCTCCAGTCCCAGCGCAAAGAGAATCTCCGTAGCCGACGGCAGTAGCGACACGATTCGCATGGGAGGACTCTACCACTCTCATTCGCTCGTGAGAAGGCTCTGAGAAATAGATGTAGAAAGGATCCTACTTACGAGAGAAAACTACTTCGCCTCCGGCTTCCGGACTCGCGTCTTGAGTTCGGTCGCTACGACTAAACTCCCAGCCCATTCGCCGACGTTCTCTTCTTCGGGTGGGGGAACGAAGACGTAGAAGCAGGATGCCGTGGTGCGATCCAGGGGCAAACCGGCGCAAGTCTGAGAAATCCAAGTCCTTCTGTGCCGCGTCCCAAATCTCTTCATCCGCGCGGCCAATTAGACGCTCGTCATGTGGGGTGTGCACGTCGTGACCAAAGTTTTTCAGAAATGTGGCAGCCTGGAGGGGCAGATTTTCATCCAGCTTGATCTTCATCGAATGTGCGGAATCACTGGAACGGGCAAATCCTCTTCAGCGGATGCCGCGGCAAACGCAATGGCGACTTGCACATGCTCCATTTTCAGGCTCGGGAAATCGGCGAGAATTTCTTCGGGGGAATCTCCATCAGCGAGGCTGGCGAGTACAGTACGCAGAGTCACTCGCGTGCCCTTAAAGACAGGCTCCCCTCCACATATTCCGGGATCGCGAACGATGCGTGCCCCGTAGGTCCTCCGATTTCCCGTTCCGCCACCCATCTTGCTGTCCTTAACCCGAACGCATCATCATATTGTTTCATGCAGTTTCCAAAGCCCTGTGCCTATTAAAACGGCCAAGTCTCTCAACGCCAACTGGCCAAAATCGGACCTCCTCCATGCGCAAATTATTTGTACAGAAAATACTTGCGGCGGATTTGGTCGAAGGCCGTGAGAGACTCCGACCAACTCGCAACGATTTTCTCCGGCGGCACTCCGGACTGCAACTGCTGCATGGTATCCGCGTTTCCAACCAGCTCGATCATTTTCGAGATTTCAAACTGCTTCGGGTAAAGTTTCTCCAGAATGGCTGCGATTTCTAATCCCATGCGCATCGAGCGCACTTTGAAGCGATCCGTAATCTTGACGGAAACCCCACCGCAGCGTTGCCCGCTGTACAGTCCCGCAATCGGAATGAACGGCTGCCCGGCAAAACGCACGCCCGGAAGATTCCGAACATTCAGCGCCGCCGCCACTTCATCGCCATTCATCCACGGCGCTCCAAATTCCTCGAACGGAGTTTGCGTGCCGCGCCCTACGGAGACTCCCGCGCTTTGCAGAATTTCAATCCCTGGATAAAGAATCGATCCCTTGATCGTCCGGAGATTCGGCGAGGGCGGAATCCACTTGATGCCGGTGCTTTCAAAAAAATAGTTGCGATGCCAGTTCCTCATGGTGATGACGTGCAGGTCTACTCCGATATGATTTTCAACGTTGAAAAATTGCGCGAGCTCTCCGATGGTCAGCGCGTAGCGCACCGGCAGCGGATAGTACGCGACGAAGCTGGTCTTGTCCGCGTCGAGCACCGGGCCTTCGATAATTTCTCCGCCCAGCAGGTTCGGCCGGTCGAGCACGTAGAAAGCGATCTTTCGTTTCGCGGCCTCTTCCATGCAATACGCCATCGTCGCCGTGTAGGTGTAAAACCGCACGCCCGCGTCCTGAACGTCGAAGACAAGCGCGTCAATTCCTTGGAGCATTTCATCGGTAGGACGCCGCGTTTCGCCATAGAGACTGTAAATGGGAAGGCCCGTGGCGGGATCCTTGGTGGAAGCAACTTTTTCATCACTGCGCCCGGCGAGGCCGTGCTCCGGGCTGAATAATGCGACCAGCTGCACGGAAGGCGCATGCGACAAAAGTTCCGCCGTGCTCCTGCCCTGCGAATCGACACCGGTGTGATTGGTGATCAGCCCAACGTGCTTCCCGCGAAGCGGGGCGAATTTTTGTGCTGCCAGAACGTCCAGCCCGGTCTGGACCCGCGCGACTCGCCCCGAGCGCCTCGCCGCTGAAAACGACGGCGCGCCAATCGCCGCGAGCAGTGCCAATACAATAGTGAATCGCAAAACTTGGGACAGCACGCTCGCGAGCCTGTTCAAATGGTCCCCCTTTGCGGCAACCGTACAACCATACAATGATATTCTGGAACGCGCTGGCCGAAGCCGCGTTGAGAGCACCTTGTGCGTGTGCTATGAATTAATGCAGACTGCTGGCGGCCACTGGGGGATTCTAACCGATGGAAGGACGCCGCGTCCGTTTTTTGCTTCTGATTTCCATTTCGATCGTCTTTCTTATGGCCCATAACGCACGAAGTAAGACCAGCACTTCAGCAGAAAAACCCGCCGCCCAGAAAGGCGCAGTTCCCCCAAAGAGCGCGCCGAAAAAGTTGTCGCCCGCCGCGAAGGAGTGGGTGGAAACCACGCTGCGCAAAATGACCGTGGACGAGAAAATCGGGCAGCTTCTTTTCACCACGTATCATGGAAGCTTGACGGCCACGGACACGGCGGCCTACCAGCAAGTCATGCATGACGTGACCGACCTCCACGTCGGAGGTTTCATCAACATTACACATGGCTCGCCGCTCGGCGTCGTGAAGAGTCAGGCTTATCCAACGGCCGTGCTCAACAATCAGCTCCAGGCCAAATCGAAACTGCCGCTGCTGATTGGCGCGGATTTCGAGCGCGGGACGGCGATGCGATTGGATGAAGGCACGTCTTTTCCAACCGCTATGGCGCTCGCGGCTGGCGGAAATCTGAAAGACGCTTACACCATGGGCAAGATCACCGCGGTCGAAGCGCGCGCCGTCGGCATTCATTGGATCTATGCGCCGGACGCGGATGTAAACAATAATCCCGGCAATCCCATTATCAACACGCGGTCCTTCGGCGAAAATCCGGAGCGCGTTGCGCAATTTGTGAGTGAGTTCGTGCGCGGCGTGCGCGAGAATGGCGGACTGGCGACCGCCAAGCATTTTCCCGGACACGGCGACACCGCCGCGGACTCGCACATTGATTTGCCCGTGATTCGCGCCGATCGCGCGCGCCTGGATAGCCTCGAACTGATTCCCTTTCGCGCAGCGATTTCGGCGCAGGTCGACAGCATCATGACCGGGCACCTGAATGTTCCCGCTCTCGAGCCCGATCCGAACACTCCTGCAACGCTTTCGCACAATATCCTCACCGATTTGCTGCGCCAACAGCTTGGCTATCAGGGTCTCATCGTCACGGATGCGATGGACATGGGCGGGATCACCGTGCGTTACGCGCCCGGAGAAGCGGCGGTGCGCGCGGTTGCGGCGGGCGCGGATTGTTTGCTGATGCCGCCGGTGCCGGACGCTGCGTTCGAAGCGTTGCAGGCCGCGGTGAAGTCGGGACGAATTTCGAAAGAACGCCTCGATGCTGCCGTGCGGAGAATTTTGCAAGCGAAAGCGCGCCTCGGTCTGAACGCGAGCCGGCTTGTGGACGTGAACGCGATCAACAAAAAAATCGGCAGCGCCGTCTGGCAAAAAGAAGCGCAGGACATTTCCGATCGCGGCGTAACTCTTTTGCGCGACACGCCGCACCGTTTGCCGCTCGATGGAACCAAATCGTCGCGCGCGCTGCTGTTGGCCTTTTACGCCGATCCGGAGCCGTATCCTGGCGAAGACTTGGAACGCGAGTTGCGTTCGCGATTCGATTCCGTGGCGACGCTGCGCGCGGACACGCGTTTTGTGAATGCGTCCATTTTGAAATTGCCGCCGCCGGATTCCTACGACGTCGCGATTCTCGCTCTTTTTGTGCGCGTGAGTGACCGCAAAGGAAATGTCGATGTACCGGCAGAGCAAGCCGCCCTGGCGGAGCAAGTTTTCAAGACGGGCAAGCCGGTAATCACTTTGGGATTTGGGAGCCCGTACTTGATTGAACGGTTTCCGCAAGCGGAAACGTGGCTGGCCGCGTTTGGCATCAGCGACGTCGCTCAAATTTCCGCGGCGCGCGCGCTATTCGGAGAAATTCCCGTGCGCGGGAAATTGCCGGTGACGATTCCCGGCGTGAATCTCAAAGCAGGTTTTGGGATGGAGCTGCAAGCGAATCCGATGGCGCTGCAGCCGATGGATGCGCGGAGCGAAACGCAGCTGCAGCCGGCCTTCGATGTTCTCGAAAAAGCGATTGCGAACAAAGCGTTTCCGGGGGCGACGCTGGCAGTTGGTTATCGCGGAAAAGTTTCCGTTCACGCGTTCGGAAAATTGAGTTACGAGGCGAAATCGGCGGCGACGGCGCCGGGTACGATGTACGACATTGCTTCGCTGACGAAAGTGGTGGCGACGACCACGCTGGTGGCGAAATTGGCGGAGGGTGACTTTGCCGTTCCGCTGGATCTCGACGCGAAAATCGAGCGCTATTTGCCGGAGTGGGCCAGCGGGCCGAACGCGGAGTGGCGGCACCGTGTCACCGTGCGGCATTTGCTGACGCACACATCGGGATTGCCGCCGTTCAAGGAATATTGGCGGACGTCGAAGAACAAGCAGGACACCTTGACGAAGATTTTTGCGGAACCGCTGGAGTACGAGCCAGGAACGAAAGAAGTGTATTCGGACCTAGGAATTATTTTGATGGCCGAAACTATCGAGCGGTTGACGGGAAGAACGCTCGACGATCTGGCGGGGACTTATATTTTTTCGCCGCTGGGGATGAACAACACGATGTACCAGCCTCCGAAAAAATCGTGGCCGCAGATCGCGCCGACGGAAATCGACAATAATTTGCGACACCGGCTGGTGCAGGGCGAAGTTCACGATGAAAATGCATTTGCCATCGGCGGAGTCTCGGGCCATGCCGGAGTCTTCAGCACGGCGCCGGACTTGGCGGCGTTCTGCCAGATGCTTCTGAACGGCGGCGTTTACGCGCATCAACGAATTTTGCGACGCGCGACGATCGCGCAATTCACGACGCCGCAACAGCTTTCCGGCGGCACGCGGACGCTGGGCTGGGCGGTGCCGACCGAGGGCGGTTCAAGCGGGCATTATTTTTCGGCGCAAAGCTTTGGGCATACCGGATTTACCGGTACTTCGATCTGGATCGATTCGGACCGGCAACTTTTTGTGGTGTTGCTTACGAACCGCGTACACCCCACGCGGGAGAATACCAAGATTCAGCAAGTGCGTCCGGCGCTGCACGATGCGGTGATGCAAGCGCTGGGACTGGCGACGGCGGCAGCGCCTTTGAGATGAAACTGCGTTGTCCGTGATCAGTGATCAGTAATCCGCGGTCAGTAATCGGTAATCGGCGATCGCCTCGGCTCTCCTCCCCCCGTCTTTTCTGTAAGTGTCCCTTAGGGCCTCCGGTCGGGTAGAGCGATGGCGCGTAGCGGGCTTCGAATGATGCCGACGTTTCCATCGCCCTCCCTAAAAGTAGGGTCGAGGACTGACGCCAAGCTCCTTAGATCCGATCTATCTGTTGCTC
>Ga0209056_10000378_pt1 | contig 49513 bp, 43 predicted proteins | sample GraSoiAngelo_114_FD_185876 | JGI IMG/M metagenome (GOLD analysis project Ga0209056, IMG submission 185876) | Grasslands soil microbial communities from the Angelo Coastal Reserve, California, USA - 14_0903_13_40cm (SPAdes) (version 2) | ecosystem: Environmental > Terrestrial > Soil > Grasslands...
CGACCCCTACCGCATCCGCTCGCGTCCCCGCCCGCCCGCGCCCGCGGTCGCCAAGGGTCAGGCGCGGCGAGGCGCGCTCCACTGTGAACACGCCCAGCATGAGCGCCCGGATCACCCCGAAGAGCAGGCCGGCGAGAGCCCAGCCGCAGAAGACGATGCCGGCGAGCGCATACGGGAGCAGCAGCGCGCGGCGCCGGGCTTCCATCGACGTCGGCCAGCGACAGTCGACCGGGTCGAGGACCCGTGACCAGCGATCGGCCCAGAAGGAGACGAACGCGGCCAGCAGGGCGAAGCCGACGACGAAGAACAGGGCGGTGCCCGAGATTCCATCCCTGCGCGGCGTCAGCTGGTCGACGAAGGTGAAATACGTGAACGACACGAGGGCGCCGATCAGGTTGGCCGGAACGAGCACCGCCATCTGGAGCCACGCCGGCCATCGATAGCCGCGCTCGCGCATCATCCCCAGAGTCTACCGAAGTGAATCTTCGACAGGCGTGATAGATTCCCCAGCGAGATGATCGGCGCTTCGCCGCGACGCAAGGAAGACCAGCGCCTGCTTACGGGCGGCGGGCGTTTCCTCGACGACCTCACGCGCGAGGGGCTTCTGCACCTTGGCGTCGTGCGGAGCGCCGAGGCTCACGCGCGGCTCACCACGGTCGCCACGGATGCGGCCCGCCACTTTCCGGGCGTCGTCCTCGCCTGGAGCGCCGCCGACCTCGGCGAGGTCACGCCGCACGTGCCGACCGCGTACGGGGGCGCTCACAAAGGGCGCCCCTGGGCCCAGCCGGTTCTCGCCCGCGACGTCGTCCGCTACGTCGGCGAGCCGGTCGCCGTCGTGGTGGCGGAGAGCCTCGCCCTGCTCGCCGACGCGCTCGACGCGGTGACCGTCGAGTACGCGCGGCTGCCGGCCCTGCCGACGGCCGAGGCCGCGCTCGCGTCGGCGACGCGCCTGCACGCCGGCTGGGCCGACAACGCGGCGCTGGTGGCGCGCGGCGCCGTCGGCGACGCCGAAAGCGCGCTGGCCGGGGCGCACCTCGTCGTCCGAGAGCGGCTGCGGCACCCGCGTCTCAGCGCCGTGCCGATCGAGACGCGCGGCGTGCTCGCGTATCGCGCCCGCGACTCCGGCGCGCTCGTGCTGTCGTCGTCCACCCAGAGCCCGTACGCGCTGCGCGACGTGGTGGCCGCCGCGCTCGGGCTGCCGGTCGAGGACGTGCGGGTCGTGGTACCCGATGTCGGCGGCGGCTTCGGGCCGAAGGGTCCGATCTATCCCGAGGAGATCCTGGTCGCGGCCGCGGCACACCGGCTCGGCCGGCCGGTCAAGTGGGTGGAGAGCCGCCATGAGAACCTCGCGAGCATGGGCCATGACCGCGAGCAGACGCACGATGCCCGCATCGGGTTCGCGCGCGACGGAACCATCGTCGCCGTCGACGCCACGTTCCTCGCCGACGTCGGCGCCTACCCGCTGCAGGGCGACGGGCTCACCGCGAACACGGTCAATCACCTGCCGGGTCCGTACCGGGTGCCACACTACCGAAACGCCGGCACGAGCGTGGTCACCACCAAGGCGCTGAACGCCGCGTACCGCGCCGCCGGGCGCCCGGAGGCGGTGTTCGTGATGGAGCGCCTCATGGACATCGGCGCGCGCCGACTCGGCCTGGACCCCGCGGAGATTCGCCGGCGTAACTTTGTGCGGCCCGCCGAGATGCCTTACCGCCCCGGACTGACCTACAAGGACGGGGTGCCGGTCACGTACGACCCGGGGGATTTCCCCGCGGCCTTCGAGCGGGCGCTCGCGCTCCTTCCCTACGACGAGTGGCGACGCCGTCAGAAGGCGCGAGCCGCCGGCACGCGCCGCATCGGCGTCGGCCTCGCGTGCTATGCGCAGGGGACGGGGCTCGGCCCCTACGAGGGCGCGACCGTGCGGGTGGATCCGAGCGGCAAGGTCTACGTCTACATCGGCGTGACGGCCCAGGGACAGGGGCACGCGACGACGCTCGCCCAGATCGCCGCCGCCGAGCTCGGCGCCGCCTGGGACGACGTCCACGTCGCGGCGGGCGACACCGCGCTCTTCCCGTTCGGCATGGGCACCGGCGGCAGCCGCGTCGCCGCCAACTCCGGCCCGGCCGTCGCGCAGACCGCGCGCGAGGTCCGCGCGCGGGCCGCGCGTGTGGCCGCCGAGCTGCTCGAATGCGCCCCCGAGGACGTGCGCATCGAACACAGTCGCGTGCATGTCGTCGGCATGCCGGATCGGACCGTGAGCCTGGGCCGCGTCGCTCACGCCGCGGTGAAGTCGAAGGCGCTCAGGGCGACGGGCGAGCCCGGGCTCCACGCGTGCACGTACTTCTACCCCGATACGGTCACCTGGGCATTCGGCACTCAGGCCGCCGCGGTCGAGGTGGACGTGGAGACGTGCGAGATTCGCTTGCTCGCGTACGCGATCGTTCACGATCCGGGACGCGCGATCAATCCCACGATCGTCGAGGGCCAGCTCCAGGGTGGCGCCGCCCAGGGCATCGGCGCCGGACTCATGGAAGAAGTGGTCTACGACGGCGCCGGCCAGCTCTTGACGGGAAGCCTGATGGACTACGCGATCCCGAAGGCAGACCAGCTCCCGTCGCTCGCGGTGGCGCTCGACGAGCATCCTTCGACGATCAACCCGCTCGGCATCAAGGGCGTTGGCGAGAGCGGCGCCATCCCGGGCGCTGCTGCGATCGCGAACGCCGTGGAGGACGCGGTCGCGGACCTGGGCGTGATCATTCGTGAAGTTCCGGTCACGCCGGCTCGACTGTTCGCCCTCCTCGCTCGATAGCCGGAAGCGCCCCGCCGGCGGCGAGCTTTCGGCGCACGTGCCACAGTGGCAGCGTTGACACGGTCTGCCCCGTGGTGAAAGCCGCGAGATTTCGTGCATCCCGGTTGGCAGCGCCCTTGCGTACTGGAACCTCGGCGCCACAACGGCCGAAGAGCGTCCACGCAGACACGCGCGGAGGTGCAGAGTTGGCCAAATCGGGCAAGGGTCCAGCCGACGACAACCAGGAGGCCGCGGTCGTCGATTCGCTCATCAGGAAGCTGCGGCCCTTCGATCGATCGTTTGTGTCGGAACGGCCGTCGACCCCGGGGGCGCGACCGCTGTCGCGACTGCGGCCAGTCGGCGCGCCGATGCGGCCCGGAGGCGTCTGGGCCTGCGTGAGCCTGGGCGTCCTCCTCGGGATCGCGTTGCCCCAGTGGCCGTACGCGCGTGCCTGCGGCTGGTGGCTGCTCGTCTATCTCATCGCGGTCGGGACCGTCGTCGTGGCCGGCGTGTGGGGCGCTCGAGTCTCGTGGAGAAGCCGCGTCGGCCTCGCGCACATCGTCGCGGTGAGCACGATCATCTGGGGCCTCGCCCTCACGGCGCACGAGGTCCTGCCACGCGTCGGTTACGCGAAGACACGGCTCGCCTGGCGTTGCCACGACGGCCAGGCGGCGGCGCCGCGGGCGACGTCACGGGTCGCCTTGACGCTACGTCTCGACGCCGGCGTGGCCGACCTCGTGCGGTAAGGCTCGGTCCTCGTCCAGCCCTCGGCTTTGCTCATCCGCGCACCCGCGGGTCGAGCGCATCGCGGACGGCGTCACCGACGAAGTTCAATCCCACCACCGTGACGAACAGGGCGCCGCCCGGCCCGAAGACGATCCACGGAGCCTGCTGCAGATAGCCGCGCCCCGCATTGATCATGCTGCCCCAGGAGGCCTGCGGCGGCTGAATTCCCAGTCCGAGGAAGGACAGCGATGCCTCCGCGAGAATGGCGAACGCCACGCTCAACGACGCCTGGACGATGATCGGGTTGATGGCGTTCGGGACCACGTGCCGCCACGCGACGCGCCAGCCGGACGCGCCCAGCGCCCGAGCCGCGTCTACGTAGTCGCGCGCCTCGATGCTGAGCACCTGGCCCCGCATGAGGCGCGCGAACGTGGGCGTGTAGACGACCCCGAGCGCCAGGAGCACGCCCGTGAGGCCGGCGCCGAGCACGGCGCCGAGCGCCAGCGCCAGGACCAGCGGTGGAAACGAGAGCACCGCGTCCATCAGCCGCATCACGAACCCGTCGACGCGCCCGCCGAAGTAGCCGGCCAGGATACCGAGCAGGGTGCCCGCCACCACCGCGAGCGCGACCGAGACGAGACCGGCCACCAGGGAGACGCGCGTGCCCCAGATCACTCGCGAGAGCACGTCGCGCCCCACGTTGTCCGTGCCGAGGAGATGGGCGCGGCCCGGCCGGGCCAGGGTGTTGCCGAGGTTCTGCGCGAGCGGATCGTAGGGCGCCAACAGGGGCGCCGCGAGCGCGATCAGTATCGCCAGCAGCATGACCGCCCCCCCGAACGGCGCCAGCCGCGCGCGCGCCGCGCGCCGGAGGACTTTCCAGCGTCGCGCGCGGAGGGGCTCCGACGCCGGCCGCGAGAGGCCCGCCGCGCGCTCAGCGAGATCGGATCCGGGGATCGATCCAGCCATAGAGCACGTCGACGATCAGGTTGCTCAGGATGAAGCCGACGGCGATCAGCAGAACGACGCCCTGCACCAGAGGGTAGTCGCGCGCGAAGACGGCGTCGACGACGAGGCGCCCGACTCCGGGCAGCGCGAAGACGTATTCCGTGATCACGGCGCCGCCGATCAGCGTGCCGAGCTGGAGCCCGAGCACGGTGACGACAGGAATCAGCGCGTTCTTGAGGACGTGGCTCCAGATGACCTGCCACTCCGAGAGGCCCTTGGCGCGGGCCGTGCGCACGTAGTCCTCGGCCAGGGCCTCGAGCAGGCTCGAGCGCAGCGTGCGCGTGACGACCGCCGCCAGGGCGAGCCCCAGCGTCACGGCCGGCAGCGCCAGCGACCGCAGGCCGTTCCACGGCTCCTCCAGTGGATCCGTGTACCCGGAGATCGGCAGCCAGCGCAGCGTCACGCCGAAGAGGAAGATCAGGAGCAGGGCGAGGAGGAAGTTCGGCATGCAGATCCCGAAGAGCGCGAACGTCGCCCCGGCACGGTCGATCGTCGTGTTGCGGCGGATCGCGGAGGCGATCCCGAGCGGGAAGGCGATCACCAGCGAGATGGCCATCGCGCAGAGCGCCAGCTCGAGACTCGGCCGCAGGCGCCGGCTCACGTTCTCGATCACGGGCTCGCCGTTGCGGATCGAGCGCCCGAGGTCGCCCCGCAGGAGCCGTCCCATCCAGGCGGCGTACTGGACGTGGAGGGGCCGGTCGAGCCCGAGCTCGTGCCGGAGGTTCTCCTTCACCGTGGCATCGACGGACTCCGCCATCATGACGTCGATCGGATCGCCCGGGGTCAGGTGAAGCAGCAGGAACACTCCGGCCGTGACGAGGAGCAGGACCGGAACGGTCGCCCCCAGGCGGCGCAGGACGAGACGGCCCATCACGCCAGGTGGTCGGTCAGCGAGACCTTACTGCAGCCACACGTCCTTGAACCGCATCATCCCGTCGGGGATCGGCTCGTAGCCCTGGACCTTCGGGCTGAAGGCCTTGGGCTCGAGGGGATGGACGATGAAGACCATCGGCAGCTCGTCCTGGAGGATCTTCGTCAGATCGCTGAAGAGCTTCTTGCGCTCGCCCTGGCTGGACACCTCGCGGCTCCGGTCGAGCAGGGCGTCGATCTGTGGATTCGAAATGCCCGACCAGTTGAGCGACGTCCCCTGGGTGCTCTTGTAGAACTGGTAGGTGTTGCCGTCCGGGTCCGGGCGCCCGCTCCACTGGTAGCTGATCATCTCGAAGTTCCTGCCGTTGCCGTCGGCGAGCAGCGTGGCGGAGTCGACCAGCTTGATCTTCATCGTGATGCCGGCCTCGCGCAGCTGGGCCTGGATCACCTCGGCTTCCTGGACGTTGATCGGGATGTTGTTGGTCGTCATCGTGAACGTGAAGCCGTTCGCCTGACCGCCCTCGGCCAGCTTGGCCTTCACCTTGGCCAGATCGCGCTTGATCGGCGGAATGGTCTTGTCGTAGGCCCAGCTCGTGGGTGGGATCGGGCCGTTGGCCGGCACGCCCACGTTGAGCCAGACGCCCTTCACGATCTGGTCGAGGTCGAGCGCGTAGGCCACCGCCTGCCGGAGCGCCCTGGTCGCGAAGGGCGGTCGCGTGTGGTTGAGCTGGTACGCGAAGTCGGCCAGCGACGGCACGTCGATCACGACGACGCTGCGGTCGGCCCGGACCGCCGCGACGTCGCGCGGCTGCACGTAGTCCATCACGTCGATCTCGCCGGTCTGGAGGCTCTGGAGCTTGACCGTGTCGTCCGGGATCGGGCGGTAGCGGATCCGATCGAGATACGGGCCGCCCTGCTTGTTCCAGTAGCTCTCGTTGCGCTTGATCAGGAGATGAGCGTCCTTCACCCACTCGACGAACTCGAAGGGGCCGGTGCCCGCGCCCCTGGCGTTCCGCTCCAGCTCGGAGCCGCGCTCCTGGACGGCTTTGGGCGAGACCATCATGCCCGCGCGATCGGTCAGCGTGGCCAGGAGCGCCGCGTCCGGCCTCTTCAGATTGAGCTTGATCGTGTAGGCGTCGACCACGTCGACGGTGTCGATGCTGGCGACCTCGCCCTTGCGGACGGACTTCGGCTCGGTCTTCATGCGATTGAAGTTGAAGCGGGCCGCCTCGGCGTTGAAGTCGGTTCCATCGTGGAACTTCACGCCTCGCCGCAGCTTGAAGATCAGCGTCCTGGCATCCGGCTGCTGCCAGGCCTCGGCGAGGCCGGGCTTGATCCCGAGCTTGACATCGAGCGTCACGAGCGGCTCGTAGATGTTGTGGTAGACCTGCCGGTCGATCTTGCTGCCCGAGAAGTGCGGGTCCATGGTGGCCGCCTCGATGTAGAAACCGACCCTGAGCGTGCCGCCCTTGCGGGGGACGTCGCCGCCGGCGGCTTGCCGCGGGTCCAGGGACATGGCGGGGACGCCGGAGGCCACCGCGCACATCAGGAGAAAGTCTCGTCGCGACACCGTCCGCGCATCGCGGGCGGGTCTCATCGTTGCCATTGCGCTTCCTCCGAGGAGTCGAGAGTTGCCGTCAGGCGCGAACGAGTATACCCTGCCCGCCGTCCACGAAAATCAGCGGTCACGCCGCGACACGGGAGGGCTGACATGAAGCTCGGCGTCTGCTTGCCGCATTACGGTCGTCCGATCGAAGTCGGACGGATGCTCGAGGTCGTGCGTCGCGCCGAAGATGTTGGGCTCGACTCGGTGTGGGTCACCGATCACGTCATCGTGCCGGAGCAGGCCAACGTCATCTACCGGGAGGACATGCTGGACCCGCTCGCGGTCCTGCCGTGGCTCGCCGGCGTGACCCGTCGGCTCGCGCTCGGAACCAGCGTGGTGATCCTGCCCTATCGCTCGCCGATCCCCGTGGCGAAGCTTCTGGCCAGCGTCGACGTTCTCTCGGGCGGCCGCTTGATCGTGGGGGCGGCGATCGGCTGGCTGGAAGGCGAATTCGAGACTCTCGGCGTGCCGTTCAAGGAGCGCGCCAGCCGCAGCGACGAGGCACTCGAGCTGATGCGCGCCCTGTGGACGCAGGCGCATCCGAAGATCCAGACGAAGCGGCACCGCGTGCAGGACGTCGTCTTCTCGCCGATGCCGCTCCAGAAGCCGCGCCCGCCGCTCTACATCGGCGGCAGCAGCGACGGCGCGTTCCGCCGGGTCGCCCGGCTGGGCGACGGCTGGCACGCCAGCTCGATGAACCACGAGGCGTTCCGGCAAGGCGCCGCGACCGTGCGGCGCTTCTGGAAGGAAGCCGGGCGCGAGGGCGCGCCGTTTCTGTCGCTCCGCATTCCCATCCTGATCGATGGTGTCCACCGGCCCGCCGTGGACATGGGCCTCATCCGTGGCCGCCACACGCTCAGCGGCTCGGTGAAGCAGATCGTCGAGGAGCTGCGCGGATTCCAGGCGCTCGACTGCGGGCACGTCGCGCTGGAGGTCTCGTACTCGACGTTCCCGGCGATCCTCGAGACCATCGACCTGCTCGCCGCCAAGGTGCAGCCGGCGCTGGCGGACTGAGCGCGACCGCGGCGACGGTCAGCGGCCCACGCCGGCCGTCTCGTCGACGTGCGCGTCTTCGCGGAAGTGCGGCATCACTTCTTCCGCGAAGAGCTGTATCAGCTCGAGCGTCCGCTCGTGGCTGCCGCCGTTCATGGCCGTGCAGAGGATCCCGGCCTGGAGCTCGTCCGCGAAGATCCGGAGCTTGTCGCGGACGGTCGCGGGGCTGCCGTAGATGAGGTAGCCGTCCCGTTCGGCCTCCTCGAAGGTCAGCTCGCTGGGCAGCTTGGGCGGGTTCGCGAGCAGGCGGCGAAGCGAGGCCTCCGTCATGTACCCGGGCGGCCGCCAGAAGGGCGGGTGCATGCGAAGGCCCACGTTGAACACCCACATGACATGCTTCTGGGCGAGCTCGCGCGCCTTCGCGTCGCTCTCGGCGACGACGACCGGCACGTTGACGGTCAGCTGGTAGCGGCTGGCCTTGTAGCCGAAGCGCTCGCAGGCCTCGCGGTATTCCCCGTAGATCTGCACGATCCGCTTGATCGGCGTGAAGACCATGAGGTACGGGAACCGGCGCCTGGCCGCCCATTCCACGGTCTCGGTCGAGCCCTGCGACGGGCACCAGACCGGTGGGTGCGGCTTCTGGAGCGGCCGCGGCCATGGGTTCACGTAGGGATACCGGTAGTAGCGGCCGTCGAAGGGGAACGGGCCCTCTTCCGTCCAGGCCCGCACGATCAGCTCCGCGGCCTCGTAGAAGCGGTCGCGCGAGTGGGTCGGGTTGACGGCGGTCGAGAAATACTCCGCGCTGATGCCGCGCACGAACCCGGAGATCACGCGCCCGCCGGAGACGACGTCGAGCATCGCGATCTCCTCGGCGACGCGAAGCGGATTGTCGCGGAGCGACAGGCCGTTGCCGAGAATCGCGATCTTCGCGCGAGAGGTCCGGCGCACGAGCATCGCGGCCATCACGTTGGGGCTCGGCATCGTGCCGTAGCAGTTCTGGTGGTGCTCGTTGACGCAGAGCCCGTCCCAGCCGAGCCGCTCGGCGTGCTCGAACTGGTCGAGGTACTGGTTGTAGAGCGTGTGGCCGAGGCCCGGGTCGTAGTGGCGGTTCGACAACGTCACCCACGACGACGGCGCGTCGTGGTCCATGATGTACGGCATCAGATGGAAGTAGTAGAACTTCACGCGGCGCCTCCGCGGAGGCGGACGAACTCGCACACCGCCTCCGCCACCGCCTCCGGCTCCTCGAGGTGCGGCACGTGGCCCGAGTCCGCGAACACGCGCAGGCGCGCCCCCGGAATCTCTCTCGCCCACGTCTCGCCGCAGGGCGCGATCGGCGCGACCTTGTCGTGGGCGCCCCAGCAGAGCAGCGTCGGCGTCGCGATGCGGCCGAGCCGGCGACGGAGGAGCGGGTCGTAGAGGTGGGGATTCCAGGCGACCCGCGCGAGCGCGGCGCCCTGGCGGTACTGGAGCGCCAGCGTCTCGACCGACTGATCGGGCGGGGCCAGGGCCAGCGCCGCCATCGGGTTGTGAAAAACGGTCGCCACGATCTCGGGGATGTCCAGCCCGAACAGGAACGGATAGATCCAGCCGTCCACCCGGATGCCGACCGGGTCGATCAGGACCAGCGACGCCAGGCGATGCGACGCCATCGTCGCGACCTCGGCGGCGATCCAGCCTCCGAAGGACGCGCCGACCAGGTGCGCACGCTCGACCCCGAGCTCGTCCAGCAAATCGAGGTAGTGGAACGCGAGATCCGAGATGTGCTCGATCCACTCGGCGGCGGGCGAGCCGCCGTGGCCGGGATGGCTGGGGACATACACGCTGAAGCTCCTGGCAAGGCGCTCCTGGAACGGAAGCCACCGGCCGGCGCCGCCGGCGCCGTGCAGGAACAGGAGGGCCGGGCCCCTGCCCTCCTGGAGCATATGGATCGGGGTCCCGCGGATCGACAGCTCGCGCGGCGCCGGCATCTCAGCCGATGAAGAGACCGCCGTTCGGCGACAGCCACTGCCCGGTGAAGAACGAGCTGTCGTCGCAGGCGAGGAAGAGCGCCGTGGCGGCGACCTCCCGCGGGTCGCCGGTGCGCCCGAGCGGCGTGCGGGCGATCACCGCCGCCCGGATCAGCGGCGACATCGGCTCGGTCATCGGCGTGTCGATGTAACCCGGACAGATCGCGTTCACGCGGATCCCGCGCGAGGCGACGTCCCGCGCCACCGCGCGCGTGAGGGCGAGGATGCCGCCCTTCGCCGCCGCGTAGTGCGGCGCGGCCTCGAGTCCCATGAGGGCCGCAACGCTCGAAAGGTTGATGATCGCGCCTCCCTTCCGCTGACTCATCAGACGGACCGCCTCGCGCGTGCAGAAGAACGTCCCGTCGAGGTGCACGGCGAGCATCCGCCGCCACGACTCGTCGGAGAGATTCTGGGTGACGTCGAGGTGGGTCTGGGCGCCCTGTCCGCTCACCATCTCCATGATGCGCGCTTCGGCCTTCCGGCCGATTCCCGCGCGGTCGTCGCCGGGACCCGAGGCGATGCCCGCGTTGTTGACGAGGATATCGAGCGCGCCGTGTTCGCGCTCGATGGTCGCGAACATCGCCATGACCTGGGCGCTGTCCGCCACGTCGGCCTGGATCGCGCGGCCGGCCGCCGGCCCCTTCAGCTCCGACACCGTCTTCTCGGCCACCTCGAGGCGCACGTCGTTGACGACGACGCGCGCGCCCTCCTCGGCGAAGAGCAGCGCGATCGCGCGCCCGAGCCCCGATCCCCCACCCGTCACCAGCGCGACACGGTCTCTGAGCTTCATCGCTCGAGCCTTGCGATCACTGTTCGTCCTCCCCATGCCGGCGCACCGCACCTCACCCTAGGCCGAAGGGTGTACGAGGTCAAGACGGCGGGGACGCGGGACGCGGAGATTCTCAGGCTGCGTAGGCGCGGTCAGGCCTTGCGGAACCGGTGAACGCCGTCGGCGTCGACGACGCGAACCGCTCGTCCCTCGTCCTCGAGGAAGCGCAGGTGGGCGAGCGCTTCGCCGAGGGCGAAGCTCAGCTGGTGGCTGTCGAGCTGGCGGCGGAAGAGCACGGGCACCAGCTCGGCCGCGCTGCGCGGCTCGACGAGCGCGTCCAGCGCCTCGTTGAGCCGCGCGGCGTGATGGTCGCGGAGCTGGCCCAGACGCGCGTGGAGGCCGCGGAACGGCAGGCCGTGCGAGGGCAGCACCAGGATGTCCGGGGCCATCGGCTGGAAGCGGTCGAGCGAATCGAGATAGAGCCGGAGCGGGTTGAGCCCGGGTTGCTCGGACCAGACGCTGACGTTGGTCGTGATCTTCGGCAGCACCTGATCGCCGGAGATCAGCACGCCGCCCGCCTCGTCCCACAAGCACGCGTGCTCGGGCGCATGGCCGAGCACGGTCAGCACGCGAAACGTCCCCTTGCCGATCGCGAGCGAGTCGCCCTCACGGATGCGCCGGAACTCGGTCGCCACCTCGGGCACGAGGCTCGGATAGTGATTGCCCCGGCGCCCGAGCTGCACGAGCGCCTCGGGACCGCACCCGTGGCGTCGAAAGTGGGCGAGGCGCGGCTCGAAGTCGGCCGTCCCGCGGCTCCGCCAGGCGAACTGGGCGTAGAGCCACTCCGCCTGCGTGCACCAGAGCTCGGTCTGCCATCGCGCCGTGAGCCAGCCCGCGTTTCCCATGTGGTCGGGATGGAAGTGCGTGACGAGGACGCGGCTCACCGGCCGGCCAGCGAGGGATGAGGCGAACACGCGTTCCCACAAGGCGCGCGTGCCGTCGAGGCCGACGCCCGTGTCCACGATGGTCCAGCCCGGGCCATCCTCGAGGAGCCAGAGGTTGATGTGGTTGAGCTGGAACGGCAAGGGCATGCGCAACCAGTAGATTCCGGACGCGACCGCGCGGATTTCTCCGGGCACGGGCGGCTCGCTCCACGGATGCTCGAGAGTCATGCGGTGAGTGTACCTTGCGTTTGTGGGCCGAACCTGATCTTCTATGCGCCGCCGACCCAGATCCTCGAGGAGGTCCGAATGAATCCGCCCCGGCTCGTCGCCCTCATCGCTCTGCTCGCGGCTTTCGCGTTCGTCGCCGTGGCCCACGGGCAGCTGCTCCTGTCGACCAACGACAACAAGGTCGCCCTCGTCAACGGCGTCACGACGGTCGTGAAGAGCCCGCCGCCCGACACGCTGACGGTCATCGACCTCAAGGCCTGGCCGCCGAAGGTCGTCGCCGAGGTCGACGTTCCCGGCAGCGTGGTGGGGCCGCCGTTCAGCGTCGCGGTGGCGCCCGACGAGTCGCTGGCCCTCGTGACGGCCAACGAGAAGCTCGATCCGAACGACCCGACCAAGCGGATACCCAACAACACCATGTCGGTGGTCGATCTGAAGGCGACGCCGCCGCGCATCATCGCCACGCTCGAGACCGGCAAGGCGCCGGCCGGCGTCTCGATCAACCGCCAGGGCACGCTCGCGCTCGTGGCCAACCGCGCCGAGGGCACCGTGTCGATCTACACGATCCAGGGCAAGACGGTGACGCCCGCCGGTAAGGTGACCGTCGCCGACGAGAAATCCGGCACGAGCCACGCCGCGATCTCGCCCGACGGCAAGCTGGCGCTCGTCACCCGCGACGGCGACGACCGGATCTCCGTTCTGTCCATCGACGGCACGAAGGTGGAATACACCAAGCGCGACATCTCCGCCGGCATTCGGCCTTACGGCATCGACATCGCGTCCAACGGCGCCATCGCGGCCGTCGCGAACATAGGCCGGGGCGGCGGCGACGCCGACACCGTCAGCATCATCGATCTCAAAGCCACGCCCCCGCGCGTTGTGAGCACCGCCACCGTCGGCCAGACGCCGGAGGGCATCAAGCTCTCGCCCGATGGCGCGCTGGTCGCGGTCGTCGTCATGAACGGCAGCAACAAGCCCAAGGACTCGCCCTTCTTCAACGACGCGGGCAAGCTGGTCCTCCTGCGGGTCAGCGGCACGGACCTCTCGCGCCTCGCGGAGGCGCCCATCGGCCACTGGTCGCAGGGCGCGGCCTTCTCACCCGACGGCAAACGCATCTTCGTCGGCAACATGGTCGAGAAGGAGCTTCAGGTGTTCAGCCTGGACGGCAGCACGTTACGGGACACCGGCGTGCGCCTCGCGGTCAAGGGAGGCCCGGCGGCGATCCGGACGGCCGACAAGTAAACGCTAGCGGCGCTCTTCGCAGGTCGCCATACAACCACGATAGCGCTCGGCGGCGGAGGGCGCCGAGCGCTTTTTCGGCGGTGGCCTTCAGCTCGTCGCCGAGGGATGCAAGACGTCGATCGCGTAAGCCACGTCCAGGTGCTCCCCCAACCAACTCGACATCGCCGTCCGCGCGTGCAGGCGAAGGCCCTGCGCATCGTGCCGTGCTCGGAGGTCGCTTACGGAATCGTCGGGCACCTCGGGAGGAGGCGGGATCACGGGTAGGAGCCTTCCGTCCGGGCGGCGGAATTGAAGCTCGCCACCCGGGTGTCGATCGATCTGATAGCCCTCTTCATGGACAGCGCGGTGGTGCCGGCGGCAGAGCAGGGCGAGATTCGAGAGCGTGGTGGGGCCGCCCTGCGCCCAGTGACGGATGTGATGGCCCTGGCCGAAACGCACTCCGCATCCTGGGAAGCGACAGCCGCGGTCTCGGTAATGGAGCGCGCGCCGGACCGCCGGGGGGATCGTACGAGTCCGGGCCGCGACTTCCATGGCCGTCCCGGCCGTGCTGCATCACCACGCGACTCGCATCGCACGCCAGGCGCCGCGACGTTTCCGCGGAGACGTGCGTGCCGTCCTCGAGCACGGACTGGCCTGGCGCGTCGAGTCGGCCAGCACTGGCGAATCGACGTGGACGACCACCTGATATCGTTCGCCCGGAGCGCCGGGATCGACGCCGTGATGGAGCGCCGTCTCCGCGACGAGGGCCAGCGCGTCGGCCTGCTGCTGGGCCATCGTCGGCGTTTCCGCGGGAACGTCCGTCGGGCTGGCGTGGGGTGCACCCCAGGCGTTCGCATCGCTCACACGACTCCGCTGATACAGCGCCTCACGGGCAGCGGTCAGCGCTTGCACGAGCACGGCACCAATCTCGGGCGCCAGCCGCCCTCGTATGGTCACCATACCGTCATCATCCTGATACACGTGCAGCGCCCGGCTCGCGTGCCGCCGGGAGGTCTCGCGAGCTTCGGCCTTCCGGTCCACCCGGCGCCAGCCGCGCACGATGCGTTCGACGTGGTCCGCGGTGCCGCCGCGTCCTACCGCCAACAGCCGCTCCTGGGTCTCCGGCGTGGCCACGCGGGTCAGAGCACGGACCTTGGCGTATGAGAGCTCTCCACGCGCCAGGGCCTGCGCGAGCAGCGGCAGCGTTCCCAGAGCTCGCGCCACTCGAACGCGTTCACGGGCCGCGCCCAGGTCGAGTCCGACACGCCAGCTCAGCCAGGCGGCGCACGAGCGGAATCCGGTGTTCCAGCCTTCGCGGGCGTCGAACTCGCGGATCAGGTCGAGCAGTCGCGCGGTCGCGGCGTCGAGGTGCGCCGATAGCTCCGCGATCTCGTCGCCCAGTTGGTCCAGTGAGGACGTGTACATGGAGAGTCTCCCTTCTGCTGGAACAACTGTACGCCCGCGTTTCGGACCTACCTGGGAGGCGCGACGGGCGGCGATCGCGACCCGATCGGCATTTTTCGGCGAGCGCGCTCGATTCGGAATCCTGCGGCATCTGTGACGCGCTGAGCGCGTATCGATAAGGGGTTGGCGAAACGCGCCCCCTGCACCTGCGGAAATCTGTCAAGGGGAAATCGTCGGCCAGGGTGCGTGGGTGAAGCCGTGATCAGCGCGGTTTGACCCAGGTCTCCGACCAGGCGAGGCAGGCGCTGGAGGCCTGCCGATCACCGCGCATCTCCGCCCACGGCTGGCCGGTCGCGAAGCGGCCGTTCCACTCGATCTGCGCCGAACGCGCGGGGAAGAACGTGCTGAACACGCCAATGGGGCGGTGGTTGAAGCCGGGTGGGGCGTTGAGCACGAAGGGCTCGATACAGTCGTACCAGGTCAGGCGGATCCGATCGGGGCCGGAGTTCACGATCTCGACGGCGGTCGAGCGCGGATCGCCGGCGCGGTCGAACTCGGCGGTGATCACCGGCACGCTCGTGTCGGCGAACGCGGGGAACAGCAGCGTCTCGATCGTGCGCTGGAGCCATCTCGCCACGGCGGCGTTGTCGCTGTAGACACGGGTCTGGCCGCCGCCCAGCTCGCTCTGGGCGAACAAGGCGTGGCCGGCGCCGGCGGGGCACCACAGGACGCGCCAGTGGCTGAAGCGGTCGGACTGGGTCTTCCCGCCGTCGTGACTCAGGCGGATGAACGAGTTCTCTCCGGTCATCAGGACCGCGTTGGGATCGACGGGTGGAGTCATGTCCTCTCCTTGAAGGGCGCGGCCTAGAGAGCCGCCACGTCGACGCGCGCGTCGTTGTAGCAGGCGCCCTCGGAGATGTCGGCGTGGTCGGCCGGGCAGAGCGCCGAGATGGTCTGGCCGTTGTCGCTGGTGCCGAGCCACGCGCCCTTGAGCGTGCAGACGACGCCGCGGGGGATCACGTCGCTGATCCGGAGCGCCAGCCGAACCTCGCCGAGGTCATTCCACACGCGGACCCGCATGCCGTCGCGCAGGCCCCGCGCGCGGGCGTCGTCGGGGTGCATCTCGAGGGGCGGCGGCCCCTGCGCGACGTGGAGCCCGCCGAAGGTCGACGTGATGCGCTGGTCCGAGGCCGGCGAGATCAGCGTCAGCGGATACGACGACGCGACCGGCCGCCAGCTCGGCAGGCGCGCGCCGTATTTCCCCTCGAGGTAGGGCGACGCGAGCTCGACCTTGCCCGAGGCCGTCTTCGGGAAGACGTTCGTGAAGAGCATCGCGTCCTCGCCGCCGACGGTCATCGCGAGCGCCCGGTCGAGGGGTACGGCGCTCGGTCGCTTGCCCCCGAGACGCGCGTCGCCGCCGTCGAGCGCGTCGTCCATCAGCTCGGCGTCGCTCGCCCGGAACGCCGGGTCGGTGAAGCCGAAGCGCGCCGCCAGGCGGCGGAAGATCTCGGTGTTGGGCAACGCCTCGCCCTGCGGCGGGATCACGGGCTCCGCCCGCTGGAGCCAGTGCGTCCCGTACGCCGCGAAGAGGTCGGCGTGCTCGAAGTGGCTGCAGGCCGGCAGCACGACGTCCGCGTACGCGAGGCTGTCGGTCATCACCACGTCGGACCCGACCACGAAGAGATCCTCGCGCCCGAGGCCGCGCCGCAGGCGGTTCTGGTCGGGGTGCACGACGACGGGATTGTGGTTATAGATGAAGACCGCCTTGACGGGGGGCGTCAGCGACGGGTCGGTCAGGTGGCGCCCGACGTCGACGATGTTGAGCGTCCGCGTGCCCTTGGGGACGAGGTCGGGACGCGCCAGGCGCGCGGGCGTCTTCGGGAACGCGAACGACGCGCCGTTGATGAGGCCGCCGCCCACCACGCCGAACTTTCCGGCCAGCGCCGGCAGCGCGAAGACCGCGCGAATGCCGCTGCCGCCGTTCCGGTTGCGCTCGAGCCCGTTGCCGACGGTGATCACCGCCGGTGACAGGGTCCGGTACCACTCGGCGAGCTGTCGTACCGTGCTCTCGTCCACGCCGCAGATCCGCGCGGCGTCCGCCGGCGTGTAGCGGCGCGCCAGCGCCATGTACTCCTCGAAGCCGGCCACGTGACGCTCGATGAACGCGCGGTCGAGTCCTCCCTGTCGTTCCAGCTCGGCCGCCACCGCCCACGCGAGCACGACGTCCGTCCCCGGGCGGAGTGCCACGTGGAGATCGGCCTGCTCGGCGATCTTCGTCCGCCGCGTGTCGACGATGACGAGCTTGCCGCCGGCGCGCCGCGCGCGGTTGATGATCGGTACGAAGTGGAGGTTCGACCACGTCACGTTGCTGCCCCAGGCGACGATGAGCTTCGAATGCTCGGCCTGCTCGGGCCGGATGCCGGGCACGGGACCGAACGTCCCGACCCAGGCCTCGGTGCGGATGCCGCCGCAGAGCGGCCGTCGGTCGAGCAGGCTCGCGCCGAGCCGGTGGAAGAACCGGAGGTCCATCGAGCCGCCGGCGAGCAGCCCGTGCGGCCCGGCATAGTTGAGCGGCAGAATCGCCTGGGGGCCGTGGGCGGCGATCACGGCGGCGAATCGCTCGTGGACGATGTCGAGCGCCTGGGGCCACGAGATGCGCTCGAAGCGCCCTTCACCCTTGGCGCCGACGCGACGGAGCGGTGTCGTGAGGCGTCCCTCGCCGTGGACGAAGCCGGGATACGCTTCCGGCACCTTGGCGCAGAGGACGCCCGCCGTGTAGGGGTTCGCGCGCGAGCCGCGGATCGCGACGATCCGCTCGTCCTCGACGGTGACGGTGAGGCTGCAGGTGTCGGGACAATCGAGGGGGCAGACGCTGGGGTGCTCGGCTCTCATCTGGTCTCTCCCGTCGGCGCCTCGCTCATCGCGGGTCGTACCATTTCTGTGTACACGTTATCGGCGACCGGGGAAAGAGCCATTGGCCTCAGCGCCAACAAAGCCAATCCGCCGCTACGGCGCCGGCGCCGGGGCCAGCGACGCCATGAAGTGCGCGAGGTTCTCGATATCCGCCTCGCTCAACGGCTGCGCCGCCTGCGTCATCAGCCCCTCGAGATCGCCCGCCGTCTGCGCCTTGTAGGCGCGGAGGAGCTTGCGGAGATATTCGAGGTCCTGGCCGGCGACGCGCGGCACCTGATTCTGGCCGCTCAGGTCCCCTCGGTGACAGGAGGTGCAGTGATGAAGGGTCGCCAGCTCCTTGCCGGCCGCGGCCTTCGCCGCGTCGACGACCTGCGGCCGGCGCCGCGGGGGTTGGGCCGCGTAGTACACGGAGAGATCCGCCATGTCCGCGTCGCTCAGGTTTGCCGCGAACGGCGACATCACCGGATCCTTTCGCCGTCCATCCCGAAATTTGATGAGCGCCCAGTGCGTGAACCACGCCGGCTGCCCCGCGAGCGAGGGCATGCCGACGATGGTCGCGTTGCCGTCAGCGCCGTGGCAAGCCCCGCACGGCTCCGCCTTGCGCCGGCCGGCCTCGAGATCCGCCGCCCGCACCGGAAGCGCGCCAACCACTGTCAGCATGAGCACCGAGAGGATGAGGAGTGATGGGGGCATGGACGCCAGGCTCGATGATATTACGCGCGGCGAGCGCCCTCGGCGCGCCCCGGTAAGGTGTCGGAAGGGGCGTCGCGCCCCCTCCGACGTCAATCAACGGCCGTCGAGGCCGCTCTCAGCGCTGGTAGGTGATGTGGTAGATGGCCCCGTGGTAGTCGTCGGACAGCAGCATCGAGCCGTCCTTCATCCACTCGATGTAGGTCGGCCGGCCCAGCACGTTGTTGCCTTCGTGGAAGCCCTCGGCGAAGACCTCGTACTTCGGCGGCTGCCCAGGTTTCAGCTGGACGGTCATCACCCGATAGCCGAGTTTCTGCGAGCGATTCCACGAGCCCTTCTGCGCGATGAAGAGCCGATTCCTGTACTCCGGCGGGAACAGGCTCCCGGTGTAGAACCGGGTGCCGACCGGCGCGATGTGAGGCCCGAGCTTCAGGAGCGGCGGCGCGAACTCGCTGCAGGAGCGCCCCTGGCCGAAGTCGGGATCCACCGTGTCGCCCTGATGGCAGTACGGCCAGCCGAAGTGGAGGCCTTTTCGCGGCGCGTGATGGAGCGTGTCGTTCGGAAAGTCGTCGCCCGCCCAGTCCCGGCCATGGCTGGTGAAGTAGAGTTCCTTCGTCACCGGGTGGAAGTCCGCGCCGACGCTGTTGCGCACGCCCAGCGCGACGTACTCGAAGCCGGTGCCGTCAGCGTTGATGCGCGAGATGTTGGCGTGGGTGTCGGGTGGCATGCAGATATTGCAAGGCGCGCCCATGTTGAAGTAGAGCTTGCCGTCAGGACCCCAGATGAGGAACCGCCAGTTGTGATGCGCTTCCTTGGGGAACGTGTAGATCTCTTTCGGGGCCGGCGGGTTGTCGAGATCGGCCTCGATGTTCTCGAGCTTGAGGAGACGGGGGATGTCCGCGACCCAGAGCGCCCCGTCCTTGAACGCGACGCCGTTGGGCATGACGAGACCCTTGGCGATCACCTTGATCTCGCGCCGGCCGCCACGGTCGACCACGGCGTACACGTTACCGGCGACGCGGCTGCCGACGAACAGCGTGCCCTTGTCGCCCCAGGCCATCTGGCGGGCGTTGAGGATCCCGTCGGCCCACACGCTGATCTTGAATCCGGGCGGAAGCTTGATCTTGTTCACCGGAATCTGCGCGGCCGGCGTGGGCGTCGGCGGCGCCGCCACGGGCGCCAGCGGCGAATTGGACAGCTCCGGTGGACGCCCCTGCTGCCAGGTCGGCGGGGACTGCGGAGGCTGCTGGGCCTGGACGAGCGGCCCGAGCGCGAACACAACGGTCAGAGCGACCACGACCGAGGTCAGGGCAATGCGCAGCATGACGGGCCTCCCCTTTGAGGATCGGGTCGAGAACGATCCGGTCGGATCCTGCTTCGCGGCCGGACGATACGTCTGGGCCTCCGGCTTGTCAAGGCTCGGTCGCGTGTGTAGCATGCTCGCCCTATGACTCGGCGCCGCCTCCCGGCGCTGCTCGTCGGCCTCCTCGCCGTCTCGCCGGCGGCGGCGCAGCAACCCGACGAGCCGACGCCCCTCGAGCCTGTCGTGGTCACGGTGACGCGCATCGAGCAGAAGGCCGGCGAGGCGCCCGCCAGCGTGACGGTCCTGACGCGCGACGACATCCGCCTCTCGCCGAGCCAGACTCTCGACGATCTCCTCCGGCAGGTGCCGGGCTTCAGCCTGTTCCGCCGCTCGTCGAGCCTCGTCACGCACCCGACGACGCAGGGGCTCTCGCTGCGCGGCATCGGCCCGAGCGGTACCAGCCGGGCGCTCGTGCTGGTGGACGGGGTGCCGGTCAACGACGCGTTCGGCGGCTGGGTCTACTGGGACCGCATCCCGTTGCAGAGCATCGAGCAGATCGAGGTCGTCCGGGGCGGCGGCTCGAGCGTCTGGGGCAACTACGCGCTCGGGGGCGTCGTCCACGTGCTCACGCGTCGGCCCACCGAGCGCGCGTTGTTCTTCGATGGAAGCTACGGTACCCGCGACACCATGAACTTCGATCTCCTGTTGCACGAGGTACAGGGACCGTTCCGGCTCTCACTGGAGGGCAGCTACTTCGATACCGAGGGCTACATGGTCGTGAAGGAGTCGCGGCGTGGCTCGATCGACATCGAGGCCGAGTCGCGCCATGCGACCTTCAACGGCCGGGCCGAGCTGGTGGTCTCGCCGGAGGCGTCGCTGTTCGTCTCCGGCACGTACTTCGACGAAGAGCGCCGTAACGGCACGCCGCTCCAGTTCAACACGACGAGGTCCGGCGCCGGGGCGGTCGGCGGCCGGCTCGGAACGCTGGACACCGGCGAGTGGCGGCTGTCGATCTTCGCCGACAACCAGAGCTTCCGCAGCACCTTCTCCACCCAGGCCCTCAACCGGAACTCGGAGACGCTGGCGCTCGATCAGCAGGTGCCGACGGTCTCGGCGGGGGGCTGGCTCCAGTGGAGCCGGCGGCTCGGTGCCCACCTCGTCGCCGCCGGCGGCGACGTCCGCTGGGTGCAGGGCGAAACCGACGAGAAGGTCTACAACGCCGGCGTCTTCGCCCGTCACCGCGTCGCCGGAGGCGAACAGCTCGTCGGCGGCCTCTTCCTGCAGGACGTGTACACGCCGCATCCGGCGCTGGAGCTGGTTGGCGGGATCCGCGGCGACTACTGGCTCAACTTCAACGGCACGCGCCGCGACACGCCGCCCGCGGCCGGCGTCCCTGCCCGGCAGACGTTCGACGACATCGAAAGGATCATCGCGAGCCCGCGCGCCGCCGCGCTCTTCCACGCCACGCCCACCACGGACCTGCGCGCCTCCGCCTACCAGGGCTTCCGCGTGCCGACCCTCAACGAGCAGTACCGGGTCTTCCGCGTGCGGAACGACGTGACCGTGGCCAACCCGTCGCTGCGCCCGGAGCGCCTCACGGGGGGCGAGCTCGGCGTGCAGCAGCGGTGGGGACTCTTCGAGGGACGCGTCACCGGGTACTGGAACGACGTGAAGGATCTCGTCGCCAACGTGACCCTCACCTCGCCGCTGCCCGACTGCCCGGCGGGTACGACGTGCCGGCAGCGCCAGAACCTCGACCTCGCGCGGATCCGCGGATTCGAGACCGAGCTGGAGCTGCGGCTCGCCCGGCACTGGCGCCTCTTCGCGAGCTACCTCTTCGCCGACGCGCGGGTCGTCGACGCGCCGCAACAGCCGGGTCTCGAGGGCAAGCGGCTCGCGCAGGTGCCCGAGAACGGCGCTACGGCCGGTGTCCGCTTCACGCACCCGGCCTGGCTCAACGCGACGCTGACGGCCCGCTACGTGGGCGATCAGTACGAGGACGACCTCAACACGCTACCGCTCGGGAGCTACATCACCGTGGATCTCTTTCTGTCACATGCGTTCGGCAAGAGGGCCGAGGTCTACATCGCCGTCGAAAATCTCCTCGACCGGATCTACACCACCGGCCGGACCAGCGAGGGCGTCATCTCGATCGGTGAGCCGCGGATGGCGCGCGCCGGCCTGCGCTTGCGCTTCTGACACGTCGTGACGCCGGAGGTCAGGGTACCGTGACTACCGTGGACCAGCAGAAGATCAGGCGAACGCGGACCGGCCTCATCGCTCACGACCCCGCGCGGGCCCAGCCGGGCTTCACGCTCTTCGCGCCGATGTTCGGCGACGGCACCGTCTTTCTGGTGGACATGGACGGCAAGACCGCCCACACGTGGCGCCTGCCCTACCGGCCCGGCCTCTACGGCCAGCTGCTCGACAACGGCCACCTCTTCTATGCCGGCAAGGTCATGCAGGACCTCGCGCGCTTCGAGGCGTGGCCACGCTTCAAGGGCGGCGCGGTGCTCGAGGTCGACTGGCGCGGGCGGACCCTGTGGGAAGTCCGGCACCCCGACCACCACCACGACGCGCGCCGGCTCCGCAACGGACACGTCCTCCTGCTGTGCCTGGCGCCGCTGGCCCCCGAGCTCGCCAGCCGCGTCCGCGGCGGCCTGCCCGGCACCGAGGCCGACGGCAAGATCTACGCCGACTACCTCGTCGAGATGACCACCGGGGGCGAGGTCGTGTGGGAATGGCGAAGCTGGGACCACCTGGACCCCGCGGCCTATCCCGTCACGCCACAAGATCGCCGCGCCGAGTGGACCCACGGCAACACGGTCGCCGAGACGGCCGAGGGCTACATCGTGGTGAGCTTCCGCAACATCTCGACCGTCGTCATGATCGAGCGCGCCTCCGGAAAAGTCGTGTGGACGCTCGGCAGCCCGCCGCTCGCCCAGCAGCACGATCCTCGCCCGCTGCCCAACGGCAATCTCCTGATCTTCGACAACGGCACCCACCGGCGCGATCACCCGGCGACGTTCTCGCGCGTGATCGAGGTCGACCCGCGCACGAGCGCGATCGTGTGGGAGTACACCGACCCGTCGCTCTTCGAGTTCTTCAGCCCCTACATCTCGGGAGCGCAGCGGCTCGCGAACGGCAACACGCTCGTCTGCGAAGGGTGTCACGGGCGGATCTTCGAGGTGACGCGCGACCGCGAGGTCGTGTGGGAATACGTGAGCCCGCACTTCGCCATCGAGCCCGGCGCGCCCGGCTTGAACAACTGGGTCTTCCGCGCCCTACGCTACACCGTCGAGGAAATCGAAGCAGCGCGCCGCGCGTAGCCATGGACAACACGCGCCCGTTCGCCGGCATCGAGGTCGTCGAGTTCGGTCAGTTCATCGCGGTTCCCTTCTGCGCGCAGGTCCTCTCCGAGGGCGGCGCTCACGTGGTCAAGGTGGAGTCGCTCGAGGGCGACCCCGTGCGCCAGCTGGCGCCACTGGCCCCCGGCGAGACGCGGCACTTCATCTCCCGCAACCGGGGCAAGCACTCGCTGCCTCTCGACCTCCGCCATCCGTCCGCCGCGCCCGTCGTCGAGCGCCTCCTGGCCCGCGCCGACGTCGTGCTCACCAACTTCCGCCCCGGCCTGGCCGCCGAGCTGGGCCTGGACTGGGCGAGCCTCGCGCCGCGCTACCCGCGGCTCGTGGTGGGCAACGTCAGCGCCTTCGGCCGCCGGGGGCCCGCCGCGCGGCTGGCGGGCATGGATCTGGTCGTGCAGGCGCGCAGCGGGCTCCTGGCGGCGAGCGGCGGCGTTCGCGACGGCGTGCCGACCGGAGGCGAGAACCCGGTCGTCGACTACATGTGCGCGATGACGCTCGCGTTCGGCATCGCCACGGCGCTGCTGCGCCGGGCCAACACGGGGCGCGGCGGCGAGGTCGACGTGTCGCTCTTGATGGCGGCGCTCATGATCCAGAACAACAACATGGTGCGCATCGAGTCCGCGGACGGTGTTGCCCACAGCGCGATCCGCGCCCGGCTCGATGAGCTGCGAGCCACCGGACGGCCGTACGCGGAGCAGGCGGCGCTCACGCCCCAGATCCGACCGCCCGGCACGGTCAATGTCTACTACCGCACCTATGCGACCCGGGACGCCGCCATCGCCGTGGCGTGCGGGAGTCCCGCGCTCCGGCGCGCCTTCATGCAGACGGTGGGGCTCGCCGACCCGGCGCTCGACCGCCCGATCGCCGACCGCGAGAAAGAGCTCCAGCACTACGCGGCGCTTCGGGGGCGCGCCGAGCCGATCCTGGCCTCACGCACCACCGCCGAGTGGCAGGCGAGCTTCGAAGCCGTGGGCGTCCCGGCCGCAGGGGTCAAGCTGCCGCTCGAGCTCCTCGACGACGAGCAGCCGCTGGCCAACGCGATGGTCCACGACCTGACCCACCCGGTCCTCGGTCGCATCCGCGTCCTGGCGTCGCCCGTCTCGATGGACGGGGGCGGCTTCGTCCCGGCGCCGGCGACCTCGCCGTTCGGGTCGGAGACGCGCGCGATCCTCGGCGACCTGGGCTTTTCGGGCGCGGAGGTCGAGTCGCTCCTGTCCGAGGGCGTGACGCGCGAAGGACTGAAGCCGCGCGGCTGAGCGCGCGGCCCGTGCCGGGCTTGCGACCGGTCAGTTACGCGAGGAGCCGCTGGTCGCGGCCTGAAGATCGCCGAGCGCGATGCGCCGCGCGATCCGAGGATTGCCGAGGTCGATGGTGACCCGCAGCGCGCGAAGGCCGTGCACGCCCTGGAGATCGTCCAGCTCGATGTCCTCGACCGCGCCCGTGAAGTACCCGAGGGACTGCAAGTACTCGATGAATCCGCGGTACTCGTGGGCCTCGCTGGACTGCGTGTAGACGATCGCGATCTTCCCGGGCTGGGTGATCCGCTCGTCGGTGCCCTTGACGAGGGCCTTGTCGATCCGCTTCTTGACGATCTCGTACCGTATGTCGTACGCGCCGTCCACGTCGAACCGCTTCTCGTCGAAGCGGAAGCGGATCGCCAGCGGGGCATGCTGGACGAGCACGAGGTGCGTCACCTCGAGCGGAAGGGGCAGGCGCTCCGTGAGCCGGTGGGCGCGGAGCGCGATGCCGCACGTCACCATGAGCTGCCAGAGCCGGAGGCTCTTGAGGTAGAGCGGGTCGAAGCGCCCGTCCTCGAGCAACGCGGCGCCGACGTAGATTTGATGGTCCACGCCGTCGGTCTTCTGCTTCTCGAAATAGTGCGGGAACATCGTCTGGGCGGTCTGCTCCTCGAGGTCGAGGTAGGACGAGATCCCGTCGGCGACACGCGTCACGCTCTCCTCGAACAGCCGGCGCCGGTCGTATACCGTGCCGATCCTGGGGTCGAGCGCGGCGCGGTACGCCTCGATCCGCTCGCGCACGGGGACGCCGAACGTCTGGATGTGATCAAACAGCGCCTCGACGTCGGACCGGAGAAACGCGATGATGGACACCTCGTCGCCCGAGTGCAGGTGGTCCTGGATGTTCCCGGCGTGCTTGTCCACACGGTAGAGCAATTCGTGAAGCCCGGGGAGCCGCTTGGCGTCGTGCGCCACGCGGATCACGTCACGGGCCAGCCCGAGCTGCGTCAAGAGATCGGCCTGGATCGCGAGGCTCCGCTGAGTCGATGAGCCGCGGATGTCCGACAGCGCGTAGAGCGGATGGATCCGCTCGAACACGATCGGCTCGATCTCGACGCCCGCGTCGGCGGCGTCCTCGGCACGGTGCTCGATGCTCTTGAGAACGGCCTTGCGAAATCGCCACTCGACCACCGGGTGGATCGCCGTGCATTTCTCCTTGATGAACGCCTGGATGCGGGCGTTCAACTCCTCCATGCTGCGCTGGACGGCCATGGAGAAGAGCGGCAGGATCTGCAGGAGCTTCGGCAGGTGTGTCGCGTCCAGGTCCCCGGGCAGCGACGAGCCGAGCTCGAGCGTACCGATCACGCGGCCCTGGTAGAGGAGCGGCGCCACGATGATGTTGCGGAGCCCGAACTGCAAGAGGTCTTCGTCCGCCGGCTTTCGGTCGGGCATTTCGGCCAGGTCCTCGACGATCAGCGGGCGCCCCTGGACGACCGCGCGCTCGTAGACCGACCCACGGAACTCGGCGACGGTGTGGTGCCGCGAGTCGGCGAAGATGCAGGCCTGCTCGCCCTCGGCGCCGTAGTTGAGGACGAGCACCTGGTCGCCGTCGAGGGCGGCGAGGCCGAAGCGCAGCTCCGGCCGCCGGAAGAGCGTCCGGAGCTTCGCCTGGAGCGCCCGGAACCGCGTGCTGGACACGATCGACTCCTTGTCGATCAGGTCCCGCTCGAGCGAGGACAGCACTTCCTGATCCGTCACCTCGATGCCCCTGAAGATCGTGAATCCCTGGAAGACGAACCGCTCGGGCGGCAGGACTTCGCGGAGCAGGTCGGGATCCAGGAGATCGCGGCGCAGGCGGCGCCGCATCTCGTCGGGCAGAGTCGGAATGGCCCCGACCGGCTTGACCTCGACGAATCGCCAGTCGAACTCCATCTTGAAGTGTCGGTCGAGCCCGGTCTCGGGATCCGGGACGGTGAGGATCAGCGGATAGTCCACGATGAGATCGACGCCGTACACCCGCTCCAGGACGAGCGCGTAGGCGAAGAACCGCCGCATCGCGCCTACCATCGACGGGTCCAGGTTCACGCGGCCGCGCAGCGTGCCGTCCTCGCCGCGGAGGAGATGGTTGAAGGGCGGCGTGGCGTAGAAGCTCTTCAGCTGGAACGGGACCAGGACGGCGGAGAACTCCTGCTCGAAGAACGCCGGCGCAAAGATCCCGGCCATGAGCAGCTCCACGAGCTGGCGGTGGCGATCGATCACGCCGAGGTCCGTGATCGGGGCCATCAGCTCGGGCACTTGCTTGACCTGCTCGCGGACCATCCGCACGAACGTCCCCTTGGCCGAGGTGTCGTCACCGAACTTCTTGGCCCAGAACGCGAGCAGCGGCGCCAGGCTCAACTCGCTCTTGAAGGGAAAGCCGTTGGGATCGCCGTGGAGCGCCGCCTGGAGGTCGGCCGACCCTGGCTGGAAGCTCTGGCTCAAGCTGAGCATGGCGTTATTGTAGCAAGCCCGGCCAGCCGAACCCGAGGTCGGGTGGTGTAGAATCGCGCGGTATTCGAAAAGGGAGACGTCCATGGAACATCGCACGCTCGGTCACAGCTCGCTCTCGGTGCCGGCGCTCGGCCTGGGCTGCATGTCCATGTCGGGAACATACGGCAAGGGCGACGACGCGCAATCCATCGAGGTCGTCCATCGCGCCCTGGACCTGGGCGTCAATCTTCTCGACTCCTCGGACATGTACGGATTCGGCCACAACGAAGAGCTCCTCGGCCGTGCCGTTCGGGGGCGGCGGGATCAGGTGGTGCTCACCACCAAATTCGGTCAGGCGCGGACGCCCGAGGGGCGCGCGATCGTCAATGGTCGGCCGGAGTACGTGGCCCAGGCCTGCGACGCGAGCCTCAAGCGTCTCGGGGTCGACGTCATCGACCTCTACTATCAGCACCGCGTCGACCCGGGCGTGCCGATCGAGGACACCGTCGGCGCCATGAAGCGGCTGATCGAGCAGGGAAAGGTCCGCTACCTCGGCCTCTGCGAGGCCGCGCCCGCGACCATCCGCCGCGCGCACGGCGTCCACCCGATCAGCGCGCTCCAGAGCGAGTTCTCGCTGCTCTATCGCGTCGAGGCGGAGGCGACGTTGCCCACGCTGCGCGAGCTCGGCATCTCGTTCGTCGCCTACGCACCGCTCGGTCGCAGCTGGCTCTCGGGCCGCGTGCAACGGCTCGATGACATCCCGGCGGACGACCGGCGGCGGGACCATCCGCGCTTCCACGAGTCCAACTTCGCCAAGAATCTCGAGCTCGTGCGCCGAATCGAGGCGATCGCGAAGGAGAAGCGCTGCACGCCGGCGCAGCTCGCTCTCGCCTGGCTCCTGGCGCAGGGGCCCGACATCGTGCCGATCCCGGGTACCAAGCGGAAGGACCGCCTCGAGGAGAACGTGAAGGCGCTGGACGTGCGGCTCGACGCGCGCGACGCGGAACGGATCGCGGCGGCGATTCCGACAGGCGCCGCCGCCGGCACGCGCTATCCCGAAGCGCAGTTGAAGGGCGTGCACATCTGACATCACGTCCCGTCGGAGGCGATCACCAGAGGACCAGGATTGGTCCGGCGACCAGCGCGCCCACCGCGTCACCGAGCCACCACGTGAACTAGATCGAGCCGGTCGAAGACGTTTCGGCCATTCGCGAACAGCCTCACCAGATCCGCGCGCAGGCGCCCTTCGAGGGTGTTGCCGATGGCGATACCGATCGACGCGGCGACCGACCCGGCGGTCGTGACGTTCACGAGGAACGCGCCGACCAGGATGGCGGGCCACACGCGTCGTCCCAGCACCAGGAACGCGGTGAACGCGATGCCGGTGGGCGGCCACACCGGAGAGGCGCTGGCGTGGACGAATGCCAGGCTGAGCCCGAACTTGCCCGCGACGACGTAGAAGATCGTCAGCAGGACCACCACCAGAACACCAGGGGCTTTCGAGGTTCTGTCATCGTCGACCCCGATACGCCGCCCGCTCATCGGGCCCTTGTGGCCCGGGCGTGAATCTCCGAGAACTCCAGCCTACACCCCCTCCAGGCCTCTCCGACTCGTGTAGGCTAGCCGCGGTCGCCTGTCTCCAGTCGATTCGCGGTCGCCCGCGGCGGGCGACCGGCGGTCGGCCGTCGCGGACCCACGGTCGGCCGTGTTCTGGGGAGCGAAGGAGGACATCGTGAGCGGCTGGCTCGAAACGTATCGCGGCATCGTCTATCGCTGGGAGGTGGACCACAACGATCACCTCACGGTCGCGTACTACTTCGCGCGCTTCGCCGACGCCGCGCTCGGGCTACTCGACGCGCTCGGTCTCGGCGCCGACTACACGCGGCGCCGGGGGCGTGTGTGCGTGACCGCCGGCTGCTACGTGCGCTACCTCCACGAGCTACGCGTCGGCGACATCATGCATGTCGCCAGTGGCGTCCTTGCCGTCGAGCGGGACGCCCTGGTGCTGGGCCACAAGCTCTTCAACTCCGAGACCGGCGACGTCTGCACCACGGTCGAGCAGCGCGTCCACCACGTGGACACGAAGCGCCGCACCGCTCGGGCGTTGACGCCGGGGCAGCGGCAAGCCGCCGAGCGTCGGCGCGTCGAGTGGGACGGCCCCCCGCGTGAGCGCCGCCCGCGGCCTCGCGGGCTCGAGGGCTTCCGCGAAAGCGCGCGCGACACGGTGAAGCCAGACGAAGTGGACGTCCTCGGCGAGATCGCGCCCCTGCACTACATCCACCGCTTCTCGGCGGCCAACGGTCACGCGACCGCCGCCCTGGGGATCACGCCGGGCTACATGCGCGCCGAGCGCCGTGGCTTTTCGACGTTCGAGTTCCAGCTCGAGCTCGGGGGCGTGCTCCGCCCCGGCGATCCTGTTTGCGTGCGCTCGGCGCTCGTCCACGTCGGCAGCTCTTCGATGCGCTTCCTCCACGTGATGACGAACGAGCGCACCGCCGAGCGCGTCGCGACGCTCGAGCAGCTCGGCGTCCACCTCGACATGGACGCTCGGCGGCCCACGCCGCTGCCCGAGGCGTTCCGCGATCGGGCCAAGGAGATCCTCGTGGTGTGAGCGTGGGGGGCTCCGAAATGGCCCCCCACCCCCTTCGTGGGTCGGGCAGGTCGCGCGTCTCGGGCGGGCCCGCTCTGCGGGCTACGAACCGGCGGCCGGGGTCGTGCGGCGGCGGCCACGGCCGCCGCGCCGCGATCGACGGCGGCTCCGTTTCGGCGCCGGTGCCGCGGCCTCGACCGGCTCGTCGACCGCCGCCGGCGGCGCGAGCTCGACGGCAGGCGCGCCCGGCGCCAGCGTGATCATTCCCGTCGGGCTCACCGACAGTTCCTTGATGCGTCGGAGCCGCGTCACCAGCCTTGGCGAGCCAGGCGGTCGGCTGAAGCCGCGCGCCTTGAGCGTTCGCGCCACGTTGTCGATGAGAACGGCGCCGTTCGGCGTGCGCGAGGCGAGCTCGCGGACAACCAGGACAAGCTCGTCGTGCGGTGCGGTGTGCGCCTCTTCGACGTGGTCACGCTCCGGCTCCTGGCGCACCGGCTCGGCCCGCCGCGGCTCGGCGCCCGCCGCCGGCGCCCGGCCGCGGCGCCGCCCTCGGCGACCGCGACGCGGGCCCCTCTCGGCCGCCGGTGCAGCACGGCTGGGCTCGGCCGACGCCGCGCCACCGAGCGTGCGAGCGGTCAGGCGGTGGAAGGTAATGCCCAGCGCCGTCGCGACGTCACCCACGGCGTCGAAGGCTCGGTCATCCGAGACGACCTCGAGCACGTCGCCCGGGTGCGCGCCGGCGAGCCACACTCCGGCACTGACCGCGATGCGGAGGTCACTCCAGTCGCGCACGCCGGTCGACGGTGCGCTGTGGACGAGCTGGGCTCCGTGGCGGGCGAGCAGGCGCGCCGTCTCGTGGCCGATCACGCGCCAGTTGCCGACGGCGACGAACTCGGTGCTCCGGCCCAGATGGTCGATGGCGAGTCGCTCGATCACGCGCTCGATGTGCGCGGGGTGGCTCGTGTTCTCGACGTCGAAGAAGATCGCGTGCCGGGTCGTCGGCCGGCGACGCTCCGGCGCCGGCGGCGGGACGCGGGCGGCAAACACGGGCTCCGGCGTCTCGACGGGCACGAGGAGCTTCACCTCGGCAGCGGGGGCGACCGTCAGTTCCGTGCGAGCGGGGGTGACTTCAGCGGCAGGGCTCGCTTTCTCGCCGCCGCCTCGGCGAGGGCGCCTGGTCGTCATTCGTTCCATGCCCGCATCATACGGGACAGAGGGGCGCCCGGCGAGCTTCTGAACCGAGACACCACCAGCGCGGTCCGGCGACGACGGACCTCAGGCCCGACGACGGCCGTCTCGCGCCGGGCGGCGCGAGGCGGCGGGAGCGATCAGTCCGGCTGCGACGCGCCGACGCCGACGGGCTGGGCGGTCTGCAGGCGGTTCGCGATGTCGGCCAGCGGTCGGTGGAGTTGCCCCAGCAGGCCCACAACGCCCCCGAAGGCCTCAGCCATCGCCGTCCGCTCGCCGCGCAACGCATCGAGCTCGCCCTGGAGCGCACCGTGGGTCCGGCGAAGCTCGCCCAGCTCTCCGCCGAGGCGCTCGGACTCCTGCTCTCTCGCTTCCAGCGCGCGCCGCAGGCGATCGCGCTCATCGATCAGGGATGGGATCACGTGGCTGATCTGGTACTGACTTTCAGCTAGCCAGCGGGTAGTCCGCTGCGCGTCGTCGACCGTCTCGATCTGACTCATCTGAGGTGGTGCCTCCTCGTAGGAAGCGCGGGGTTGCGGGTTAGGAGTCGAGGGTTCGACCGCGTTCTCGTGAGCGAGGGCGACGAGCTCGTGGGACCCTCCGGACGTGAGCGACGACCGGCGGCGCCGGCGCTCGACCGGTAGCGGGTCGTCCATGGTCTCCGCATCGCTGGCGCCGCGCCGGTCCAGCATCACCCGGACCTTCGGGTCGCCCAAGTGGCGATTGCGGAGATGCTCGTAGACTGCAGGCTCGGTCCGTGCGACGACGATCAGGTAGCGCGTCATGACCCCTCGGGTCGGTTCGTCCCCCGTGGACGCGGGTCCGGCGAGGTCCGCGATCAACTCCCGGAACAGCGAGCGGAGGAGCAAGAGGTGCATTGCCGTATCGCCACGCTCTCCCGTGTTTCGACTGCGTCCGAACGAAGCGGACTGTACACTCCCGCTTACGAAGATTCAAGCGCGAATTCGATTCCGGCGTCGCGCGCGAGGCGAACGGCGTCCGAGCACGAGAAAATATTGGTGCGGCAGAAGGCTCCGCTCGTCCATCAGCGCCAGACCGGCGCGCCGAGCGTCGCGCACACACGCCTCCGGCGGGATGCGCCGCTCCAGGGGCGGACCCACCGGCGTCTCGCGTCCCGGGTCCGTGCGCCATCGCCGAATCATACCCAAGCGCTTGACACCGGTGGGCGGGCCGACTAGCCTCGGCTCGCATTCGCCATGGACTTCGAATTCGCCGCCGCGCACGAGAGCTTTCGCAAGGAGTTCCGCGACTGGCTCGTGACGAACCTCCCGGCCGACCTGTGCCTCGACGACGCCTCCGACGACCGTGTGGCGTCCGATCGGGAGACGTTCGAGCGCCGGCGCGTCTGGCAGAAGGCGATGCACGCGGCGGGCTGGGTCGGCATCACATGGCCCAAGGAGTACGGGGGACGTGACGCCGCGCTGATCGAGCGGGTCATCTGGGACGAGGAGTACACGGCGGCGCGCGCGCCCGTCTTACCAGGCAACATGGGCCTGAACCTGGTGGGCCCGACGCTCATCCACTGGGGCACCGAAGAGCAGAAGCGCCGCCACCTCCCCGCAATCCTCAACGCCGACGAGATCTGGTGCCAGGGATTCTCCGAACCCGGCGCCGGCTCCGATCTGGCCAGCCTCCGGACGCGCGCCGTCGATCAGGGCGACCATTTCGTCGTCAACGGCCAGAAGGTGTGGACGTCGGGCGCGCACTTCGCGCACTGGATCATCCTGCTGGTCCGCACGAACCCGGATGCGCCGAAGCACCAGGGAATCAGCTGCCTGCTCGTTCCGATGACGACGGCCGGAATCTCCGTTCGGCCGCTCGTCCTGATGACGGGCCACCACCACTTCAACGAGGTCTTCTTCACCGATGTGGTGGTCTCGAAGGCGAACCTGCTCGGGCCCGTCAATCAGGGCTGGAAGGTCTCGACGACCACGCTCATGTACGAGCGTCACTCCGCCGGTGGCCGGAGTCACACGGCGCAGATCGCGCGGCTGATCGCGCTGGCGCGGCAGGTGCCGATCGACGGGCGGCCGGCGTGGGACCACCCGTGGGTCCGGCAGCGACTGGCACAGCTCGCCATCGACTCCGAGGCGCTCAAGTACACACGGCTCAGGAGCCTCACGCGTCAGCTCCGCGGCGAGCCACCGGGAGCCGAGGGATCCGTCCTGAAGCTCAGCGGCTCGGAGCTCGGGGTGCGGATCGCGGACGCCGCCGGCGAGCTCCTGGGCATGCACGTCCTGGTGAACCAGGCCTCCGCGGCCGTGCCGGACGCGCCGCGCTGGTTCAACCGCGTGCTCGCCGCGCGGCAGTACACGATCTCGGCGGGAACGAGCGAGATCCAGCGCAACATCATCGGCGAGCGCGTGCTCGGGCTGCCGCGAGGGTAACCCTTCGCCCCGTAGCCATGGCCCAGGATCAGGGGACGTCCGCGCCCGGTCACCTCGTAGTCGATCTCGATTCCGTTGAGCTTTGCCCTGGCCACGGTTCTCACCGCGAGGGTTCAGTACCGGTTCGCAATCGGTAGCTCCTCGGCGGGGAAGAGCGTGATGATCTGGGCGCCGCTCGGCGTCACGATGACCTCCTCCTCGATCCGCGCGGCGGACACGCCGTCCGTAGCCGGGCAGTAGGTCTCGACGGCGAACATCATGCCCGCCTGCAGCTCCATCGGATCGTCGAAGGAGTTGAGCCGGCTGATGATCGGCCGCTCGTGGAGCCCGAGACCGATGCCGTGGCAGAAGTTGAGCCCGAAGGCCGCCATCTCGCTGTCGAAGCCGATCTCCTGCGCCTTCGGGAAGGCGCGCGCGATCTTGTCGGTGGCGACGCCCGGCTTGATGAGCGCGATCGCCTCGTCCATCCACTCGCGGGCTTTCTTGTAGGCCGAAATCTGAGCCTTCGTCGCGCGGCCCACGCTGAAGGTGCGGTAGTAGCACGTGCGGTAGCCGACGAACGACATGATGATGTCGAAGAACGCCTGGTCACCGGGCCGGATGATCCGGTCGGTGAAGTTGTGGGGGTGCGGGCTGCACCGCTCGCCGGAGATCGCGTTGATCGCCTCGACACAGTCCGAGCCCATCTCGTAGAGGCGCTTGGTGGCGAGGCCGACGATCTCGTTCTCGCGGGCGCCGGGCTTGAGCGCCTCGAAGATGTCCTGGTAGACGCCGTCCACCATCGCCGCCGCCATGTTGAGGAGCGTCAGCTCGTCCTGGCTCTTCAGCATCCGCGCCTCGAGCATCACCTGCTGACCGTCGCGCACCTCGACGCCCAACTCCTGAAGCGCGAACAGAAACGGCGGCTCCACGAGATCGATGCCGAGCGGCATCCCGGCCACGCCCTCGGCGCGCAGGATGTCCCGGATCTCCTCGGCCGCCTTCTGGAAGAGCCCCGCCTTGGGGGAGACGGCGCCGCGCATGCCGACCATGCCCGCGAGGGACTGCCGGGCCGGGATCTGCGGCGTGTAGAGACGGTGGTGGCGCGCGGCCGAGCCGAAGTCCCACACCCACGGCTCACCGTTGCCGGTCAAAAGGCACCAGCGCGTGAGCTTGTCGCGCGCCCATTCGCCGATGACGGTGCCCGACAGATACCGGATGTTGTACTGGTCGAACATGAGGAGCGCGCCGAGCCCCGAGCGGGCTAGGGCCTGCCGCGCGCGCCCCAGGCGATAGGCGTGCAGGCGACGGAAATCCACGCGCTCCTCGAAGTCCACCTGCGTGTGTCCGGGAGCCTGGAGCGGCCGGTCCCAGCGATGGCGGGGGTCCACGTCGTCGGGGGTCACGGGCCGGGGCTTGGGCGCGTCCTGCTTCCGGGCCATGGGTGTCTCCTCGGGGCGGTACTTTACCTCAGCTTGCGTTAGAATCCTCGCCCATGGACCTCGAACGCCCACTCCCGACTCCGATCACGCCCGAGACCCGCCCCTACTGGGAGGGTGCGCGGGCCGGCAAGCTCATGATCCCCAAGTGCCGCGCCTGCGGGAAGCCCTTCATGTACCCGCGGGTCGCGTGCCCGTTCTGCGCCTCGCGCGACATCGGCTGGGTGCAGGCGACCGGCCGCGGCCGGCTCTTCTCCTTCGAGATCGCCCACCAGATCCTGAACAAGGCCTTCAAGGTGAAGACGCCCGTCGTGCTGGCCATGGTCGAGCTGGACGAGGGCCCGCGCCTGCTGACGAACCTGGTCGGCATCGAGCCCGACCCGAAGCAGATCCGCTGCGACATGCCGGTGGAGGTCTGCTTCGAGAAGCTCACCGACGAGGTCAGCCTGCCGATGTTCCGGCCCGTCGCGGGAGGTGCCCGATGAGCGATCTCGCGCGGATGCGGGAGCTCAGCAACTCGGTCTGCATCGTCGGGGTGGACGAGAGCGACGAGATCGGCACGCTGCCGGGGAAGAGCCAGCTCACGCTGCACGTCGAGGCGATCACCAACGCCGCGCGCGACGCCGGGGTCAAGGTGTCCGACATCGACGGCATCTTCACCGCCGGCCAGCACTCGCCGGCGACCATCGGCGAGGCGATCGGCGTCGTGCCACGCTACGTGGACGGGACGACCGTCGGCGGCTGCTCGTTCATCATCATGGTGGGCCACGCGGTGCTGGCGCTTCACCACGGCCTCTGCGACGTCGCCGTCGTCTGCCACGGCGAGTCGGGGCGCTCGGGCGTCGGCGTCTCCCCGCGGCGCGACACGGCGCTGTCGGGCCAGTTCGAGTTCCCCTACGGCTTCGGCGGCGCGCCGACCTACTTCGGCCTGATCACCACGCGCCACATGCACGAGCACGGCACCACGCTCGAGCAATGGGCGCAGGTCGCGGTCTCCACCCGCAAGTGGGCCGCGCTCAACCCGAAGGCGCGCAATCGCGAGTCCCTCACCGTGAAGGACGTACTCGATTCACGCCCCGTCGTCTGGCCCTTCAATATCCTGAACATCTGCCTCGTCACCGACGCCGGCGGCGCCGTCGTCCTCACCCGGGCCGACCGGGCGAAGGACTGCGCGAAGAAACCGGTCTACGTGCGGGGCGCGGGCGAGGGCAGCGAGCACGTCATGCTCACGCAGATGCGGAACCTCACCTTCAGCGAGGCCACGCGTCTGTCCGGCGAAAAGGCGTTCGCGATGGCGGGCGTGAAGGGCGCGGACTTCGATCACATCATGCTGTACGACGCCTTCACGTCGGGGCCGCCGATCATGCTGGAGTCGCTCGGCATCGCCAAGCGGGGCGAGGGAGTGCACCACTTCGCCGAGGGCCGCTCGACCCCCGGCGGCAAGCTCCCGATCAACACCAACGGCGGGGGGCTTTCCTACACCCACAGCGGGATGTACGGCATCTTCCCCATCATCGAAGCCACCCGCCAGCTCCGCGGCGAGTGCGGCGCGCGCCAGGTGCCGAACGCGAAGCTCTCGCTCGTGAACGGCATGGGTGGCATGCTCTCCGCCGCCGGCACGCTCGTCCTGGCGAACGAGCGCTAGCCGCGCCGGCTCAGGGGAGCTGCGACGCGAGCTCGCACACGAGCGGCGCCGCGCAAGCCGAGATGCCCGGGCGGGCGGCGAGCGCCCAGTCGCGTGCGGCGAGCACCGCCGCGTCGTCCAGCGCGAGCCGCGGGCGGGCGGCGAGCGCTCGTCTGAGACGCTCGGCCACGGTCTCGGGGGCGATATCGCCGGCGATGGCGCCGCGCTCGAGCAGGCGCGCCCGGAGCTGATCGAACCGCACGCGCTGCTCGCCGGACGCCCAGGTCAGGTACCGCCCGAGCTCTTCGTGAGCGGCGCCATCGAGCGCGGAGAGATAGGCTCGCTGCGCCCCTTCGTCGCCGGACAGCGAGGCGTCGAGCAAGAGCTCGACGCCGATGTGCGCCACCGCGAGCGCGCTGCCGCTCCGGACACCGCGCGTGGACAGCCAGGCGACCGCCTGACGAGTCAGCTGCTGAAACGTCGGGGACCGGTGGAAGGCTTCGTCCGTCTTCCAGTGAAACCGCATGCCGGAATCGATGTCGACGTGTTCCGTGCGCGGCGGGCGCGCGCCGATCATCGTGGCGAAGTCCGGCAGCATGGAGCCCAGCACGAAGGCGCGGTCCCCGCCCCGCCGGACCGCCAGGACCGTGTGCCCGAAGTAGTTCATCCGTCGGGGGTCGCTACAGGAGCGCCGCGATCGCCTGACCGACCTCGGTGGTCGAGGCGCGGCCGCCGAGATCGCGCGTGAGCGTCTTGCCTTCCTCCACCAATCGCTCGATCGCCGCGACGACGGCGCGCGCCGCATCCGCGTGGCCGAGGTGCTCGAGCATCATCGCGCCGGTCCAGATCTGGGCGACGGGATTGGCGATCCCCTTGCCAGCGATGTCGGGGGCCGAGCCGTGAACGGGCTCGAACATCGACGGATGCTCCTTCTCCGGGTTGATGTTGCCGCCTGGCGCCAGCCCGATGGAGCCGGCGATCGCGGGGCCGAGGTCGGAGAGGATGTCACCGAAAAGGTTCGAGCCGACGACGACGTCGAACCAGTCAGGATGCTGGACGAAGTGGGCCGTCAGGATGTCGATGTGGTACTGGGAGGTCTTGACGCTCGGATACTCCTTCGCGACGGCGGCGAAGCGCTCGTCCCAGTACGGCATGCTGTGGATGATCCCATTCGACTTGGTCGCCGACGTCACCTGGCGGCGCGGTCGCTTCATGGCCAGCTCGAACGCGTACCGCATGATGCGGTCACAGCCCCGGCGTGTGAAGACCGATTGCTGGACGGCCAGCTCCTCCGGCGTTCCCCGGTAGAGCCGCCCGCCGATCTCCGAGTACTCGCCCTCGTTGTTCTCGCGCACGATCAGCATGTCGATGTCCGCGGGGCCGCGGCCGGCGAGCGGTGACCTGGCGCCTTTGAGGAGACGCACGGGGCGCAGGTTGACGTACTGGTGGAACCCGCGGCGAATCGGGATGAGAAGTCCCCAGAGCGAGACGTGGTCGGGCACGCCGGGGAATCCGACGGCGCCGAGGAAGATCGACTCGAACTGCCGGAGCCGGTCCAGACCGTCCTCGGGCATCATGCGGCCGGTCTCCGTGAAGCGCTCGCAGCTCCAGTCGAACGTCGTCCACTCGATGTCGAAGCCGAACCGCCGGCCGGCGGCGTCGAGGACGCGCATGCCCTCGGGCACGACTTCCTTGCCGATCCCATCGCCGGGGATCGCCGCGATGCGGTGCTTCATGCGAACACCTCCGTCGTGAGCTCACCTTGAACGGCGGGCCCTAGCCTATCAGGAAAGCGCCGCTGGACACACCGACCGACTTGTGCTGTCATACGGTTGCCCATAGATCTCGTCACCTACCACCCCGGTAGGGCCATCGGTCGATCGCAACACCAGTCTTCGATCCAGGCGCGGCACCGGACGCCATCGGCCTCTCGTGCTGGGCCTGCCGGGCGAAGGGCTCGGGCATCACGGTCGTTGTGCGAGCCGCAGCACGTCATGGGGCTGGGGCCCCATCGTGCGAGGCGAGCCCACGGTGGAGTCGTCATGCTGATCATGCGCGTCAGCGAACCCACGATCGATGAGCGTCGGCCCGGCAACCGGGTCCTCGTTCGCTTCCGGGTGAACCACCTGCCCGACCAGACCTGGATCAACACCTTCAAGGGGCACGCGACCTCGAGCGTGCTCCGGGCGGACAACGCCGTGTTCAACGGCAACGACATCTTCCTCGAGCTTGCGAAACCGCAGAGCCTGCCCGAGCTCTCAACGGCCCTGGATTGCTTCATCGAGTGCGCGAACCTGGGGCTCCGTAGCTGGGGAGGAAGCGCGCGGAGCTCGACGGCGTTGGTTCCCGGCGCGATCCGTAGCCGCGTCTAGCGCCCGGCGCCGAATCGTCCGTGGTGGCACAGGCCCGGTGGGCTCCGTCGAGCACGGGGGACCGGATGGCACGCGCGTGTCGAGTCATGGACGCCATTCGTCAATGCCCCCCGCCAGTGGGTGGCCTGTAACGTAGCGATAATAGGTTTCTTTGTCATTCCTGGCGGCTGGCACCGCGGTTGCGTTCGCAGGGGTGTGCTACGCCACATCCCTACAATGCCGTCTGTCATAGACCAAACCCGGAGGACTTCTTGGACGAAAAGGGAGCGATCCTTCGTAGCCTCACGCAGCGAGACGCGATCTCGCCGCTCGCGCGTCACGCGCTGGGGCTCGGAGTCCTGCTACTCACGATCGGCCCCGCGTACCTCGTGTCGGTGTCGAGCCTCTCGCAGCCGGATTCCGAGATCATCAGGATGGCGCGCGAGGGCGTCGACTCCGCGGACTCGAGCGTGGAGGTCTCCGAGATCGTCGAGATCGAGGCCCACATCAGAGAGGTCGCCGTCCGGTACGACATTCCGCCCATCCTGGTCGCCGCGATCGTGGAGGCCGAATCCGAGTTCAACCCGCGGGCCGTTTCGCGGCGCGGCGCTCGCGGCCTGATGCAGCTCATGCCGGGAACCGCCTCGAGCCTCAAGGTGTCGGACACCTTCGACCCGTACGAGAACATCGAGGGCGGCGTGCGCCACCTGCGCCAGCTGATGGATCGGTATCACGGCAACCTGCCCCTCGTGCTCGCCGCCTATAACGCCGGGGAGCAGGCGGTCACGGTCTACCGCGGCGTCCCGCCCTACCGCGAAACCCGCCGGTACATCTCGCGAATTCTGCGCCGCATCGGACGCCCGGAGCTGCTGCCACGAGTGAGCGGCGTGAGCCACGCGGTCGTTCCAGTGAGCACGAGCCGGTCGGAGCCGGCGATCACATACGCGGTCGCGAACCCGACCCGCTCGGCCTGGGCCGAACGCCAGTTCCTGGAGCGACAGGTGCCGGCGCCGGCGATGGACCATGGCGTCGTGCCCGCGCCGAGGGCGGTGGCCGAATACGCCCGGCCCACGCGCAGCAACGGCGAGGGCCCCTAGGACGAGCTTTCAGGCGAGTTCTGTCTCGAACGAGCTCTATGGCGATTGGTTGTCAGGAGGGCTGAGATGATTGATCGGATCATTGCCAAGCTTCCCGAGGCGTGGCGCGGACCGGCCGAGCTGGTCGCGGGCCCGATCGCCTGGGTTCCGGTACTGCAGCAGATGCTGATCGGCTTTTTCTTCGAGTCTCAGTCCGGCTGGATCGCCGCCATGAAGTACATTTTCCTCCTGTTCCCGGTGTTCCTCGGCATCGTCGCCGTCTGGTGCACCGGGCTGTCCGTCTACACGCTGCCGTTCCGCTCGGGACGTACGCGCTTCGTCTCGCTGATTCTCCTCGCGTGGTGGGACGCCGCGCTGTCGGTGTGGCTCTACTGGGTGGGCATGGTCCGTGTCGTCGGCATGATGCTCGGTTGGGCGCTCGGCCTCTCGCGACTGGCCGTCCGGCTGGTCGTCGGATTCGTTCGGGACATCGTCGGGACGCCGTTCACCATGTCGAGCACGCTGATGCGCAGTTACCTCCAGCCGGGCGTGCCGTGGCTCGCCTTCCTGATGCTGCTCTTCTGGTGCGGGCTCGAGGCGGCCGTGTTCACGTACACGCTCGAGCCGCGGGTCGCCATGCTGGTGGCCGACCTCACGGGGACGGACGACTCGCGGTTCACGGTCCCGGTGCTCTACCTCCTGGTGCTCACGCTGATCATGGCGAGCTTCGCGTGCGTGCAGGCGCTGGTCGACGCCGTCCGCAAGCGGGACAGCAAGTTTCTCGCTCAGATCATCGGCATCGAGCTTTTCGCGATGTTCTTCGAGGTGATGTTCCTGTATCGTGGTGTAGTTGAGGTGACGATGCCGTGGGTTGCTCGGAACAACGCCGCCCTGGTGGCTACGGCCGCGCTCGGCTGGCTCGGTGTCCGTGGCCTCACCTGGTTCCTCTTCGGTCAGTACGGAACACCGCCGCTGCTGGCCCTCATCGCGCGGCAGCCGCTGACGGAGATGGACGCGCCCCGCTCGTCCGCCCTGCGGTCGGAGCCGTTCTGGCGCCCGGCGATGGACGACTTCAGGCGCGACCTCGACTGGCTGCACATCAAGAGCGATGAGATGCTCGAGATCCTGGCGCTGCCGGTGGTCCACCTGCTGGGGGCTGCGTTGAACTTCGCCATGATCCTGACCGCGTCGCGACCCGTCTTCAACCTTCCGTTCAGGAGCCTCAAGGAGGTGACGGAGACGCGCGACATGGAGACGACGATACAGCTGGAGCCGCGCAAGCAGGTCAGCCTGTGACCGCGTTGCGGTATCACTTCTCCGGCGTGGCCGGCGCCGGCATGGGCCCGCTCGCGTGCCTGATGCGGGCGCGCGGCCACGCCGTCCAGGGTTCGGATCGCGCGTTCGATCTGGGCAAGAAGCAGGAGATCGCGGAGCCGCTGCGCCGGCTGGGCATCGCGCTCGCCCCCCAGGACGGCACGGCCGTCACCGCCGCGATCGATCGATTCGTCTACTCGGCGGCCGTCGAGGCCGATACGCCCGAGCTGCGAGCGGCGCGCGCGCTCGGCATCGCGTGTCTGCCGCGACCGCAACTGCTCGCCGAGGTGATCAACACCGCCTCGACCGGCGTCGCCATCGCGGGCACGAGCGGCAAGAGCACGATCGTCGGCATGATCGGCTGGCTCCTGCGTGAGGGCGGCTTGCCCGCCACCGTGCTGGGCGGCGCCGACTTCGCGGGCGAGGGCGCGGGCGGCTGCTTCGTGGCCGGTCCGGCCGAGGCCCCCGCGATCGCCGAGGCCTGCGAGTCCGACGGCACGCTGGTCGGCTACCATCCGGCGATCGGTGTCATCCACAACGTGAGCCGCGATCACGACGAGCTGGGCGCGCTTCGCCCTCAGTTCACGGCGTTCGCGAGAAACTGCGGCCGACTGCTCGTCGGCGCGGACTGCCCGGAGGCGGCGGCGCTCGGGCGCCGCTTCAAGGGGGCGGCCTATGGAGTATCGCCCGACGCCGACGCGCGGCTCCGGGTGACGAGCGTGGGGCCGAGGCGCGCCAGGGGCGTGCTGCGGCACGCGGGCCGCGACCTGACGCTGGACATTCCGCAGCCCGGTCTGCACAACCTCCAGAACGCCACCGCCGCCGCGCTGGTGGCGCTCGAGCTCGGCCTCGGGGCCACGGCCGTCTCGACCCTGCTCGCCCGCTTCCCCGGCGTCGCGCGCCGCTTCGAGGCGGTGGGCACGACGGCGCGCGACATCCACGTCGTGGACGACTACGCGCACAACGGCGAGAAGCTCCGCGCGGCCATCACCACGGCCCAGGCGGGCGCCGCCCGCGTGGTCGCCGTCTTCCAGCCCCACGGTTACGGCCCGGCGCGGTTCCTGCGCGGGGAGCTCCGGGAGCTCATCCCGACGCTGCTCCGGCCTCAAGATCGCTTCTGCTACGCCGAGATCTTCTATGCCGGCGGGACCGTCGCGAAGGACATCTCGAGCCGCGTGCTCGCGGACGATCTTCCGGCGGCGCTCAAGTGCGGCTATGCGCGCGACCACGAGGCCGCGCGGCAATGGGTCGTCAGCGAGGCGCGGCCCGGCGACACCGTCCTCATCATGGGCGCGCGCGATCCCGACCTGCCGCGTCTCGCGCGCGCGGTGCTCAGCTCGCTCTAGCCGAGCCCCTCCGCGATCTGCACGAGCTCCTCGTACTCCTGGTTCCAGTAGTTGTGATTGTGGAACATCGGGAAGGCCGGGGGAAAGGACGGATCGGCCCAGCGCCGCGCGATCCAGCCCGACATATAGATGATGCGCATGGCGCGCAGCGGCTCGCAGAGCGCGAGCGTCGAGCGATCGAACTCTCGGAAGAGCTCGTAGCCCTCCAGGAGATCCTCCCGTAGCTTGCGCGCTTCCTCGGAGTTGCCCCTCGCCAGGAGCCAGAGGTCCTGTACCGGCGGGCCCACCATGCAGTCGTCGAAGTCGACGAGGAGTGGGTCGGGCGTCCAGAGGATGTTGCCCCAGTGCAGGTCGCCGTGGATCCGCTGGATGCGCGCGGCCGCCAGCGGCTTGGCGGCGGCGTCGGCGATGCGGACGGCGACCTCCCGGTAGCGGGGCGCCAGCCCCTCCGGGATGACGCCGCTGGCCATGAGGACCTCCAGGGGCTCGACGATATAGCGCCTCACGTCCAGCCGCGGCCGGTTCGGAGCATCGCGCGAGGCACCGACCGCGTGCATGCGGCCGATCGTCCGGCCGATCCGGCGACGGTTCTCCGCGTCGAGCTCGTCGAGCGAGCGTCCGCGCACCCTCGGAAACGCTGCATAGTAGATCCCCTCGATCTCGCTCAGCGTCGCGCCGGTGCCGAGATCGAGCGGCGCGACGGCCGGGACCTCGGCCGCCGCCAGGTCGGCGAGGAAGGCGTGCTCGTCGAGGATCGTCTCGCGCGACCAGCGGCCGGGACGGTAGAACTTGACGACCAGCCGCCGCTCGTCCTCCAGCTCGACCTCGTAGACGCGGTTTTCGAAGGCGCGCAGCGGCAGGCAGCGGCCGGTGCAGCGAAGACCCCCCACCTCGACCGCGTCGAGCACGCGGTCGGGCGTGAGCGCGAAAAACGTCGCAGCGGGTTCCCCGGCCACGCCTGATACCATAGCGCGCCGTCAGGAAAAGCGCGCCGTCAGGAAACATTCACCCCGGGAGGCCACGATGCCCGAACGCCCGCTACCCACGGAGCAGGAAGTGCTCGGCTGGATCCGGCAGCGCCGCAACTGGGGCCGCTGGGGCAAGGACGACCAGCTCGGCGCCATCAACCTCATCACGCCGGCCAAGCGCGCGGCGGCGGCCCGGCTCGTCCGCAGCGGGCGCAGCGTGTCGCTGAGCCGGCCGTTCCCGAAGGAGCCGGGGCCGAACAACCCGCTGCCGGCTCACCATTTCATGAAGACCCACCTGCGCGGCAAGGGCGGCTTCTCGGCCGACTACTACGGCATCTACTACCACGGCATCGCCTCCACCCACATCGACGCGCTCTGCCACACGTGGGACGAGGAGTCGATGTGGAACGGGCGCGATCCGAAGAAAGAGATCACGTTCGAGGGCGCGCGGTTCGGGTCCGTCGAGCACTGGGCCGAGGGCATCATGACCCGCGCCGTCATGCTCGACGTCCCCCGGCACCGCGGCGTGCCCTGCGTGACGCACGACCGGCCGGTGCACGGCTGGGAGCTCGACGACATCCTCACCAAGCGCGGGATCCGGCTCGAGCCCGGCGACGCCGTCTGCGTCTACTCCGGGCGCGAGGCCTGGCAGGCGCAGGACCCCGAGCGACCCTACGGCCGCCCCTTCAACCCCATGCAGCAGCAGCGGCCGGGGCTCCACGTGTCCTGCCTGCCGTTCCTGCGCGACCACGACGTGAGCGTCCTGGTGTGGGACATGCTCGATCACCTTCCGATCGGCTACGACATCCCCTGGGCGGTCCATGCCGCGATCTTCGCGTACGGCGTGGCGCTCCTGGACAACGCGCTCCTCGAGCCGCTCGCGCGCGCCTGCGCGGAAGAGCAGCGCGACGAGTTCATGCTGGTGATCGCGCCGCTGCGGGTGGTCGGGGGCACCGGGTCGCCGGCGAATCCGCTCGCCGTGTTTTAGTTGAAGATCGGGGGGAGCGACGCCGCTCGGCAGGTGACCGTCTCTGATGCCTTGAGCGTTCCCTTCACGGGATACATCCGGCCCCTCCTCGAATCGTATATACTCTTATCCTCTGGCCCTGGAAAGATCCACGCATCCGTGTGGGCACGCCCGCGTTCCCAGCAGGGAGAAGGTACGCAAGGAGAACCCCAAGAATGCGAAAGACACTGCTGACCCTGGCCTTCCTCGCCGTGGCGACCGTGGCCTCGGCGGGGGAGGAGGAGATCCGGGTACCCAAAGGTGCGCAGGCCTTGCCCGACAGTTACATCGTCGTTCTCGACGATGCGGCCTTCGGCGCGGCAAAGATTTCACGACCTGCGGTCTCGCAGATCGCCGACGAACTGGCCCGCCGCCACGGCGGTCAGGTGACCGACGTCTACGAGCACGCCCTCCGCGGGTTCGCCACGCGGATGAACAAGGCCCGGGCGCGGGCTCTCGCCCGGGACCCGCGGGTGAAGTACGTCGAGCAAGACAGCGTCGTCTGGGCGGTGGGCACCGAGCTCGATCCGCCCTGGGGCCTTGACCGGATCAACCAGCGCGACCGCCCCGTTGATGCCAGGTACACCTACGACTTCACGGGCGCCGGCGTGAACGCCTATATCATCGACACTGGCATCCGGACAACCCACAGCGACTTCGAAGGAAGGGCCGTCCACGGCTACACGGTGATCAATGACGGGTTGGATAGCGACGACTGCAACGGGCATGGGACGCACGTGGCCGGCACCGTCGGGGGCGCCACCTGGGGTGTCGCCAAGCAGGTGACGCTGGTCGCCGTCCGCGTCCTGAACTGCCAGGGCTCGGGGAGCACTTCAGGGGTCATCGCCGGGGTGAACTGGGTCACGGCAAACTTCGTCCCGCCGGCGGTGGCCAACATGAGCCTGGGGGGCGGAGCCTCTTCCTCGCTGGACACCGCAGTCCGGAACTCCATCGCCGCAGGGGTGACTTACGCAGTGGCGGCCGGCAACAGCAACGCCAACGCTTGCAGCTACTCGCCGTCGCGGGTCCTCGAGGCGGTCACCGTGGGCTCCTCCACCTCCTCCGACGCCAGGTCCTCCTTCTCCAACTGGGGATCCTGCCTCGACCTGTTCGCCCCGGGCTCTAGCATCACCTCCGCCTGGAACACGAGCGACGACGCGACCAACACGATCAGCGGCACCTCCATGGCATCGCCTCATGTGGCTGGGGTGGCGGCCCTCTACCTCGAGAAGAACCCGACCGCATCACCTTCCGCCGTGGCGGGCGCCATCGTCGGCAACGCCACCACGGGACGCTTGACGGGAACCGGCAGCGGCTCGCCGAACCTGCTGCTCTACGCCCTGTTCTCGACCGAGGACAACCCTCCCACGGCGAGATTCACTTACTCCTGCAGCGGCCTGACGTGCAGCTTCAACGGCACCAAATCTTCCGACGACGTCGGGATCATCGAGTATGACTGGAGCTTCGGCGACACCTCGGGCGGCTTGGGTGTGACCACCGAGCACACCTATGCGGCGGACGGAACCTACACGGTCACCCTGACCGTGACCGACACCCAGGGCCAGACCGGAAGCCAATCCCAGTCTGTGACCGTCGGCGCCCCATGCACCGCCTGCCAGCACTACACCGGGTCGCTGTCGGGGACCGGGGCGTCCAGCTATCAGCCCAACGGGAGCTACTACTTCAGCGGGGCAGGGACGCACCGCGGCTGGCTCCGGGGACCGTCGGGGACGGACTTCGACCTGTATCTCCTGAAGTGGAACGGGTTCTTCTGGTCGACTGTGGCTGGGTCGACGGGACTAGCCTCCGACGAACAGATCGCCTACACCGGGACCTCGGGCTATTACCGCTGGCGGATCTACTCCTACTCCGGGAGCGGTAGCTATGACTTCTGGCTCATACGGCCATAAGGGGAGAGGCGGAAGGCCCGCCGAGTCGCATGCGAGCCGGGCGGCTTCGGCGGCGGAGCGCAACCGGCTAAGCGCCCCATCGGCGTGGAGACGGCGTGTCGCGCGCTAGCCGAACGCCCCACAAGCGGTCGCGACGGATCCCACCGCCGTCGCAAAGCCGGACCTTCAGGCCGGCTCGTCTCGACTCGGGACGTCACGCGCCATCAGGACGTCGATCGCCAGGCGCTCAGCTCGACGGAGTCACAGGGCCCGCGTCCTGAACCGGGGGGAGATCGCGTCGCTAAACGTGCAGCAGCTGAACGATAGAAGGCATACGGGGAGTCCGGCGGCACTCGCCGTCAGCCTCCTGATCTTGCTCGCCTCTTGCATCGCTTCTGCGACAGTCGGAGGGCCCGTGCCGTTTTCGACCCTGGCGAAAGGAGCCCAGAGCGGGGTCCGTGAGCCGACGCAGGTCGTCATTCGGAGCCGGGACGACTGGCTCGTCTTCTGGGGGCGGCATGCGCGGATACAGGCCGGGCCGCCTTCGGCTCCACCGGTTGATTTCTCCCGTGAAATGGTCGTCGCGCTCTTCATGGGGGAACGCCCGACGGGGGGCTATGCGATCGAGATCACGCGGGTCGAGCGGGCCGACTCCGGCCTCGCCGTCCACTATCGCAGCAAAGGTCCCGATCAGGGCGCCATGCTCACCCAGGCGCTGACCCAGCCCTTTCACTTGATCAAGCTCCCCCAGGACGATGGCCCCGTGCGCTTCGTCCCCGAGAGCTCGTCGCGATGATCCCGATCCTCTCCAATCGGGTCCTTGTCGAGCACGAGGACTCCGGGTCCCGGATTTCTCCGGCCTCGTAAATAACAAACGGTCACCCGCTGCGGTTTCTCCTCGGTATCGATTGCGCTGGCAAAGCCGGCGCTCGACCGATCCAGGGCGGTTCGGGGCGCTGCGGGTGATCCGTGCTGCTTCTCGTTCGCGCTCGCGCGGCTACGCGCTCGCGTAAGGGATAGGCCCGGCGTACTCCGTGTGCAGTGGAGCCCAACGCGTGGCCCAGGTGCGCGCCAGCACGGCTCCGAGCTGTGCCAAGTGCAGACGATCGTGCGCGACCCAGGCGGCGAGGAGATCGAGCCCGGAGAGCTGGCCCGTGCGGGCGTGCGCGACGGCCGCGGCGAGCCGCGCGGGGGCGATCGCGACGAGCGAGCCGAGACTCGCGACCCGGCGCCCGCGGAAGGCGGCCAGCGCGCGAGGTCCATCGTCGGCCAGGTAGCGCCGCTCCGTCGCCCAGCGCTCCGGGTCGATCGGCGCGAAGCTCGCGCCGCCGTCGAGGATCACGCGGACTCGCGCCCCGAAGTCCTCGACCTCCTCGTCGCGAAGGTGGCAGACGATCTCGACCGGCGCCCATTCCGCCGGTGCCGGGCGGGCACACCAGGTCGCCGCGTCGAGGTCCTTCAGCAGCGCGTCGAGCACCGTGGGAAACCGCGCCAGCTCGAGCCGGACACTGGTCAGCACGTCGCGAGGCTCGTGCATCGCTCTGATGCTACCATCCACGGGCATGGGACGCCTGGACGGTCGCGTCGCGCTGGTGACGGGAGCGGGCCGCGGCCTCGGCCGCGCGATCGCGCTCGCTTGCGGACGCGAGGGCGCCGACCTCGCGGTGAGCTACAACGCGAGCGGCCCCGCGGCCAAGGACGTCGTCGCCGAGCTCGAGCGGCTGGGCCGGCGGGCCGAGGCGGTGCAGGCCGACGTCGCGCGCGCGGACCAGGTCCGCGCGATGCTCGCCATCAACGTGACCGGCACGCTCCTGTGCACCCAGCACGCGCTTCGCCCGACGGTGGCCGCGCGCTACGGACGCATCATCAATTTTTCCACCCAGTTCCTGCGCGCCTCGGTCGGCACCGGCGGCTTCGCCGCCTACGCCGCGACCAAGGGCGCCATCGAGAGTTTCACGCGCGCACTAGCTGACGGGCCAGGTGCTCCAGCCCAACGGCGGCTGGGTCATGGGGTGAGCCGAAAGGTCACTGACGCCGTCCCTGAGCGTTCCGCGGTGGCGCGGGTGGACCGCGTGCGCGCAGCTTGACAGTCAGTGGCCCGGCGGCCGATCATCTGTACAACGTTCGATTTCCCGGAGGGACACGATGGCGATGACGTCGCTGGAACGGGCCGAGGCCGCCGAGCACGCGATGAGCCAGGAGCTCGATCGAATCGTCGTGAAGTCAGTGATTTACACGTCGGGCGAGCGCGATCCGAGGGAGCCGCTTCCGCGGCAGCCGGACCAGGGCAAGCTCTACATGATGGGGCACGATCCGCGCCTGCCCCGCATGCCCGAGAAGCCGACGCTCTTCGACTTCTACAAGTACCGCTTCGGGCCCTCCACGCACGTGCTGCAGAGCGCGCGCCTGGCGAGGAAGAACGGCGTCAACGAGAAGATCGTCCTCGCGTGCCTGCTGCACGACATCTCGGTGAACGGATTCATTCGCGGCGACCACGGCTACTGGGGTGCTCAGCTCGTCGAGCCCTACGTCGACGAGGAAGTGAGCTGGGCCATCCGTCATCACCAGGTGCTGCGGTTCTTCGCGGATGAGTCGTACGGCTACAAGTACCCGGACTCCTACATCAGGCTGTTCGGTGCCGACTACACGCCCGATCCCTACGTCCAGGAAGCCTACAAGCGGGCGCGCGAGCACAAGTGGTACGAGACGTCACGCCTCATCACCGTGAACGACCTCTACGCCTTCGATCCCAACGTGCACGTGGAGCTCGAGGAGTTCACGGACGTCGTCGGCCGTCACTTCAAGCAGCCGAAGGAAGGGCTGGGCTTCGATCACAGTCCTTCGGCGCACATGTGGCGGACGATCAACTACCCGACGAAGTACCTGTAAGGCGGCGCTCCATCATCACCCACGTGGGCTCGCTGAAGCCCTCGTGGCTGCGCAGCGAGACGTCCTCGAAGCCGCAGGACCTGAACAGCCGGCGGTTGTCGTCGAGCTCGAGCCTGACGCCCAGAGTCATCCGGGAAAGCCCGCGCCGTCGAGCCTCGCGTTCGGCTTCGTCCATGAGCGTTCGCGCGATACCTTGCCTCCGGTGCTCCGGATCGACGGAGAGCCGGCTGATGTAGAGCGCGCCGTCCTCTTCCATCCACAAGACGACGCCGACCATTGCCCCGCCGCTTTCCAGGACGGCTCCGCCGCCGCGGGTCAGGTGATCGGCGATCGTGCTCGCTGTCTCGTGCAAGGCCGATGACGGTGGATTGGTCGGTCGCGACTGAGTCGAGAAGGCTCGCCGTACCAGATCCGCAATCGCGGCGGCGTCGCCGATCCCTGCGGCGCGAGCTGGGCGATGGCCGGCGCTCCGGTCAGCGGCGACGGCTGCCTCCACGGCGCTCGATCGCTGCGCCCCAGCGCGCGAGAAAGGCCGTGATGAACGTGTGCTCCTTGGCAGGATCGACGGCGAGCGGCGCGAGCGCCAGCGCGACCGCAAGCGCGAGGTGGTAACCCTCCGAACGTGAGGCGACCGCCCGACGATAGGCGGGGTGGGTCTCGTTGACCCAAACGGTCGACTCCACCAGACGCGCGAGCTCGTCCTCGCCAGGACCGACTTCGAACTGAATGCTCAGGCCATAGCGCGCCGGCCGGCGCGTCCGGAGTCCACCAGCGAGACGGCCGGTAGCCGGCGGAGGATCGGGTTGAGCGGGCGGCACGGGCGCGACACTCATCGCCGTTGCCGTGGCCGGTTCCTCAGATGGCGCTTGGCCCGGTTGCGCACACTCCGCGGTCATCGGGGCCGTCTC
>Ga0209056_10000379_pt1 | contig 49476 bp, 48 predicted proteins | sample GraSoiAngelo_114_FD_185876 | JGI IMG/M metagenome (GOLD analysis project Ga0209056, IMG submission 185876) | Grasslands soil microbial communities from the Angelo Coastal Reserve, California, USA - 14_0903_13_40cm (SPAdes) (version 2) | ecosystem: Environmental > Terrestrial > Soil > Grasslands...
CTGGAACCGCGGCGTCGCCCGGTCCTATGAAAGTGCCGGCTGAAAAACTGCGGAGCATGCTTGGCCTAACGAGCGTTCAGTATAAGCAAGGCAAAACTACCCTCGCCGTCGTCGATTCCAACCTCAGTTAACCTAACCAAACCTAACCTAACTATGAAAACACTAACTCAGAGAAATAAGAAAATGGCACTATTATGCGCCATCAGTTTCCTCAATCTATCTATCTTTGCACTCGCTGGCGAAATGAAGGAAGCCGATGGCACCGGCAGCAAGCAAAATAGAATAGAGATCAAAGACTTCGCCTTCAATCCCCAGACCATAACGGTCAGGGCTGGGGAGAAGGTTACCTGGATTAACCGAGATGAGGAACCTCATACCGTCGTGAGCGTCGAGAAGCAGTTTAAGAAATCGACCGCGCTCGACACGGATCAAGAGTTCACGATCACAGCAGGCGCTCCCGGTACCTACACCTATTTTTGCTCGGTTCACCCGAAGATGACTGGGACAATCGTGGTCGAGAAGTAGGAAAGGCGATTGACGCTCCTTTGTAGCGGCCTGTGAACGTTATGAAACTATTTCTGGCACATGCCCATTCCCTAAATCCCTTCGATCTGAAGGCTGCTCTCCTCGCCGGGCATGCGCAGCATCCGGTGATTATTCATTTTCCGATCGGCCTGTTTATCGCGAGCGTTGTGTTCGATTTACTGGCAGTGTGGCGCAAGAAACCGATCCTTGCAGCCGTTGCCTATTACAATCTGCTGGGCGCAGCGCTGACTCTCCCGCTGGCGATTGCCACCGGTCTGGGCGCCTGGCAATGGCAACTCGAAGGCGCGACCCTAAAAGGCAATTTACGGTTGCATATGATTTGTGCAGTGACCTCCGCTTTGCTGATCTTCTTTCTTTGCTGGATGCGCTCGCGGCTGCGCGCAAAGAATATCTCGCTGGGTGTCAGTTATGTCACGGTGACGTTGTTCGCGCTGATGGCGATTACGCTCACCGGTCATCTTGGTGGAATCGTCAGCGGCGTTGAAATGCCCTGAGTGATGCCGACTGCCCTGCCAGCTCTTACTTTCTGGCCGGCTCCTAGGGACGAACAATTCTCATGCGGCAACAAAGTTTGAATCCAATCGAGCTGCGGGACGCATCTCATAGGAAATAAATACCTGTCGAAATCATGAAACCAATAGCGTCAACAACCCCGAAGAGCACTCACCGCGACGCGTTTGATCGCGTCATGCCTTACGATCGTCCGGCCCCGATCACAGATTCCAACTATCATTCTATCACCTTCGAGGGATCCAGCGCACGCTATGTCCGCAATCCGCCACGATCATTTTGGAAAATCGCCGGCGATTACTTCAAGAATGAAGCTCGCCGCGATTTCCGAAGTGAAGCCGCGCTTTTTGCAATTATCACAATCACCGCAGCTCTTCCCTTGATTAACAACCTGCGCGCGCTCATAGAATTTGTGCGTGCGATCACTTCTCAATAAGAGGCTCAAGTTTGGCCCGATCGTTGTCACACTGCTGTTGTCGCTTGCCGGCTGCGGGTCGGAGAGCGATCGCGTCTTGGAAGAGACCTTCGAACACCTCTACACGGTTGAACCGACCGCGAACATAACCGTTCAGAACGGTGATGGCGCCATCTTCGTCTATGGCTCAAACACGAATGAGATGCGGGTGCGCGCCATCAAGAGGGCGTACCGCCGCTCGCGGCTGACGCAGATCACGATCGATGTCTCGACTAAGCCGGGCTCTGTTTCCATCACCACCAAATTTCCTCCGAGACCCAAGTGGGGTCTGTTCGATCGCTCGGGCACGGTTGATTACACTGTCGTTGTTCCGGCAACGGCTAACATCTCGGGACTGGACTTGAATGCGAGCGAGATTCTGGTGGATGGATTGCGCGGAGCAACCACGCACGCCCGGTTAGGTGAAGGCCGGGTGTTCGCTCGCAACTGCTTTACCAACTTGAACCTCGGGATCCGGCGCGGCAATCTCATCCTGTCGTATGATTGGTGGGAAGAGAGCACGTTTACCGCTGAGGTGAATCTCGCACAGGGAAACGCATGGGCGTATCTTCCTGTTGGTGGTGCTTTCCACCTCCTTGCCAAAGCGGTACACGGAGAGATCTTCAATGATTTTGAAAATCGCGCAGTTGCGAAACCGTCGACCGCCAGGGGCACGAAGGTAGATGCGCTAGTGAACGGTGGAGGCGAGGCGACAATTAAATTCCGGCTGAGGGAAGGCAACATCAAGATTGTGGAGGCCAGGCCGTAGGCAAAGTGATTTGCTTACTCCGCAATCCGCAATTTAAAATCCCCAATCGGAGATGCCATCTTTCGACATAGTCTCAGAAGTCGACAACCAGGAAATCGACAACGCGATTAATCAAGCGCGCAAAGAGCTCGCCACCCGCTTCGATTTGAAGGACGCGCAAACAGAAATCATTTCGGAAAAAAACAAGCTTGTTTTGACAGCCGACGATGCGGCGCACCTGAAAGCGCTGCGGGAGATTGTCATCGGAAGATTGTCCAGGCGTGGGGTCGATCTGCGCAATATCGAACAGGAAGAACCCGCCTTGTCATCGGTTGGTCATGCCCGGCAGGAATTGAAAATCAAACAGGGCCTCGAAGGAAACAAAGCAAAAGAAATTATTCAGGCGATCAAGTCACAAGGCTTCAAGGTGCAAAGCCAATTGCAGGACCAACAAATCCGGGTCACGGGAAAAAAGAAAGATGAACTACAAACTGTCATCCAATTTGTGAAGGGTCGCGACTTCGGGGTGGCAACGAGTTTCAAGAACTTCAGGGATTGAACTCCAAGGACGGCGGTTTCCAATCCGCCCTTTCTAGACGGCGGACTAGAGACCGCTCCTTGTTTACCCTCCTTGCACGGGCGGCATAATCGCAATCTCCTCGTTCAGCTTCAGCATGTAATTTCGATCGACAAACTCCACGCCTGCGCCGATCAAAATGCTTTTGTCGTGCAGGCGAAGCGCGGGTTGCTGCGCATAAATTTTCTCGAGTAAGTCACCCACGGTCGCGCCTTCCGCCAGCTGGACGTCCATCTCGCGCGCTCCAATTAGATCGCGCAGTTGCGCGTAAAACTGCACTCGCACTTTCATTGGTCACTCTCCATTTTGGAGCGCCATGGGCGCGCTATATTTCTAAAACGCCCGCCTACCAGGAACATAGCTCCATCGGGTTTAACAGGGGACGAATGTTCCCCGCGAGGTTGTTTTGTGGTTGTCATGTCGAGCCGAGTCGAGACATCTCTAAATGCATTCCATTCTTGCGAGTGGCCGGATAATTAGAGATTCGTCCGCTTCGGTCGGAATGACAAAATTGTACTTTGAACGGCTCACCCATGACGATCTGCCACGAACAACTCGAACTTCGCACCAAAGGTAAAGGACTGTACGAAATCACCAAAGATGTGCAGTCGAAGATCGATAGCTGTGGGGTGCGAAGTGGGGCAGTGGCGGTTTTTGTTCAGCACACCAGTTGCAGCCTCCTCATTATGGAAAACGCCGACCCAAGTGCGCGCCGTGACTTGGAAGAGTTCTTCGACCGGTTGGTGCCTGAACACTCAGATTATTTCACACACAGTTCCGAAGGCAGCGACGACATGCCATCGCATATCCGCATGGCATTGACGCGCACCAGCGAAACCGTGCCGATTCTTGAAGGAAAAATGCAGCTCGGCACCTGGCAGGGCATTTTCCTCTTTGAACATCGTCGTGCGCCGCATCGTCGCAAAATCGCGCTCGCGATAATCGGCGAATAACCTGTAGTGGCAGCCGTGCCGGCTGCATTCCAGATTGGCAGGCGACACGCCCGCCGCTACAGATCACATCTCAAGCGCAACGATAAATCGCATCGATCAGTCGCAGCGATTTCTCATTCGGCAAAAGAGATTGCTCCATTTGATTCATGACGTAGGCGAACGCGATTTTGTTTTCAGGATCGACAAAGGCGTGACTGCCGCCTGCGCCGGGATGTCCGAAGCAAGTTCGTAATGGGCCGAAAATTCTTCGCGTCGTCTCTCGTGCATCTTTCATAAAGCCAGCTGAAAACGCTGTCGGCATTTGGAAAACGCGATCGACGCCATCTGACAATGTCGTCTTCGTCCGTTCGAGTGTTTCTCCTGAGAAGAATGTCTGGCCATCGGCTTTCCCGCCGTTCGCAAGCATGGAATAAAATTTCGCCAGCGCGGAGGCGCTCCCAATGCCGCCAAACGAAACGATCGGCTGCGCGCGCACTAGAGGATCATTCATCTTGCTGATCGCGTTCAATCCGTAGGGGGACGTGAATGTTTTGCGGGCGAGGGTGCCGGGCCTGACAAGATCCGCATAAAACTGTTTTGGTTCGGGCGGCTTGCCGGCTTTAGCGGCGTACATCGTTGCGACGCGCGAATTTTGCTTTTTTGGAAGACCGATCCAAAAATCAAGATTGAGCGGTCGGGCAAAATTTTCCTGCCAATATTCCGACAGCGGCTTCCCGGCGATGCGGCGCACGAGTTCGTCGAGAAGAAATCCAAACGTCCGCGCGTGATAGCCATGTGCAGTGCCTGGTGGCCACAATGGTTTTTGCTCCTCTAACGCCCGAATCACGGCGTCGTAATCCAGGACATCAACTCGCTGATCCAAAGCGCAAAGCCCCGCCTGATGCGAGAGCAACTGTGCGAGCGTAATCTCGTTTTTCCGACTCTGTGCGAACTCGGGCCAGAACTCTGCTGCCCGTCGCTCGAGGTTGATGCTGTGTTCTTGCAATACATGCAAGACACATGCGCTGCCGATTCCTTTCGTTGCCGACCAGACCAGAACAAGTGTGTCGCTCGTCCACGGATTTTCGCGGCGTGCATCGCGAAATCCGCCGTAAAGATCGATAATCGGCTTTCCATTTTGCCAAACCGACACCGCGGCCCCGAGCTCGCCAAATCTCTCGAAATTCTCCTGGAACAGCGGTTTCAGATGTTGCAGAAGTTGGCTGCTTTCCAGTTGCATCGTCGGAATCTGTAGCGGCAGGCGTGTCGCTTGCAATATCTCAGGTGCGGTAGATACGGCTGCCGCTACAAATGAGACTCCTTGTTACAGCAGAAGTTCTTCCAGTTCTGCGAGCCGGCGTTCGAACAAGCGCAACGTACTCTCGATTGGTGCAGGTGTGGTCATATCCACGCCTGCGGCCTTCAACGTTTCCAGCGGAAATTTAGAGCCGCCCGAGCGCAGGAAATTCAGATACGCATCCACGCTTCCTGACTCGCCGGAAAGCACGGGCTGCGAAAGCGCCACCGCAGCGGAAATTCCTGTCGCATATTTGTAAACGTAGAAGGCGTGGTAGAAATGCGGGATGCGCACGCATTCGAGGTCGAGCTCGGGATCGAGCACGAAATTTTCGGCGAAATAAGTCTCCAGGAGTTTGTGATATTCCGATTTAAAGACCGCGAGTGTTAGCGCATCGCCACGTTCCTCGACGGCGTGAATGATTTTTTCGAATTCGGCAAACATCGTCTGCCGGAAGACCGTGCCGCGTAGGTCATCGATTTGCCGGTTGATGATGTAAGCCCGCATCTTCGAATCCGTGGTTGTTTGGAGCAGATGACGCGTGAGCAATTCTTCGTTGAACGTCGAGGCCACTTCGGCCAGGAAGATCGGATACTCGTAATCCTGAAACAGCTGTGCATTTTGCGAGAACCAACTGTGCATGGAGTGGCCAGTCTCGTGCGCGAGCGTGTACACATCGGCGAAGACGTCCTCCTTGTAGTTCATCAGGATGTACGGTGGCGCACCGTAGCTTCCGGACGAAAACGCGCCGCTCCGTTTGCCTTTACTTTCGTAACGATCGCACCAGCGCTTTGAGCGCAAACCTTCCGTCAGCGCGTCAACATATTCCTTCCCTAGCGGAGCCAGCGCCGCCAAAACCATTTCCACGGCATGATCAAAAGTGAAGCATGTCTCGATTTCCGAAACGAGCGGGATGTATGTGTCGTAATGATGAAGTTCGTCCAAACCAAGAACGCGGCGGCGCAGATCGAAATAGCGAAATAGCGGTTTTAAGTTCGCCCGGACTGATTGGATCAAGCCATCATAGACTGCGATCGGCATATCGTCGGGAAACAGCGCCGCTTCGAGCGCAGATGAGTAGCGCCGCGCTCGCGCGCGAAAGACGTCCGCCTTGACAGAATAGGCGAGCGACGCGGCAAGCGTGTACTCATGGTCGCGAAATTCCGTGTAAAACTGATGAAAAGCGCGTTTGCGCAGCTCAGGATCGCGCTTCACCAAAAATGAGCTGAACGAACTTTGGGTGAGCGGTCTTTCGCGTCCGGTCTCATCCATCAAAACGCCAAACTTCATGTCCACATCGGTCAACTGCGAAAATGTGTCGTCGTAACCGCTGAGCGCGACGCTGCCCAGAGCGAGCAAACGTTCCTCGGGCTCGGAGAGCACGTGCGGCTTCATCCGCCGGATTTTGTGCAACTTGATTCGCCAATCCTTCAACGCCGGATCGACAATAAAACGTGCGAACTTTTCGTCGTCGATCGCCATGATTTCGGGAACGATAAACGCCGCCGCTTCACCGATCCTGGTTAGCAGATTCTGAACTTGTCCGACACGTGCGAGGTATTCGTTGTTCGTGCCGTCCTCCGCCAATTGCAGTGAAGCGTAGTGATAGACACGCTCCATCTTCTGCTCGAGGGACTTCTCAAACGCAAGAACCGCAGCCAAAGTTTGTGCTGATTCACCTACTTTGCTCTTCCACTCCTGAAATTTCGGATAGGTGCGCTGAAGCCAGGCGAGGTCCTCCTGCCATTTTCCGACGTCGATGAAAAGATGCGAAAGGTCCCATTTGTCAGACTCGGGAATTTCAGAACGAGTTGCACCCATGGAAGACATTCGTAAAACGTCCAACGCCAAGCGCCGAACGTCCAACACCGAATTCAGGCTAGGCCACTGTAGCGGCGTTCTCGTTTAGAGAGCGCCGCGATCGCAGGATGGCGCGCGATTAGTTTGAGCGCGCGTTTGGTTAACTCACAACCTGGCGAAATTTTGTGCCATGGTGATGCGCCGGAGGGATGCGGCAATGGAATTAAATCGAAGCGGTGTCCTGCGCGTTCCACTCGAAAGTTGCGACCAATCACTTTGTCCAGCTTCGGACAGTCGATGAGTTGCATGATGGCTAATCGGCCGACTGGAATGATGAGACGCGGCTGCAAGATTCGGATCTCATTGTCCATCCAAGACGAGCAGTTGTGAATCTCGTCCGGCGCCGGAACGCGATCTGTGCCGCTGGAATTCTTACCGGGAAAACAGCGGCAGACTGCTGCGAAATAAATTCTCGATCGAACAGTAACCTCATTCATGCCGCAGTACTCTTCGAACCAGCGAAAGAGCGTTTTGCCAGCGGTATGCGCGAATGGTCGTTGCAAAACAGGCTCTCTCGGGCCAGATGCCTGCCCAACAATCATCACGTCGCTGACGATTGGGCCCCCCGAGACCGGCGTCGATTTCATACGCGAGCAGCGACGGCAGCGCAGCAGCGCCGACACATGTTGATCGAGTTGGGTTTGAATAATTTTTGTAGCCACGGCCCTGAGAGCCGTTCGCATACGGTCAGATAGTGTGCAAGGTCAGAGCGGGCCACAGGCCCGTGGCTACAGCGCTTGAGATCCCAGGGTGATTGAAAACTCCTTAGCGCCGGAACATTGAGAAGAGCGACAGCAGCAAACTCAGGACAATGCTGAGAATGATGCAGGTGACGATCGGAAAATAAAATACCGAATGCTCCCTCTCGATCCGGATATCCCCCGGCAATCGTCCCAGCCATTTCGGAGCGAAGCCGCTCCACATCACCAGGCCCACCAGCGTGGTGATCACACCGATGATCAAGATGAATTTTCCCAGCTCGCGCATCGTTCAAAAAGTTGCGCGAACCGAGCGAAGGCACAAGCTTGAGAGAAAATGCCCGTACAGTTCCGAGACTATTACGAGACACTCGGTGTTCCGAAAACGGCCACCGACGACGAGATTCGCAGCGCGTTTCGCAAGCTGGCACGGAAATATCATCCCGACGTTGCCAAGGACAAAAAGGTCGCTGAGGAAAAGTTTAAGGAAATCAACGAAGCGTATGAGGTGCTGGGCGATCCCGAGAAGCGCAAGAAATACGATCAACTCGGCGCGGATTGGAATCGTCCGGGCGGGTTCCAGCCACCGCCTGACTGGCAACGGCAAGGACAGCGACCCGGCGGCGGATTTTATCAGTGGGGTGGCGATGGCGGCGGAGTTCAATTCGAGTTCGACGGAACCGGATTCAGCGACTTCTTCGAAGCATTTTTCGGCGGTGGCCGCGGCCGTTCGGCTTTCGGTGGATTTGGCGGACGTCAGGCGACGGCGGAACGTGGCGCCGATGTCGAAGCCGATATCATGGTCACGCTTGAAGAAGCATTGCACGGTTCGACCCGAACAGTCTCGTTGCGCCGGGCTGGCTCAAATAAAGTGGAAAATTACCAGGTTAAGATCCCGCGCGGCGTCCACGAAGGACAGCGAATCCGCTTGCGCGGTCAGGGCGAAGCGGGCGCACGCGGAGGAAAAAGCGGCGATCTCTTTCTTCGCGTGCGTCTGGCGCGACACCCGGATTTTACAGTCGAAGGCAGTGACTTGATTCACGAGGTGAAAATCGAGCCGTGGCAGGCAGTGCTTGGCACTGAATTGCTTGTGCCCACTCTCGAAGGGAAAGTGCGCCTGAAAATTCCGCCAGGGACCCAGGGTGCGCAGCGGTTTCGTCTGCGCGAACGCGGCCTGCCTGGAGTCTCTGGTAAGCGCGGCGACCTCTATGTCATTGTCCAGATCAACGTGCCGAAGAAACTAACTGAACGCGAACGTGAGATCTGGAGCGAACTGGCAAGACTGCATGCAGGGTGATTGGTTGAAGCGTTGAAGCAGAAGAGAGACACGAATTTCACGAATTCACACGAATTGGCTAAAACGGATTGACTCAAGCAATATGAAATTCGTGGCAATTAGTGTAATTCGTGTCTAATGAAGATTTCCCTCGGCTCAGATCACGCTGGTTTTCGTTACAAGGAAAAGGTAAAAGAATTGCTAGGCTCGCTCGGGCACGAAGTGAAAGACTGCGGCACGTTCAGTGAAGACCCGGTGGACTATCCGCTTTTTATTCGTCCGGCAGCGGAAGCAGTAGCACGGGGCGAGTGCGAACGAAGCATTGTGTTTGGGGGTTCCGGCAACGGCGAGGCGATGGTAGCGAACAAGGTGCACGGCGTCCGTTGCGCGCTTTGTTGGAACGAAGAGTCGGCCCGGCTCTCGCGGCAACATAATGACGCTAACGTACTTTCACTCGGTGAGCGTCTGATCCCAGAAGATCTTGCACTGAGCATCGTGCGCGTTTGGCTCGAAACCGGCTTCGACGGCGGGCGGCACCAGAGACGCGTGGCCATGCTAAACGCGATGTAGGTAGCGGCGGTTCACCGAACCGCCGAGGCGATTGAGGTCAATCGCCCTACCTCATCAATCGATCCACGCAAACCGCGACGAGAAATACCGCGCTAACAAATGCGTTGCTTTGAAAAAACGCGCGATTGATTCCGGCCAAATCGAGTTTCTCGATCTTGTGTTCGTAAACCAGCGCCGCTGCAACCAAGGCCATCGCCCAGTAATAGAACGGGCCAAGTTTCGCCACGAGACCAAAGCCGACCAGCGCTGCAAAAGTGAGAAGATGCAACAGCTGCGCTACCCGGAGGCTGCGCGTGATCCCGAGTTTTACTACCAGCGACCGAATACCTTCGCGTCGGTCGAAATCGTAATCTTGCGTGGCGTAAATCAGATCGAATCCCGCGACCCAGCAAATCACGCCGGCCGCAAGCACGACCGGCGCAAGATCGATACGTCCCGTCTGCGCGACCCAAGCGCCGATTGGAGCGACCGCCAATGCCAATCCCAGAAAGAAGTGCGTCGCGCTGGTAAACCGTTTCGTGACCGAGTAGAAAAAAATCACAAACAGCGCAACGGGGGCGAGCAGAAACGTCAGGCGATTAGTTGCCGCTGCCGACGCAACGAATCCTGCAGAACTCAAGACGAGCAAAGTGACAGCAACGGATTTTGAAACGAGCAAATGACGCGAAGCAGTGCGCGGATTTCGTTGATCAAGCGACCAATCAACCAGCCGGTTGAAAAGCATCGCTGCCGTGCGCGCGAACACCATGCATACGACAACCAAAACGAGAATTCTCAACGACGGCCAGCCATTTGCCGCCACCACCAGCGCGCCCAGAGCGAACGGCAGGGCAAAGATCGTGTGCGAAAAACGAATCAGCCGGAGAAAACGGACGAGCGCTCCATTTCCAAACTGTCTCATAGACTTTGCAAAGACCTTTAGTTCTGGGGAGCACAGCTGCCACCCTGTAGTTGCCGGGAACATCTTTGCGCACGTAATTCTGAAGTCACACACCAAATCGCGCAGGCTCAGATCGCGATATGCGAAGCGAGACGATCGAAATCAGACGCCGCTCGCACTTCGCGCCCTCATCCCTCCGGATTTACCGGGAAATGTATGTTCTTTAGACGTTCCGGGACGCGCTTTGTTCGTTCCATTTCGATCTTTTCGCTCGCTCCATTCAGCGCATCGTAGGCTTCGCGATTTTTAGGCGCGCGGCACATGTAAGCGGTCGCATGCGCGAGGGGAATTCGCGCTTCGGGCATGCCGACAAATTCAACCGCTTGTTGGGTCGCGATCGCTAGCGGCAAGGCTTCTGGATCGGCGAGACCGATATCCTCGCTCGCAAAAACCACGATGCGCCGCGCGATGAATCGGAAGTCTTCGCCAGCATGCAGCATTTTCGCGAGCCAATACATCGCGCCTTTTTCATCCGACGCGCGCATGCTTTTTATGAATGCGCTGATCGTGTCGTAATGCGCGTCGCCTGCGCGATCGTACACGACCGCTTTTTGCTGAATGCTTTCCTCGGCAACCGCGAGCGTGAAATGAACAACGTCGCGCGCATCTGCTTGCGTCGTGAGCACACCAATCTCGAGCGCGTTTAGGCATTTGCGGGCATCACCGTCGCTGAGTTTTGCTAGATGACGGCGCGCCTCCTTGTCCATCTTTACGTTGTAATTTCCGAGACCGCGCTCTTTGTCGGCTAACGCGCGATCGATCAGCTGTTCGAGTTGTTCGACGCTGAGCGGTTCAAGCCGAAAGACCTGCGAGCGCGAGACGAGCGCGCTGTTCACATAAAAGAACGGATTGTAAGTGGTCGCGCCAATCAGGCGGAGATTTCCAGATTCGACATCGGGCAAAAGAATGTCCTGTTGCGCTTTGTTGAAATGATGGATCTCATCGATGAACAGGATGGTCTTTTGTCCGGAGGTGCGGAGGCGATTCGTCGCCGCGGCGATGACGCGGCGCATCTCGGCAACATTGCTTTCCACGCCGCTGATTCGAATGAATTTCGCGTGCGTGATCTCCGCAATGATCCGGGCCAGCGTGGTCTTGCCGGTTCCCGGCGGCCCGGAAAAGATCACTGATGGCAAACGATCCGCCTCGATAGCGCGCCGCAACAGTTTGCCAGGCGCAAGAATGTGTTCCTGGCCGACAAGTTCCTCCAGCGAACGTGGGCGCATGCGCGTGCCGAGCGGCGCAGCGCTGTTTGCGGTCTCAATCTCTTGCTTTTCTTCGAATAGATCGTGCACCTGGGAAAATTACGGCGGGGGCGTGATACAGGCAATCGTGCCTGCAAGGGTTCCAAGGAGATCACGCAGACCGGATTGTCCGCGTCACGATCTTGAATGTAATCTGCGTGATTTCGGCTTCGATTGGGTGGTCCTTCGCTGCGCTCAGGATGACATCCTTAGTTGAACGTTTCTCCCTCATCTTTAACATCCCCGCGATTGCGGCTTGCCTTGTAAAGGCTGGATAAGCGAAAAGCCCAACAGATGAAATTGCTCAGTGCGCCGCGCCAGCCATTCGTCGGTCTGGCGCTTATGGCCGCAATGGGAATTATCGCAGCGGAAATCTTTCCGCTTCCATCGGTCGCCGTGACACCAACAGCGATAATCCTCGCGCTCTGCATTCTCACTGTAGCGCGCTGGCCGAGACTGCTCCCGACACACGCCATCGTCGGAGCTGGTTTTTTCCTGTTGCACAATTTCCAGATCATGAACACGGAAGGTCAGCGGCTCGCTGACGAACTGGGCAGCCGGTCACGAGTCGTCACAGCAATCGGATGTGTGACCAGCGAGCCAAAAACCGCGCCAAGCGGATTCGCTACCTTTTTACTCAAGCTCAAATCAATTGACCTGGAGGGCAGGAAAGAATCCACGCACGCCGTCTGGCAGGTCCGTTGGAAAGGCGCGCCGGAATTTGGCGATGAACTAAAGTTTTCTGGAACTGCCGAGCCGATACCGCCGCCGCGAAATCCCGGCGAATTCGATATGCGTTCTTATCTCGAGCGCCGCGATGTTCGTCGACTGCTCTTCGTTCGCTATCCAGAGGACGCGACGCTGATTCGACAGGGCGGTGGCAACCGGATCTTACGCGCAGCGCAGAAGTCGCGGAGTTGGATGCAGAACGCACTTTGCCGAGGGCTGGAGGACGCACCTGAGGTGCAGAATTTTCTCAGCGGCATCGTGCTTGGCCTTAGGCACCAGACGCCGGAGGACATCGAGGAAGCATTTCAACAAACCGGTACTCTTCACCTTTTCGCTGTAGCTGGTCTGCACGTGGGAATTGTCGCTGCGTTATTGTGGATGCTGGCGACGGTCGCTCGGCTTTCGCGCAAGTCAGCGGCAGCGCTCATCATTCCGCTCCTTCTTTTTTACGCTGCAGTGACCGGATTACACATCTCAAGCGTGCGAGCGGCGGTAATGAGCTCGATTTTACTCGGCGGTTTCTTTTTCGACCGAAAAGCTTTCGTCTTTAACAGCCTGGCTGCGGCGGCATTCTTTCTTCTTTGCTGGGACACAAACGAACTCTTTTCGACAGGCTTTCAACTCTCTTTTGCCGTGGTAGGCGCCATTATACTGCTGGCGGATCCTCTCTCCGCGTTCTTACAACATTGGAGCGCGCCGGATCCTTTTTTGCCACGCTCTCTCGTCCGCGGCCCGCGACGTTGGATGCACGCAGGCTTTGAGTGGCTCTGTCGTGGAAGCAGCGTTTCTCTTGCAGCCTGGGCAGGCTCACTGCCATTAATTCTGTGGTATTTCCATCTGGTTACACCGATTTCATTGTTCGCGAACCTCGTCGTTGTTCCCATCGCATTCTTCGTTCTCGCCATTGCGCTCCTTTCACTGCTGTCAGCGCCGCTGCTGCCCTGGCTTGGTGTTATTTTTAATAACGCCAACTGGGCGCTGGCCACGCTGGTGATCGGTATTGTCCATCTGTTCGCGCAAATTCCTGGCGGGCATTTTTACGTCGAACAGCCGCATTGGCCCGAAAAGCTGGTCGCGAAGATCACAGTGTTGGATGTCGGCGCGGGAGCGGCCGTTCACTTGCAAATGGGAGGCGCGAATTGGTTGTTCGATTGTGGTAATGACCGGAGCTACGAACGTGTGGTTCGCGAGTATTTGCACTGGGCAGGCGTAAACCGGCTGTCAGGCTTACTGCTCACGCATGGCGATGCTCTTCACCTGGGTGGAACGGCACAATTGCTGGACGATTTTCCTCGTGTGCGCGTACTCGATAATCCGACGCCAGATCGCTCAACTATTCACCGGCGATTGCAACGTCTCTTTCAAAAACGCGGAATCAAACCGGCTGCTCTGGCTGCGGGAGACAGTTTCTGTCTGTCGAGCGAGGTCACTGCGCACGTCCTGTTCCCTCCACGTAGCTTGAGCTCGCCGATCGCTGATGATCAGGCGTATGTCATCCGCGCGTTGGTCGGGCCGGCAGCGTCCATCTTGTTCATGTCGGATGCTGGCATCAAAACCGAACAGACGTTGTTGGCCCGTCATTCGGATCTTCGCAGCGACATTGTCGTTAAAGGCCAGCATCATTCCGGAGAATCCGGCTCCGAAGCCTTCCTTGATGCTGCGCAGCCGCGCCTGATCATTGCGACTTCGCGTGATTTTCCAGATCACGAACGAATCAGCGATACCTGGGCCGGGGAATTGCAGAAACGCGGCATTAAACTTTTTCGCCAGGACGAGACCGGCGCGGTGACCGTGCGTTTCCATCATAATAGTTGGGAGGCGCAAAGTTATGTCACCGGCGAAACTTTTCGCAGCGCCAACCAGTGAATCGGTGCGCCTTTCTGGCGAAAAATCAGCTCAAATCCACTCGGTGGCAGTTCGACATCGAGTTTGGCGATTGCAAAGCCCGAAGTTGACCGCGCGATCTCTTGGATTTTTCGAAAGTAATCCAAGTGATCGGTTGCAATGTAAATCACACCACTCTTTTCAAGCACGGTATGAACGCAGTTCAGGAAATCTTGCGTTACAATTCGGCGCCGATGATGGCGTCGTTTTGGCCATGGATCGGGAAACAATAGGTAAAATGTCTCCACCGATTCAGCCGGTAGCAGATAACGCACTGCATAGAAACTCTCCATCTGCAGTAGCCGAACATTGCCGAGATTGGCAACCCTCCGTGCAGAGCTGCGGATTCGACCGAGTAATCGTTCGATCCCGAGAAAGTTTTTGTTCGGCAGCCGCCGCGCCAGTGTGCAAAGAAACGAACCCTCGCCGCACCCGAGATCGACGTGCAATGGCGCTTTGCGTCCAAAGATCTTTTCCAGATCGAGCTGCTGTGTAAGCGAATCTCGCGACTGCGGGATCACTCGAGAACAGACGTGCCTGCGGTGAGCTAAGCTATCCTCACCCGCAGGCACGCTGAGGAGAAATCAAACCGCCGCTTTGGGAGCAGAGGTTCTGAAGCCGAGAAACAACCAGGAACATGATACTGAAGAGAATCGCGGCGGCTTTGATCATTATTTGTCTCGTTGTGGCTGAAGGTGAATCCGCTTATGACAGTCTCGCCTGTTGTAGGCAAGCAAAAACGGTCTGAGTTATTCACAACGCCTTGATTCGTAGGATGTCTAATCTCGATAATATGAATCGAGTTTTTCTTTTGACTCTCGGCTGCATAACGTTCGCCCTTACTATTACGCAGGTTGCTGCGCAAAGTTCCTCTCCTGGGACGACACGGACTGCGATTTTCGCTGGCGGCTGTTTTTGGTGCATTCAGCCGGCCTTCGACAAAGCTAACGGCGTCATCAAAACAGTCGTCGGTTATTCTGGTGGAACAGAACCGAATCCGACTTATGAGCTCGTTACATCCGAAAAAACGAATTACCGCGAATCAATCGAAGTCACATACGATCCGGCAAAGATTTCCTATGACCAACTGCTGGACATCTACTGGCGGCAGATTGATCCGACCCAAGCCGACGGCCAGTTCACCGATGTCGGTCCGAGTTATCGCGCCGCGATTTTCTATGGCAACACGGAGGAGAAGAAAGTCGCCGAAGCTTCAAAAGAGAAGCTCGCGCACTCCCGCAAATTTAATAAACCAATCGTCACTGAAATTTTACCGGCTATGAAGTTCAATCCTGCCGAGGCGTATCACCAAAAATATTATCAACAAAATCCGGAGCACTTCGAAGCGTTTGAACACGGATCAGGGCGGGTTTCGTTCAAGAAGAAAACGTGGGACGAGCGATAAGCCAGGTTGGCACGGCGCTCTGCGCCAGTATGCGTTTAGCGCCAAAGGCGCAGCATTCACCGGCAGCCTGGGGCAGCGCCCGAGGGAAGATGGCACCGAAAGAACACCAGCGCTGAGGGCGCGAGTCCTGCATCATTGCGACCACCCGCGCGGAATTGAAGCGCGCCTTAAGCGCTTGGTTTACGCGACAATCGGATTCCTGGGGCGATGCCCCAGGCTGACATGAGCCCGCGCCTTTGGCGCTAAACACAAAGGCGGAGCCCCTACATAATGCTGCGATCAGGCTGCGATTACAGATCAACCACCTGAATGCCTTCGGTCGCGGTGCGTTGAGAATAGAGATCGCTCAGGCGTTTCGTCATCGGCCCGACTTTACCGTCTCCGATTTGGCGGTTGTCGATTTTTGTGACTGCAACCAATTCTCCCATTGTGCCTGTGCAAAACATTTCGTTGGCGCCGTAAACATCGAGAACTGACAAGTCCGTCTCAACGCATCGGATTTTTTCGGCAGCACAAATCTCGATCACCGTCGCGCGAGTTATTCCTTCAGAGCACGCGACAACACGGCTAGTCGCAAGATCGCCGCTTGCTCGCGATTTATCGGAGTTGCGCACAATGAAAACGTGGGTCGCGTTCGTTTCTGCAACGAAACCGCGCATGTCCAGCATGAGCGCGTCGTCAGCGCCGGCGTTGTTAGCCTCGATCTTTGCCAGGATCGAATTCAGCAGGTTCGCGTGATGAATTCGCGCATCCAAAACCTCGGGTGGCGGACGCAGAATTTTGCTCGTAATCAAATTGAGTCCAGTCTTCGCGTAAACTGGCGCTTTGTGTTCTGCGAGAACAATCAACGTTGGGCCACTCTGATTTAGCCGGGGATCCATGCCCGAAGTGATTTTCACGCCGCGCGTAACGGTCAGGCGAATGTGGACGCCGTCGTGCATTTTGTTTGCCGCAAGCGTGCGTTTGATTTCCTCGATGATCTTTTCGTGCGGTGGAATTTCGGTGAACGAGAGAGCGCGGGCCGAACGCTCTAGCCGCTCGAGATGCTCGTGCAGCTTGAAGATACGGCCGTCGTAAAGACGCAAGCCTTCCCAGACCGCATCGCCGCCCTGCACGGCCGAATCAAACGGACTGATTCCCGCCTTGTGCCGGTGCACCAACTCTCCGTTGATGTTAACAAGCAGGTTGCGGTTTCGGTCGTCGAATTTCTGCAGCATTGGTTTCGCCGCGATTAAGGGGACAACGCAGATTGTGTTGTTGTAGCGGCGTTTGTGTCAAACGCCATGAGACCGAACAGGCGCTTGGCACAAGCGCCTCTACAATGATTTTGCCAAATTTGTAGATGATCCTTAACGCAATCGGTACTCGTAAAGCTGCTCATAACATTCGCGGCACCGGCCGTAAATTTCACGCCAGCGCTCCGGAACCTGGCGATCTGTGGAACGATACGGCCGAAACGAGGTCGTTTTTGCAACTTCAGTATACCAATGCCTGGCCCACAGCCCGTCGGTCTCGCGCAATCCCGGCGGCCAGGAAAGCATCGATTTGCTAAACTGAACGCCGACTGCATCGCACAGAAGCCGCAGAATTCGTTCAGGATCTTCCAGCACGTCTTTTGCATCAACAACAGGTGGAACCGATTTCGTGCGATTGCGGACAAAATCAAAAATCTCTGCTTGCTGTGTAAAGCCGAGGTCCTCCAGCGCCGGGTCGTCGCGTTTCTTAATATATGAAGCAATGACCTCGCGTGGGTCGCGAATAAGAAAACAGTTTGTCATTGTGCTGAGCCATTCCCGATCTACTTCCGGTAACAGGTGGTGCGTCATGTGTTTCTGGAAGAAAATCTGCCTGTCCTTGGGGATTGGCCCGGTCAGGTGCACAACGACTTTTTGCCAATCAGTTTCGCCGGCTGCGATCACTTCATCCGCGCCGGGGTGTCTTTTGCCGGTCACATTTAGGTAACAGGCGTAAAACGGTTCATCGACAACAAACGTATCCCGCCGATTACCCCAAGCGCGCATCATCGCCGTTGAAATGTTTCGGGGGCCCGACCACATCGCGATGCGAATTGCCTGAGGCATTGGCAAAGATTCTCGCGGCTGCGCGATTTGCCAGCCGAAATCGGACCTTCCGATTCCACGAGGCTGAGTAGACGGCCCGAGCTAACTCTTTGCAAAGACGCCCAGGAGCGGTCGACGTGATGGTATCTTTGAGCGAAAATCGCTGACGAAGCCGTCCTCAGTGCGGATCTCAACATGGCCAGCGGCGCTCTTGGCGCCATAGACCAGCACAGACCCGACAGGTGCTTCGTAGGGATTCGAGACGGGAAGTTTTTTGAACCCGTAACTGTTCACCAACTCCTGGCCGGCTTGTTTGGCCAGCGTTGTCTGCGGCCTGGACTTCACCACACCGGCAGCAACCAGCGCTTCCTTCACAAAATGCCAGCATTTCGAAAGCGAGTGGGCATGCGCTCGTTCCTGGGCAATCGTGGCTGCCCGACGCAATTTCGGATCAATGTTTGCATCCACCTTCGCAAACGGCTGCACGATTTTCTTGGGGTAATATTTGTCCACGACGTCGACCGATTGCTTTTTCCCACTGGAATCTGTGTAAGCAAACTTGGGGTTGGGCGCAGAGAAGATCAACGCTGACGCGGGATGCGGGCAAAACACCGCAAATCCCAAAACGGCGAGGGAGAGGGTGAGAAGTTTTGACATAAAGCGCGCGTCCTATCCAGCATATCGGCCATGCCCGCAACTAATTTTTTTCAACGAACGCAAGATTTATAATTTGACATCTGCCGAATGCGTTAAAAGCGGGCGCGTCTACAGTGACGAGACGAATTCGACCATCCGTCGGCGGATGTTTTCATCGGGCAAACGGCCGACTCCGCCCTGCATATTGTCTTCGATGTGATCCGGCTTATCAGTCGCTGGGATGGCACAGGTCACCGCAGGATGCCCGACGATCCATTTCAGAAAAAATTGCGCCCAGGATTGACAATCAAACTCAGTGGCCCAATCCGGCAGCGGTTTTGACCGTACTTTGCCGAAGAGATCCCCAGCTCCAAACGGTCGATTTACGATTACCGCGACGCCGCGCTCCTGCGCCAACGGCAAAATCCTCTGCTCGGCCTCGCGTTCCATGAGCGAATAGTTGATCTGCAGAAAATCGAGTTTCTCGCTGCGCATGATTTTCTCGACGCCGGCAAAAGCGCCTGCCTCGTGGTGCGTGATCCCCAGATACCGGATGCGGCCCTGCTGCTTCCATTCACGCAACGTCGCCAGATGCGTCTGGACATCCACCAGGTTGTGCACCTGCATCAGATCGATTCGTTTCGTGCGCAACAGCGCCATCGAACGTTCCATTGATTTGATTCCGTTTTCTTTGCCGTGCGTCCAAACCTTTGTTGCGAGAAAAAGCCTGTCCCGAATTCCGAGTGCGGCAGTGAGTTCGCCGATCACATCCTCGGCTCGGCCGTACATAGGCGATGAATCAATGACGCGACCGCTGAGTTTCACGAACAGCGAGAGCGCCTCTTCAAGCTGTCTGCGATTATCGGTCGTGAGATCGACATCAAATGTTTGCCATGTTCCCAGGCCGATCACTGGCAGCTTCTCGCCCGAGGAGGGAATAGTGCGCGCTAACATGGTTGGTGATTCGCTCACCGCGCGGGCGCTGATTGGCAAAGCCAGTCCGGCTGCACTTGCTCCAATCAAACGCGCGGCTTCGCGGCGAGTCATTTGGTTTAGCTTTCGAATTGTCTTGTCGAGCGGCGTCGCGTGCCAAGCCGTAGCTTTATACGAAGGTCTGGAGACATCTCTAATTGGATAGGGGACAGCGGTTAAGAGATTCCTCGACTTCGCTCGGAATGACAAGAAAGGTTAGCCGGTTATATGAAGACGACGCGCCGCCGTTTTATCAAACTATCCACTGCCGGTGCGCTTGCGTTACGCGCGAGATCGGCATCTTTGTTCGCGCAGAACACAGTGAAACCTCTGCGCATTCTGATTCTGGGCGGCACCGGGTTCACCGGCCCGTATCAGGTGCGGTACGCGCTAAGTCGCGGGCATAAGGTGACGACGTTCAACCGCGGGAAGACGCACGCAGGCGAATTGCCGAACGAAGTCGAACAACTCATTGGCGATCGCAATGGCAAACTCGATGCGTTGAAAGGTCGACAATGGGACGTAGTTATCGATAACCCGACAACCCTTCCGGCGTGGGTGCGGGATGCAGCGCAGATTCTTAAAGGCAACGTCGAGCGTTACGTCTTCATCTCGACGATTTCTGTTTACGGGGAACCGAAGACCGGTCCGGACGAGACTGCACCGACAGAAAAATACGAAGGCGCCGATCCCTACAAAGAGACGCTCGAGGCGATGAAGGCGGGCGGTTACAAAACCTATGGTCCGCTTAAGGCGCTCTCGGAAAAAGAAGCCGAGAAATGGTTTCTCGGAAAAACGCTAATTATTCGCCCGGGACTTATCGTCGGTCCGCGGGACGAAACCGATCGCTTCACTTATTGGCCGGTGCGGATCGATCGCGGCGGCGAAGTGCTTGCGCCCGGTTCGACTGACGACCCTGTGCAATTCATCGATGCGCGCGGTCTCGCCGAATGGACGATCCGCATGGCCGAAAACCGCGAGACCGGGATTTACAATGCAACCGGCCCAGCAAAACCATTAGGCATCGGCGGAATGCTTGATGGGATCAAGGCCGCACTGAAATCAAATGCCACGTTCACATGGGTAGCGGAGGATTTTCTCACGCAGCAAAAGGTGGAACCGTGGTCGGACATGCCGGTCTGGACTGGAAAAGAGAGCGGACTTGCTCGCGCAAAAATCGATCGCGCGCTCAGTAAAGGGCTGACATTCCGTCCGCTCGCCGAAACTGCGCGCGACACACTCGCCTGGTTCAAATCGCATCCGCAAGATCGACAAGCGCATTTGCGGGCCGGTCTTACGCCCGAACGCGAAACAGAAGTGCTTGCCGCCTGGAAGAAACAAAAGGGGTAGCGACAGATCGCCGATGCGTCCAGGCGTTTGGCTGTCGCGCCCCAGCATCGCGTATCGATGAAAAGATTCTTTTCCAGAATCGTTGACGTAAAACCCGACGAGCCGCGCGCTCTTTGGCTCGGATTCGTTTTCCATTTTCTCATTCTTACCGGCTACTACATCCTTCGGCCGATTCGCGACAGCATCGCCGCGAGCAACCGGCTGGAAACACTGCCCTGGATGTTTACTGCCACGCTCGTGGGGATGTTGATCGCCAATGCTGTCTTCGCGGCGATCGTGGCGCGAATGTCGCGAAGAAAATTTATTCCAATCGCTTATGCGTTTTTCATTTTTAATCTCGCGCTCTTTTTCATTCTGATGCGGAGTTTCCCACCGGCACAGCAAGTTTGGATCGGACGCGCTCTGTATGTTTGGGTCAGCGTGTTCAATCTATTTAATACCGCCATCTTCTGGGCGTTCATGACAGATCTCTTCACGGTTGAGCAGGGCAAGCGGCTGTATGGGTTCATCGCTGTCGGCGGATCGCTCGGCGCCATCTTTGGGGCGTACATTACCAAGCATTATGTTCGTGACATCGGTCCGGCAAATCTGCTGGTGATTTCCGCGATGATGTTCGCAGTCGCTGGTTCCCTGGTTCGCTTCTTTCCCAGCGGCTTCGCGGAAGAAGACAAACCTGCTCCAGCGCGCGAAGAACCGATCGGCGGATCGATCTGGGCGGGCATCACTCATATCGCTCGTTCGCCATATCTTTTCGGGCTTGCCGCCTCCATGCTCCTTTACACGACAACATCGACCTGGGCGTACTTTCAGCAGACAGATCTCGCGCGAGAAGCGCTAAAGAGCAGCAACGATCGAACTGTTTTTTTGGCGAACCTTGAAATCTGGGTGAACAGCATCACGGTCATCATCCAGATCTTTCTCACTGGCCGTTTGCTCAAATGGTTTGGCGTCGGGTTCACACTCGTTTCACTGCCTTTCCTGAGCATGATTGGTTTTGGCGCGATGGGGATCGCGCCGAGCCTGGCGTTGTTGGCGGTCTTTCAGGTCGCTCGCCGGGCTGCCGCGTATGCGCTGATGCGACCCTCCCGCGAGATTCTATTCACGGTTTTGCGCCGCGAAGATAAATACAAGGTGAAAAGCGTGACGGACACTTTGATATACCGCATCGGAGATCAGCTAGGCGCATGGTCATATGGCGGTCTGCACGCGCTTGGCTTGGAACTTCAGGGGATCAGCTTTATCGCCGTTCCGGTTACCGCCGGTTGGTGCGGTCTCAGTCTTTGGCTGGCTAGGAAACAGCGCGCGCTTGCGCAAGCGCAACGTGCAGATCGAACCGCTCTGCTGGACGATATGGCCGCATCTGAACTAGCGTGAATTAGCGGTCGGTCAGGCTTGAGTTGGTTTGAAAACAAATTGCACTTGCCCACGCGCGACCGGAATCGCAAACGAATAACAAGTTTAAAGGAGATAACACAATGGCAACACGAACCGGATCGGCTGTTTGGGAAGGCACACTGAAACAAGGCAAAGGAACGATGAAACTCGGGAGCGGCGCTTTCGAAGGTCCTTACTCATTTGCATCACGCTTCGAAGAAGGAAAAGGCACAAACCCAGAAGAGCTCATCGGCGCGGCGGAAGCCGGCTGCTTCTCGATGGCGCTAGCGTTCAATCTGGAAAAAGCAGGGCATCCCGCTAAACGCCTCAGCACGATGGCAACAGTGAAACTGGAGCCGGCGGGCAACGGATTCAAAATCACTGCCATCGATTTGAAAACCGAAGCCGATGTTCCCGGAATCGACGAAGCAAAATTTCGCGAGCAAGCCGAGCTGACCAAAAAAACTTGCCCTGTGTCAGTCGCTCTCGCCGGCACACAGATCAATCTCGAAACGAAACTGCTATAGGCGCGATTCATAATGTTGTAGCCACCGGACTGTGGCCGGTCCAGCTCATGCGCTGCTGTTCAAGCTAGGCGAGACGGCCCACAGGGGCGTGGCTACAGCAGAGGGAGTTTTGATTCCTCGCACAGTGGGCAACGAGCGCGTCGTCGCTCCTGAGAACTTCTCGAATTATTACTTCGCCAATTCGTAGAGATATTCGACAAACGACATTATGGCGCCGTCGAATCCCTGGATCTTCGGGTTTATTGATTCGATGACATAATATTCGTCCGGCGCGTGCGCGCCGCTGCCGTGGCCAAGCCCAAAATGTCCGGCGGCAAGTTTGAGTGGTTCGCCGGTGAAAACGTATCCCGGATACGAGCCAGCGTTGCGCGGCCAAAGTAGCGGATCGATTCCGAATTCTTTGTAGGTTGCACCCTGCGCCTTGATCAGCGCGGAATCAGCCGAAGTGCTCGTGGGATCGTAGCCGCCGGTCATGTTCACTTCGATGTCGTCGAAGCCGTGCTTCGCCAGATGCACCTTTAGCGCGGCAAGTGCGTCCGCGGCTTTCATATCGGGCACGAGGCGCATGTCGATCTTCGCGACGGCGCGATGCGGCAGAATAGTTTTGCCACCGGGGCCGGTATAGCCACCCACCAAACCTTCAATGTTCACTGTGGGCTGCGATTCAAGCCGCTCATTCACCTGCTCCCACGGCAGATTGTTGATCCAATGCTGGACGCTGAACTGCTTCTTTGCCTGGGCTCCGCTGCGCACCTTGGAAACTTTTTCGATCATCGTTTTCTCTTCAGTGGTGAGCGGTCGCGGCATTGGGTAATTGTCGATCCTGATCTCATTTCCGTCGTCGGACACGAGCGTGTCCAGCGCTTTAACCAAGTGCCATGCGGGGCTGTCCACCATCGCCTTTAACGAGGAATGGATGTCTTTCGCCGGACCGCGTCCCCATTTTTCGCCGCTCGACACCAATTCAAGCTCTATCACCCCTTTCGATCCGAGATTTACTGTCACGATTCCGTCGAGATCTTGCGTAGCCGATGGCATGAACACGCCGACGCATTTCTTCAGCGCGTCGAGCACTTCGGGTCGCCTAACGAGCTGCGGGATATGCGGCGAACCGATCTCCTCTTCGCCTTCCGCGACCATCACGAGGTTCACCGGCATCTTCTTTCCAGCGCCTCGAATCGCGTGCAGCGCCGCCAAGAAAGCCGCTTCCGGTCCTTTCTGGTTCACCGCGCCGCGACCGATGATGACTTTTCCCAGCGGCGGTTTGTCCACGATTCGCGCTTCAGTCGGCGGCGCCTTCCATTCCGCCGGATCAAACTGTTTCACGTCATACATGAAATACAGTCCGACAGTTTTCGGCGCGCCTGCGTCGAGCGTTGCGAATACGCCCGGCTTACCGTCTGTTTTGATCACTGTGGCCTGCTGAAATCCCGCGTCGCGCGCGAGCTTCGCCATGTATTCGGCACCTTCCGGGTAACCGCGGTCCTCCGCCGCGATCGACACCTGAGCGATCCAATCCTGCAACCGTTTCACCGCTTCATCATGTCGCCTAGCAACTTCCGCTTTGATGTCGCCATGATCGCCGGTTGCTGCGAAGCAATGATGCGCTGCAAGCGCGAATGCGGTAAGGGAGACGAGGAGCTTTGTCTTCATAATTTACAATGCGAGGTTTTCTTGTTCTGGTGCTGACGCTGTTGTCGCGAGACCACTAAATTTTTTCATCAGCTCATCCAGCTTCGCGACATAATAATCGACATTCTCGTCGCGATTCTGCGGATCGAATTCGCTGGCGAGCTTGGCAGCTTCATATGCGGGAACTTTCTTCGGCGTCGCTTTGATGTAGTAACTAATCTGGTCGCCTGGTTTGTAGTTCCGACCGCTGGCGAGAGCGAGCTCATACGCGGCGGCCCGGTTCCGTGCGGAGCCGGCAATCTTGGCCCGATATTTATCGAGAGAATCCTGAAGCGTGTCGGTCTTCATCAGCATGTCGATCTTCCATTCGCGGTTTCGGATTTTTTGTTCGAACTCGTTTCGAAGATCAGCAATCGCCTCCGGTCTACGTTCCATAGTGAGCTTGATCATTTGCTCGAGGAAAACACGCTGGAATTTTTCGAGTCCGCGCGATTTGAGCGCACCGCCTTTGATAATGACGTCGCCGTCTCTCGCGAGCAGCGCATAATTCTTCGCTTTGTAACTGAACATCGCGTCGAATTGCTCGTCGATTTCGACGTCGATTCCGGGCGGCAATTCCTTCGCCAGATCTTTCTGCAAATCCTCAACATCGATGTTCTCAGGCGGCACGAAATAGATTCCGTCGGTATCGACCTCAATCACGTGCGCCCCGTGCGCATTGAGCCACTCAATCATCTTCCTAAGCAGATCGCGCCCGATTTGCGTGACGCGTGCGGCAGCGTCGAAGTCGGCGAAATGTCCCTGTGCAAAGCCGAGATAACCGTAAAAGCTGTTCAGCAAAATCTTGAACGTGTTTTGCAGCGCTTGGAGATGATGCTGCTTTGCGGGATCCTTTTCCGCACGCATTTTCGCCTTTGCTTCCAAGCGGAACGTGCGCAGATCGGTGAGCAAATGCCGAAAGATCTGGACCTGGTCCGTTGCGGGAAAACATTCAAACTGCAACATCACTGACGGATACAGCGAAGCGATGTCGCAGTGCGAGACGTTGCGTGCCACGCCGGTAAAGAAAATGTCGGTGTAACCGCCTTCGAATGGGCGCGGCATTGGCAGTTCCGGAATGCTGTGGCGCTGGCGGAAATATTCGCGCAGAAAAAGCGAGTTGATACGGGTCGCGTTTCCCCTGACGATCACGTCCTGATAGTTGTACGGAAAAATCTGCGCCTGGATAAAATAGCTCGGGCTTAAGAGCTCCGACAGAGCGCGCGTTTCTCGAACGCCGCATAGTGCGCGCCGTCGGAACGCTTCGGAATTGTCTAGGTACGCGCGCTTCAGTTCTTTGCCGGTAAGCGCCGAAATTTCTTCGCTATCACAAAGATCGAAGTGCCGGGCGACGTCGCTTCGTTCAAAACCCGCCAGCGACCGCATCCCGACGTCGTAAAACTGCGCAAGCAAAAACGTATCGACGAAATGGCGCCCACCGACTGTGAACTTCGGGTAATCGATAGTTTTCTCTGCAATTTGGAGTCGCGACGGACGGGAGCGTAAAAAGCCATCGCTGCGCCCCCAATCGAGCTTGGTTTTGAGTTTCTTCGCCCGCGCAACGAGGAGCGGCAGATACACGCGAAACAAATCGTGGCCTTCGATGACGTCCGGATCGCGCTCTTTGATGAGTGCGGTTAGTCGCTTGAGCGCGTTTCTCTCGGATTCTTCAACATTGTTTGGATCGACAATCATCAATTCTTCCCAGCCAGTGTTATCTGAGAGTGCAACGCTGATAATATGATCTCCCCGGCCGGGGTCACCGCCCCCGGCTACAGAGAGCACTTCCAGCTGCATTCGCTTCAATTCTTCGAAGGGAAGGTCTTTGAACAATGTGCGGCCAGTGGCGGTGAGGTAATGCTGCACCGGGTCGGTGAACGCGAAGAAATCGCGCCCGGCATTCTTCAGTCCGTTGCGCAACGCGATTAGTTCCTTCCAGCTATCGACGGTGATCAGCCAGCCGTATTTCAGATCGGTCTGGAGTTTTTCCGATTCGATGCCCAGATCGACAACGTCGGAGTCGGCCCAGACGAACGGATGAAACGCCTCGACGTCGGCGAGCGTCGATCCGTCAGCTTCCCGGCGGTAAACACGAACCGTTCCGGTTTCGCCCAGTTCGATGGCGACAATTCGGGGCGTGGGATCAGCGCCGAAGAGCAGCGTGTTCTTTTCAAATTCCATTGATCATCCACAGATTGCGCAGATTCAAAACAACTCACCCTCACCTCAATCCTCTCCCTTCGAGGGAGAGGCGGATGCGAAGACCAGTCGAAGACCAAAATAATCTGCGGCAATCTGCGAAATCTGTGGATATAAATCGGGAATGAAACTCTTCCCGATCCTGTGGACATTTATTTTCTGTTCGGCTGTGGCCGTCGCGCAGCCATCGCCGCAATCCACCGCGGATGCGGAATTGCCGTCGCTCCTGGTCATCTACAAAGATATCCACGCGCATCCGGAATTATCTGGGCATGAGGAGCACACGGCAACGCTGGTCGCAAAGGAATTGCGAGCGGCAGGCTGCCAGGTCACCGAGCATCTTGGCAAATATGAAAAGTCGGACCTGAGGGGTTACGGGGTGGTAGGGGTGATGAAGAATGGCGACGGCCCGACAGTGCTTGTGCGCACGGACATGGATGCGTTGCCTGTAGAAGAAGAGACTGGTTTGCCGTACGCCAGCAGGGTCGTCGTCAAAAACGATGAGGATAAGGACGTCCATGTAATGCACGCGTGCGGACATGACGTACACGTCGCGGCGTTCATCGGCACTGCGCGCGCTCTCGGAAAATTAAAAGACCAATGGCACGGCACGATCGTGTTCGTAGCACAACCAGCAGAGGAGATTGGTTCTGGCGCGCGCGCGTTACTCAAAGACGGACTTTATGACCGATTCGGAAAACCGAATTTTGCCCTCGGTTTTCATGACAAAGCCGATCTTCAAACCGGCCATATTGGCGTAACCGAAGGATATACGTCCGCAAATGTTGATTCAGTCGATGTCACTGTTCGAGGCGTGGGCGGACACGGCGGCTATCCTCACAAGACGAAGGATCCGATCGTTCTCGCAGCGGAAATCATCAACGCGTGGCAAACCATCGCAAGCCGTGAAAATAATCCGCTCGATCCAATTGTTATCACGGTAGGATCCATCCACGGCGGAACCAAACACAACATTATTCCGGATGAAGTGAAAATGCAGATTACGGTGCGCACATATAAACCTCAGGTGCGCGAGCGCGTGCTTGCAGATATCGATCGGATTGCAAAAGGCTGCGCGGCAGCCGCTGGAATACCGCCGGACTTGGCTCCGATTGTAAGCGTGTCCAAAGATTTCGTTGCGCCTGCGACTTACAACAATCCCGAACTTACGAAGCGGCTGATCGCTGTTTGGAAAAAGTCGTTAGGCAACGAAAACGTGGAGATTGTCGATCCCACGATGGGCGGCGAAGATTTTTCCGAATACAGCCTGCCGGACCATTCCATTCCAGCGGTTGATTTTCACTTCGGAGCGGTCGATCCAGCAAAGATCGCGGAGTTCAAACAGGCGGGGAAGGAGTTGCCGACCCTGCATTCGAGTAAATTCGCACCCGTTCCCGAACCAACGATTCGGGTCGGCATCATCGGAATGACCACCGCCGTGCTGGAATTGATGAAAAAGTGACTGCATCAAGTCATTCGGAGCGAAGTCGAGGAATCCAGAGCCATACTTTTCGGTAACTCCGTAGGATCCCTCGACTCCGCTTGGCTCCGCTCGGGATGACCTGACGGTCACTTTACCTTTATGTTCTTCCGCAGATAGGTGGGCACGTCGAGATCTTCGCCTTCGACGATCGTTGGCTCGCTTTTTTCAAATCGTCCGCGGGTGACCGGCTCGAATTGCAAAGTTTCCTGTTTCGCCTGCAGCGACTTTTCGGCTTGCAGTTTCTCTTCCTTCCGCGGAACCGCTTTCTTCTTTGGCGCAACAGTAAGCGGCTCGGGTTCGTTTGGCACGAATGGAGGCGCCGGTGGCGTTTCGGTGGCCACCGGTTCTTCAAACGAAACACTCTCCTCAAGAGGCGCAGGGTCCAACGCTGGTTCCGGCTCGATATGAATTTGTGGCTGGGGGTGCTGGTAATGCTCCCGGACTGGGGGCTGCGCGGATGCGCTGCTCAGCGCTGCGGAGTCCCGGGGTTGCGAAATCAAATCGTCTTCTGCAGCGAGCGAGCTGATAATGGTCACGGTCAAACGATCTCCCAGTCGTGCGTCCACAACCGCACCGAAGAGAATTTGTGTTTGCTCGTTAACATGACGGCCAAGCTCCTGCATGAGGACTTCGACTTCAGAGAGTGTCATCCCGGGCCCACCGGCGACCTGTACGAGTACGTTTGTAGCGTCTGCCAGCATCCGGCCACGATCCATCAATGGATTTTTAAGCGCCTGCGTGAGAGCGTCGTGCGCGCGATTGTCCGAATCGGCTTCGCCAAAGCCAAACAAGCAACGGCCGTTGTGCGTGCGCAATGCTGCCAGCAAATCATCGAAGCCGATGCGAATAAGTCCCGGGCGCTGAATTAAGTTCACAATCGAGCGAACACTCTGGCTGATTGTGGTATCGGCCATTGCGAACGCCTGATGAATTCCTGCTTGCGGCGAGACCAAATCGCCCATCCGATCGTTCTCGAAGCAGATCACCGAGTGGCAAACCTCGCTTAGCCGGGCGAGCGCCACGCGGGCCTGGGCGTTACGCCGTTTGCCTTCAAATGTGAACGGAAGAGTAACGAAGCCGATCACAAGCGCCCCAGCTTCACCGACCCGGTGCCGCCGCCGAGCCCTGCACAAACGAAAATCATACGCGCATCGGCCAGTGCTTCACGAATTTCATCAGCCGATTCCACGGCTGCGTCATAACCCAGTTCGGGGTCGCCGCCAGTCCCCAAACCGCGCGTTATATTACGGCCGAGCTGCACCTTATGCGCCGCAACCGAACTAGTGAGTGACTGCACGTCGGTATTGATCGCAACTACGCTGGCCTTCTCCAAGCCGTCGAGCACGATTCGATCCAGAGCGTTTAGCCCGGCGCCACCAACGCTGACAACTTTCACCGGAACAAACTCCGCCAGCCGATCAGGGGGACTGTAATTTTTACTGAGTTGAATCATATCGATCTTGCTATCCCATTCTTAAATCTGTCATTCCGAGCGAAGCGAGGAACCTCGCAGTTCGCCAAAAGATCACACGAACCAAACACGGCCTTGTTCTCGATTTAGGGTCACTTGACTTGAATGGAGTAACCCCGCAGCGCATTTGTGAGGTCCCTCGCCGTCTGCGCGGCTCGGGATGATCGCCTGAGAGTGCGTTCAAAGTCGTCATCGCATTCCGCTGAAAAGCCTTCCAAAGATTCGGCCAAACCGTCGCGACGGCCGATCCGTATGCATCACTTGTGCGAACCTGACCAAGCCGATCGCCGTCGAGAACTGGGGATCCTCCACTGCGGACGTTACGCCCCAGGTGGTCTGCGCGTGCGCGACGTGCGCAGGCAGCTCGAAAATTTCCTCTGCGAGATGATCGATACCACTAAGAAGACTGCAACCGCCGGTAATGAAAATGCCTGTGCCGAGATAATTGAGATACGACTCCTCGTCCAGCCTGCGTTTAAGTAACTCAAATCCTTCACGCACGCGCAGGTGAACGATTGTGTTCAGCATTTCCCGCTCGATCTCTTTTCCGGCGAACCCTGAATCGTCCTTTAACAAAATCATTTCGCCAGGCAAACAATTGCCAAGGGTGCAACTGCCCTCTTCGATTTTTAATTTCTCCGCGCGCGCCATTGGGATTCGCAGCCCCATGGAGATATCGTTGGTGATGTGGTCGCCGCCCAAAGCTACGCAACCGCTTTGTTTCACCGCACTGTCGGCGTACAAAATGTAATCAGTTGTCCCGCCGCCCATATCGATCACCAGCGCGCCAAGATCTTTCTGATGCTGGGTGAGCACGACCTGCGCAGAAGCAAGCCCGCCGAAAACAACGTCCTCCACATCCAGCGGCAGCTCTTTCACACAGCGGATGGTATTTTGAATCCGGGTGCGCACGCCATGAATGATATGAAAATCGGCTTCCAATTTTTGCCCAAGCATCCCGATCGGGTTCAGCACGCCGTTTTGTCCATCCACATGATAATGTTGAATGAGGGAATGAAGGAACGCGTTTTGCGCCGGAATGCTCACCTCGCGCGCATTAATTTTTACGTCCTGGACATCCCGTTCATCAATTTCATCGCGATCTTCGGGCAGCGTGATGCATCCACGGTTATTGAAACTTTGCAGATGGGACCCGGCGACGGCGACATAAACGCTCCGGATCATCACGTCGCTTTTCTGTTCGGCATCCACCACTGCTTCGTGCACGCATTTCATCGCCGTCTCAAAATCGACGATCTCCCCCTTTCGCACGCCACGTGATGGCGCCTGGCCGACTCCTAGGATTTTGATGGTGCCGTCCGGCCGACCTTCGCCGACAACGACACAGATTTTGGATGTGCCAATCTCAAGACCGACCATCAAATTATTGTTGGCCATGGTTGTTAATCCGTTTTCTGTCGTTGTCTGGGATTTGCCCTGGTAAAGGGCGTTGAACCGGCGCGCGACTTCGGCGCAGGTGCCGCAGTTTTTTCAGGCGCACCCACCGGGATTGCCTTCATGATCCGCGGCTCCACAGCGGGCGTGATCGTATCGTTAATGATGGCTGCCGGAGGCTCGGCGAAAGTGACGGGAATGTTTCGTTGCACCAGCAGGTTTACAGTTCCGAGTTCCTGTTTTGAGTCGTCGCAGTAAACAAGAAATTGTTCCAGCCGCCGTAGTTGCGTTTGCAGATCATTAAACCCGAACGTCACGCGCGCGCGATTTTTGTCTGTCACCAGCAGGCAATACTTTTTCGAAATGTCGATCTCGCGAATCTGGAAACGCATTTGCAAAAAACTGCGCGTGCTTAGACGCAGCAGCTCCAGGGCTGTTTTTGCTTCGGGCGATTGGACAGCTTTCCCCGCCTCGAGCGATTCGCCAGAGCACCCCAGGATGAGCGGCAGTCCGAGATATTCGGGTAACAACTTCTTTTGTTTCATCAAAACACCACGCGCGTCCACCAAAAACGCAGCATCTGATGCAAATGGATCGGAAATTTCTTTTTCGCTGGTGATCCAGGCGACCGGCTTTCGTTCCACCACATGAATATCGATCTCACCTGGCAATTTTCGCACCACTTGAACTTCGTCAGTTTGAGGAAGCTGCTGTATGGAATCATGCACGCTCGCGAGGTTTACTTTAAAAATATTTTCGCCTTCATGCAGATCGGCAGCTTTCAAAATCTGCTCTCGCTGCAAAGTGCCGTCAGTCTGCAGTTCAATTGTCTTTATTTGAAAATCTGAATTCTCAAACAACAGGCGTCGTGCAGCTTCGCGCAGGCCGGCATAAGCGGCGCCGCACAACGCAGCGACTAAAATTACTCTGCAGAGTACGCCCATGGCCGTTCGAATGCGATGCTGCGTCGCTCTTCGGGAACGGACTTTCACATCGAGCAAGTGCTGCTGACGGCGCTGGCGCACATTGGACAGTCGTCGATTGCGCGATCGGGAGCTTTTTTGGCCGAAATTCATCTCCGGCTCCCTTCTGTTCTGGCGCGAGACAATTCAATAATGCGGGCGCAAAGATCGACATAGCTGATGCCGGCGGCCGCAGCAGCCTCCGGCAGCAGACTGGCTTCGGTCATTCCAGGAATGGTGTTGACCTCCAGCACAAACGGCTCTCCGCTGTCGGACAAAATGACATCAATACGCCCGTAAACTTGCAAGCCGAGCGCGCGAAACGCTCGCAACGCTAATTCCTGAATTTGGGCTGTTTTCTTTTCGTCGAGCTGCGCCGGGCAAACATGCTCCGCGCCGCCACCTGCCTGCGGATTGAGAAAAGGATACTTATTGGTGAAGTCGTAAAAGCCGCCTTTCGGAATTATCTCTAGAATAGGCAAGGCTTGGTCACCGAGAATACCTATCGTTAATTCCCGGCCAGATACGAACTTTTCTATCAACAATTCGCGATCGTACTTTGCAGAACCGGCAATCGCCGGCGCAATTCCCTCCGCGTTTTTCACAATGTGAACGCCGACGGTAGAGCCTTGCCGTGGTGCCTTAATCACAATTGGCGGTCGCATGCGGGGATGCTGATTCGCGTCAATTGTTTCCCACGGCGGTGTACGCACACCGTGCTGCTCAAACTTTTCTTTCGATCGGATTTTATCGAAAGCCAGTCGGCTTTCTTCAACTCCTTCGCCCGTGTAAGCGATCCCGCGTTCTTCCAGAAGCTGTTGGATTTGTCCGTCTTCGCCGAAAGTTCCGTGCAATGCAATGAATGCGAGATCGATATCTCCGGGGAGCTGAAAATTCTCATCTCGCACATCGACTTCAACGACGTTCGCGCCGAGCGAACGCAGTGCTTTGGCAATTCCCTGCCCGGTTGCCAGCGAAACGTCGCGCTCACTGCTCGGTCCGCCCATTAAAACTGCAATTTTTTTCGGCAATGTTTTCACGTCATTCCGGCTCTCCAAGGATTTGCACTTCGGTTTCCAATTCAATTCCGCGCTTTGTCCGCGCCCTTGCCTTGATCAGTTCGATTAGTTCAAGCATTTCCGCCGCTGTCGCGCCGCCATCGTTGACTATGAAATTGCCGTGGACCTCGGACACGCGCGCATTTCCTACCCGCGAATTTTTCAGGCCCAGTTCATCCACCAGTTTTCCCGCTGGAATGCTGTCGGGGTTCTTGAAAATGCAACCTGCGCTCTTGGCGACTGGCTGCGTCGTGCGCCGTTTCTCCTGTGATTCGCGCAAGCGGTCATCGATCTTTGCGCGCTCATCCGGCTGCGCGTCGAATGTCGCCGAAATCGCAAAGTTATTCTCCAACAACGGGAACCGCCGGTAAAAAACCTCTAATTCATCTCGATTTTTCACGTGCGGATTGCCTTCGGTATCAAGATAACGAACGCGCGCCACGTTCTCGAAAGTTTGCGCGCCCATCGCACCAGCGTTCATGCGCAACCCGCCACCGACTACGCCCGGGATTCCTTCCATCCATTCCAGTCCGCCGAGATTTGCCGCCCGCGCCGCATAAGCAACTTCCCTCAACTTCACGCCAGCGCCTGCAGTAATCTCGGACCCGTTGATCTCGATTTTGTCGAAATCGCCGCCGCACGGATGAATCACCACGCCGCGAATCCCACCATCGCGGACAAGAAGGTTCGATCCGCGACCCATTACGAAAAGCGGCAGGTTTTCATTCCTGCAAAATCGAATCAGTGCGCCAAACGCGTTCTCGCTCTGCGGCTCGACCCAAAATTGCGCAGGGCCGCCTACGCGCAACGTAGTGTGTTTTGAGAGCGGCTCATAAAGACGGACGTCGCCGTTTTCGCCTACAATGGCCCTCAGCTTTTCAGCAATCACGAGATCCGCCGCCAGAAGCGACAATTGCTCGTGAATGTTGCCGGCACCGAGACTCAATACGAGATCGCCGACGTCGAGCGCGTTGCCGATATCGCAATGGACGCGCTCGAAGCGTGGCTGGTAACTGGCGGCACGATGACCGTGCTTCAACATTTCATCGACAATCGTCTGCCCGCTGACGCCCGGAATTGGCGGTTCGCTCGCAGGATAAACATTCGTCACGACCACGCGATCCGCATCATCGAAGGCGCTGCTAAACCACGTGCATAACGCTTTCGTGCGTGAATAACGATGGGGTTGAAACATGGCGAGCACCCGTTTGCGGCCAATCGCCCGCGCAGTTTTCAATGTAGCGCGAATTTCGGTAGGATGGTGCGCGTAATCGTCAACGAGCAAAAAGCGCTCGCTCTCATATTTGATCTCGAACCGGCGTCGCGCGTGCTCGAATTTACGAAGAGAAGCTGCAATTTTTTCAAACGGAATTCCAAGCTCGACCGCGAGCGCGATCACTCCGAGGGCATTGTGGACATTGTGCGGCCCTGGCACGTTCAGCACGGCATCGCCGAGTTTTTGCCCGCGAAAATAAACGGAAAAATCTGAGCTGAAAGAGTGCAAGTCTACTTCGGCGCCTCGATAATCGGCCGCGTCCGAGAACCCGAACGAGATCACGTTTTTGCGGGTTGCGCATAATCGCGCCGTGTTCGCGTCATCGAGATTGTAAAAAACTGTTCCGCTGGTTTGCTCGATGAACCGCGCAAAGACTTCTTCGATCGCGGCGAGATCGGAATAAAAATCAAGATGTTCTTCTTCGATATTCAGAATGAGGGCGTGCGCGGGATGGAAGCAGCGCAGAGTGCCGTCGCTTTCGTCGCCTTCAGCGACAAAATATTCGCCGCGTGGGTCCCAGTGTGCGTTCGTTCCGAGAATCGGGATTTCGGCGCCAACGTAATGGGATGGATGCAGGCCGCCTTCGCGCAAAATGTGCGCCGTCATTGCCGAGGTAGTTGTTTTGCCGTGCATTCCGGCGACAACAATGCCGCGCTTCGCGCGCATAATTGCGGCGAGGGCTTCCGCGCGACGGACGACGGGTTTTCCCGAATCACGCCCGGTCACGAGAACGGGATTGTCGCTCTTAATTGCGGAGGAAAAAACAACAAGGTCAGCGGTGCATGCGTGTTCCGGACGATGCTGTTCATAAAAGCGCAGCCCGACCCGCTGCAATCGATCTGTTTCCATTGTGTTGGCCTTGTCTGAGCCGCTCACCGTGTGTCCGAGCTCAGTCAAAAGCGCTGCGAGACCGCTCATGCCGCTTCCCGCTACACCAACAAGATGAATCCGGTGATGCTCTTGCGTCAGGAATCGCGGCAAATCAATTGCTCGGACGCGATCGGCAGGCGCGCTGCATTCTTCAGACACGGGCTTCATGAGTCGTATATTTCTCCATTGTGGTAGCCACCCGCCCAGCCGCATCTTTCGACGCCAGATGTGAAGAATTCGCAGCCATTTGCTCAATCCGCTGCCGGTCCTGGATCAACTCGCGAATGTTGCGCGCAAGCAATTCGCCGGAGACGTCTGATTCCTTGATGAGAATCGCCGCTCGGGTGCGCGCATAAATTTCTGCGTTGCGCGTTTGATGGTCATCAGTGGCATAGGGAAACGGAATCAGGATCCCGGGCAACGAAAAAGCGGCGAACTCGGCGAGGCTGGCCGCGCCGGCTCGAGCCACAACGAGATCTGCAGCGCTGTAAGCTTCTTCCATTCGATGATGAAAAGCGGCGATGTAAGCGGGAATATTTTCACGGCGATAGTTATCTGAAACCAAACGCTCATCTCGCGCGCCGCAAAGATGGATCACCTGGAGCGGAACACCTTGCAAGAATGGCAGCGATTTGATCAGCGCCTGATTAATTCCGCTTGCCCCCTGGCTGCCTCCCATCACAAGCAACGTGGGCAAATCCTCATCCAGTCCGAGTTTTCGACGCGCGACCCTCCGATCCAAACGCACTAGTTCATTCCGGACCGGCGTGCCGGTGACTTCGGTGTGTGTTTTTGGAAAGAAAGGCGCGCATTCCTTGAAGCCGAGCATCACCGCGTGCACCATCCGTGCCGTCAATCGGTTTGCCTTTCCGGGGACGGCGTTTGATTCGTGAATAAAAGTCGTAATGCCTCGTATTCGTCCCGCCAACACCGGCGCAGTGGAAGTGAATCCACCCATGCCGAGGATCACCTGAGGTTTGAATTTACGGTACAGAGAGCGGCAAAGTGATAAGCTTTCGTAAAAGCGGCGAACGAAACCAAAGAACGCGGGAGAAAACGGTGAGGGGAGCCCAACCGTCGGCAATTTTTCGACTCGGAAATTTGTGTGCCCGGAAACCGCCAGAGCGTCAATGTCCTTTTCGGAAATTAACAGCATCACGTCGTGGCCACGATCGCGCAGCACTTCTGCCACGGCGATGCCGGGGAAAAGATGGCCGCCAGTGCCTCCGCATGCGATCACTGCATTCATATACGACCTATGTAACTCATAAGACTGATGATTATTAAATCCGCGGCATCATTCTGGCATGCATGGTGGCGTTTTTCTTATGCGGCGGCTCGAGAATGCCCTGCCGGTAAATGTTCAGCAATAAACCGACGCCGAACATACACGCGACAAGGTTAGAACCTCCGTAGCTAATAAAAGGCAGTGGCAGGCCCTTATTCGGCAGGAGCGAGGTGGTCACGCCAATGTTAACTGCGGCCTGCAAAGCCAGGAGCGAAACTACGCCGCAGCCCAGGAGCAGGCCGAAACGATCCTTGGCTTGTAGCGCAATCATAGTGCCGCACACAATTATCACCACGAATAGAAAAACCACGAGGAGACTAAACCGCAGACCAAGCTCTTCACCCACAATCGGAAAAATAAAATCGGTGTGCGCGTACGGTAGATAAAGCATTTTCTGGCGCCCGTTCCCCAGGCCGAGCCCTTCCATTCCACCACTGCCCCAGGCAATCAACGCCTGCATCTGCTGTAAACCAGCATCTTCCTTGAAATGCTGCGGATGAAGGAAAGCGGAGAGTCGTCCCATCCTCTCGGAGATTTGCGTAGCAACGATTAAAAGAGCGCCCAGCCCGCTGAGTGACACAGCGCCGAGCCATAGAGGACTGGCTCCGGCAATGAACATCACCACAAACGCCGTTGTTCCGATCAAAGCCGTTGTTCCCAAATCGACTTCGCCCAACACAAGCGCAGCCGGCAGGCTGATGATCGCAAGCGGAAGAATAAATCCCAGAAGTAATTTGCGGTCGGTTTTCTCATATCGCGAGAACCAGGTAGCGAGAAAAAAGATCACGGTCACCTTTGCCAATTCGGATGGCTGAACAGTAATTGGGCCCCAGCCGATCCAGCGGCGGGACCCGTTCAGGCGCATGCCGATATGCGGCACATAACAGAGCGCCAAGAGAACAAGCGCCAGCGCAAACCAAAGCCACCACGTCCGCTGCCACAGATGATAATCGATCAGGGCGGCGAAGATGCAGACCACAAGTCCTACGCCAAACCACATCGCCTGGCGTTTGATGAAGAAATAAACGTCTCCGTGACTATCACGTGCAAATGCGCTCGTGCTGAAAAGCATGACAATCCCGACGACAAGTAGCCCCAGCACTGCGAGAAAAAGGATATAAGCGCTCTTGCGATGCATAACTACATTGTAAACCTCTCCGCTACACGAAAACGGCTGTTGCCTCGTAGCTTCATTGGTCGACCTTGCTCGTTTTTGTTTTGGCCGCCTTGGCTGGGATGAGCAGCTTTTGGCCTATCTGTAATTTGTGCGGGTCTTCGATGTGGTTTAGAGCGATCAGATCGTCATAGGAGACCTTAAGTTTCTTCGCGATTGTGACTGGATTATCGCCCTTCTTTACGATGTAAGTCTTTCCTGAGGAAGAAGGCGTCTTGGCGTGTTCGTCTTTCGAAACTGAATGTGAAGGTTTCGGATCGCTACGTGGCGCAATTTCCCTTTGGGAGATGGCAGGCCGGCGTTTTGTAGCATCCGTGTGAACCGGCGTTGCCGCGCTGTCGGCCACATTGTTTTCCGCATTCGCTGGCGCTGCCGGTACAAATGAGCTCTCTCGCGTCTTGATCGCGTTGAACGCGATGATTCCCGAAACCGCAACCACGTGCAGGAGCAGTACTATCAGCAGCACCCGCGACAATTTCATGTTTGGTTCTGGAATGTTCTCGAAATCCATTCCGGCAGCAGCAGACGCGCGGCGCGCGGTTGCGGCCAGGAGTTTTTTATGTCTGAAGAGCTGCGGGATTTTCATTGGTCTATTTGGGGAGCGCGCGCACCAGCGCGCGAAATTGGTCACCGCGATCGCCATAGCTTTTGAACATGTCGAAGGAGGATGTGCCCGGGGAAAATAGGACCACTTCTCCTGGTCTTGCGCTGGCATGGGCGCGTTCAACTGCGTCCGCGAGCGAGCTTGCGATTTCGCACTCAGCCGCGCCGCTCCAGGAACGCCTGATACTCTCGGCCATTTCGCCAATCAAAATTGTCGATCTGACCTTCTCATTCACCAGAGACCGAAGGGGATCAAAACTAAAACCTTTGTTCTTCCCGCCAGCGATGAGAATGACCGGCTTATTTTGCGCACGCAGCGCTTTGTCTACGGCGTCGAGATTTGTCGCCTTGGAGTCGTTTACATATCCGACGCCGCCGACGTCGCGCACAAATTCGCAGCGATGTGGGCGCGGCTGATACGCAGAGAGCGGCGGCACCATCTCCGCGAACGACAATCCGCGCGCCATGCCGGCGGCGAGTGTCGCCATCAAATTCTCGATGTTATGCAAGCCGCGCAGTTTGGTATCCGCAAGCCGCAGGATCGTTTCGTCGTGATAGACGATCGCACCTTGCGAGACGCGGAAGTCCGCCTGATCTGCATAAGCACTAAAGGTGATCTCGCGCGGGCAAATTGCGGGCAATTTTTCGATCGCGTTTACCACTGCCACGTCGGTTTCGGTTTGATTTTCGAAAATGCGCAGCTTGGCGGCGCGATAATCAGACACGGAGCGGTACCGGTCGAGATGGTCGGGAGCGAAGTTGAGCCAGAGGCTGATAGATGGGCGAAAAGAGCGGATCGCTTCCAGTTGGAACGAGCTAACCTCCACCGTGAGCACATCGAATGGCTGCTTTTCGCGCGCCACTTCTGAAAGCGGTTTGCCAATGTTTCCGCAGGCAATCGTTCGCTGACCGCAGGCATTCAACATTTGAGCTAGCAATTCGCTCGTTGTCGTTTTGCCGTTCGTGCCAGTAACAGCGATGACCGGAACGTCGTAGGACCGCCAGCCCAGCTCGAGTTCGCCGATTGTCTCAATTCCGCGCGAGGAAAAATTGCGCGCCAATCGCGAAGCCGGATCGATGCCCGGACTTAAAATGGCCATGTGATATGCGGCTGAATCTTCGTCAGCCGCAGCGCCGCAAATCACACGGACACCGTGCGTCCGCAGATTGTCTATGGTTGATTTGAGTAAATTTTTCTCCTCCGCGCTATCCAGCACGGTGACCTGTGCGCCCTCTGATCTGAGCAGCAGCGCCGCCGCGCTGCCACTCAAGCCTGCACCAACAACGGCGATATTTTGATTTTCGTAGCGCCCGTTCTTCATCTCAGTTTGAGTGTCGCCAAACCAAGCAACGCGAAGATGATCGATAGAATCCAGAACCGAACGATGACGGTGCTTTCTTTCCAGCCAGTCAGCTCGAAATGATGGTGAAGCGGAGACATGACGAAAAATCGTTTGCCCGTCAGTTTGAAACTCAATACTTGCAAAATGACCGAGACGGCTTCGATCACGAAAACGCCGCCGACGATGACCAAAAGCAGTTCTTGCTTACAACAGATGGCGACCACGCCTAACATGCCGCCGATCGCCAGTGATCCCGTGTCCCCCATGAAAACTTTGGCTGGATAGCAATTAAACCACAGAAAACCGAGACCCGCGCCGATGAGTGCCGAGCAGACAACCGTCAGTTCGCCAGCAAACGGGTAAAATGGGACTTGTAAGTATTCCGCGATCCGGAAATTGCCAGCTGCGTAAGAAAGCAACGCATATGCAAATGCCACCGTGATGGTGCAACCGGTCGCCAATCCGTCCAGCCCGTCGGTGAGGTTCACCGCGTTCGACGAACCGACAATGACGAGCGCAAAAAACACGAACGTGAACCAGCTCATGTTCGCAATCACGGGCGCCTTCACGAACGGCACGTAAAGAGCGCGCGCCTGCACTTCCAACACCGGATTGGTGAGGAAAACGCCAGTGACAATTGCCGCAAGAGCGATCTGACAAAAGAGTTTGATTCGGCCACTGATGCCGTCGGACTTTTTCTTTGTGACCTTGAGATAATCATCGGCAAAGCCAAGCCCCCCGAGATACACCATGCTGAACAGAGCCAGCCAAACGAATTGGTTGTCGAGGCGAGCCCACATAACACTCGCCACGAAAACGGCTCCGATAACCAGCACGCCTCCCATGGTAGGTGTGCCCTGCTTAACGCCATGCAGCTCTGCGAGACGGTGAACCTCTGCCGCTCCGCGAATCGGTTGTCCGAGCTTCAGTGCGATCAGCATTCGAATGATAAAATTGCCGAACATTAACGTGCCTACGAAAGCCGTTACCGCCGCGGCAATGGCTCGGAACGTGACATAAAGGAAAACGTTAAACCCGATGAAATGATCACTCAGGCGATGGAGGTAGTACATCATGGGGAGGTAACGAATGAAGAATGACGAACCGCGAAATGCTCGATGACTTCCTCCGTTCGCGAGGCGCGGCTTCCTTTGACCAAGATAAGATCGCCGGGCGCGGCGATCGCACTCAACAGTTCTGCGGCTTCCGATGTCGAGTTTACAACGGTAGCCTTTTGTAAGCCGCAGTGCCTTGCGCCGTCAGCAATCGCGGTTGCGGCGTCTCCGATCGCAATCAACTGATCAATCTTTAGCACGGCCACAGTTTCGCCCACCTCGCGATGCCCGCGTTCTGATTCGTCGCCCAATTCGTGCATTTCGCCCAGGACTGCGATCCGTTTTCCATCGGCGTCCAGTTCAACCAGTGTGCGCAATGCTGCTTTCATCGAATCGGGATTTGCATTGTAGCTGTCGTCGAGGAATTGCACGCCGCCCAGATCCTTGATTTGCAAACGGGCTTTAGTGAGCGGCGCAGCAATGAGGCCGGCGGCGCAATCCTCTAATGAGAGGCCAAACGCGCGACCAGCGGCGACAGCCAGGAGCGCGTTCTGCACCATATGCAAGCCAGGAACCGGCAACTGGGCCCGGCAGCGATGGGCAGCTTCGAGAATCGTGAAATCGGTTCCGGTTCCGCTCTGGCTAATTTCGCCGGCCCGGATATTTCCCGCAGTAGTACCGGCCAAAATTACTTTCCCGCGTGCGCGGGCCGCGATGCTCCTCGTAAGTGGATCGTCTGCATTCAAAATCACTGTTCCCTGCGTGCCGACGGCCTCCGCGAGCGCCCCTTTCTCCTCCGCAATTTTTTCACGCGAACCCATGAACTCGATGTGCGCCACACCAATGTTTGTGATGATGGCAACATCCGGCGCTGCCAGTTTCGCCAAGACCGCAATTTCGCCGGGATGATTCATGCCGATCTCCCAGACAGCGACTTCGTTCCCCGACGTGGCCTCCAAAATTGTCCGGGGCAGCCCGACATGATTATTGAAATTTCCTTCTGTTTTCGTGACTCGAAAACGGCGAGTGAGCACTGCGGCGGTAAAGTCTTTCGTGCTCGTCTTGCCGTTGCTTCCAGTAATCGCCACCACATTTAACGTGAGTGATTTCCGGTAGTTGGCGGCGAGTTCCTGGTACGCCTGCAAAGTGTCCTTCGCACGGATGAGAGCGAACTTTTTGGGAATTTTCCCGTTCCAGGTAGACTCGACGATTGCCCCGGCCGCACCGCGCTTTGCGACCGACTCAACAAAATTGTGACCATCGAAACTTTGCCCACGCAATGCGACGAACAATTCGCCGGGCTTAAGTGTGCGTGAATCGGTGCTGACTTTGTTGATTACGACAGTCTCGTCGCTGCACGAAATCGAGCCGCCAGCTAATTGCGCGATTTGAGAGAGTGGAAGCGGATTCATAATGCGCGGATTCGTGAGCGCAGGCGCTTGGGAATTCTGCGCGATTCACGTCTTGGCAAGTTGAAAAACAGAATCATGATGACAAAAACTCGACGGGATGGTTTTCAATCGCGCGTCGCGCGATTTGGATATCGTCGAACGGGATCGTGTAATCGCCGAACTCCTGATAATTTTCGTGTCCCTTGCCCGCGATTAATACAATGTCTCGCGGTCGCGCGAGTGCAACGGCGCGATCGATCGCTTGGGTGCGATCAACGATCTTTTCATACCGGTTTGAGCGAAATCCTTTTTCGGTCTCAGCGATGATCGCGTTTGGATCTTCCTTGCGCGGATTGTCAGAGGTGATGATGGAGTAGTCAGCAAGGCGATCTGCCATCTCAGCCATCAACGGGCGCTTTTGCCGGTCGCGATCGCCGCCGCAGCCAAATACGACAATCAAATGCTGCGGCTCGAGTTCCCGAAGGGTTTTCAGAACGTTGCTGAGTGCGTCAGGCGTGTGCGCGTAATCGACGAATACTTGAAATTGTCGCTTCGCTGGAACTAATTCCAAACGTCCCGGGACTTGCGGCGACTTAGCAAGGCTAAACACCGCGTTTCGCAGATTAATGCCGAGCGCGTCGGCCGCAGTTAGCGCAGCGAGTGAATTTGTCACATTAAAACGGCCAATTAGCGGGAGACGAACCAGATAACTCTTGCCATGGGCGTCCAGCTGATAGGACGTACCGCTGAACTCGGCGCGATAATTCGAAGCCCGGAAATCCGCGCGCGTCCCCATTCCGCACGTGACGACCGCCACGCGTCTGGCGATTTTGTCGAGCAATTGTTTGCCGTAGCGATCATCGATATTCACAATTGCAACGGGTTTGCGCTTTCTTTTCTGTTCCGCGAGTCCTGTGAACAGCTTCAGCTTGGCATCGAAGTAGTTTTCCATTGTCCCGTGAAAATCGAGATGGTCTTGGGTGAGATTTGTAAACACGGCAACGTTCCATTCGAGGTCGCGCGTGCGATTCTGCGCAAGCGCATGCGAAGATACTTCCATCGCCGCCGCCTTACATCCCGCATTGGCGATCTGCGCCAGCAGCTCTTGCAAATCCAGCGACTCTGGCGTGGTGCGGATGGCCGGCAGAAGCCGCGCACCGATCTCGTAGCGCACCGTTCCGATTAATCCGCACCGCAAACCAGCACTTTCACATATGTGCTTGATGAGAAAGGTCGTCGTGGTTTTACCATTCGTGCCCGTGACCGCCGCCAGTTTCAATTTGCGTGCTGGGTGTCCATAAAAAGTCGCCGAAAAATCAGCAAGCGCAGTACGCGTGTCCTCAACGACTAAACAGGTAATACGCGGGTCTTTTTCCTCGCGTTCAGCAACGATCACCGATGCGCCTTTGCTGATGGCTTGACCGATAAATTCGTGCCCGTCGGTTTTCTCGCCCCGCAATGCCACGAACAAGGTGTTCCTTTGCACTCGCCGCGAGTCATACGCGATGTTTTCCACCGGGCGATCAAGTGGCCCGATGACTTGGCGAACTGGAGTCGCGGCGAGGAGAGTCTTGAGCTGCATGAGGCTTTAACATTCCCAAACGAGGCATTCAATGGTGCGAAGCATTGGTTAAGGCGATCCGTTCCGCCGAAGCAGGTTTGTGGATTCGCTCTGCCGGCAGCTTTTTTTCCACTCGCTCCACGGGAATCGCTTTGCGAATCTCCTCATGCGGCTCAAGATCAAGATAGCGGGCAGCTTTCTCCGCGAGCCGGGCAAAGATCGGCCCCGCGACAAGCCCGCCGTAATTCAACTCGGGTTTGGTCGTGTGCGCATCATCGAGCACCACCAGACCTACAAACTCCGGATGATCGGCGGGCAGATACCCGGCAAAAGAAACGACGTACTTTCCCTCTTCATACCCGCCTCGAGGGCCAACCTTCTGTGCGGTTCCAGTTTTTCCAGCAATGGTAAAGCCTGGCACCGCCGCGGCAGCTGCGGTCCCGTTATCGCTGACTACTCCTCGAAGCGCATCACCAATTTCTCTGGCAGTTTCAGGAGAAATGACCTGACGTAACACCATTGGAGAAAGTGAACTAATGGTTTTGCCATCGGCCGCCGTAACCGATTTCACGATGCGCGGCATGATTAGTTTGCCGCCGTTGGCAATCGTCGCCATTGCTACCGTCATTTGCAACGGCGTCACCCCAATCTCGTGCCCCATCGGAATACGGGTGATCGAAATTTTGCTCCAGGATTGCGGAGGCCGAATGAGCCCGTTGATCTCGCCGGGCAGCTCAATTCCCGTGCGCTCGCCAAATCCGAAGCGTCGAATGTACTCGTAGAACTTTTGTTCGCCTACACTGAGCGCGAGTTTTGCCGCTCCGATGTTGCTCGATTTAATGAGAATGTCGCGTACCTTGAGGTATGAAAACGCGCGGTGGTCGTGCAGGGCGGCACCGCCGAACTTCCAGAGACCGTTCTCGCAAAAGACCTCCGAATCCGGCCGCATCTTGCGTTCGTTGAGAGCTGCGGCGGCCGCGACAATCTTGAAAGTCGAGCCCGGCTCCATCATATCGATGATGGCGCGGTTCTTCATTTGATCTGGCTTGGCCTCCGAGCGCAGGTTCAAATCAAAATGCGGTCGATTGGCCATCGCCAGAATTTCTCCCGTCTGCGGCCGCATCAGAATGATCGTGGCCTTTTGAGGTGAATACTGCTGCATGGCGGCGTCGATTTCGTTCTCGACGATGTTCTGCAAACCAAGATCGACGGTCAGATGGATCTGGTAGCCGTCGCGAGGAGCGCGCTCCTGTCCGCGGTAAGGTACGATCTCCTGGCCGGCCCGGTTGTGTTCGATGAAACGATAGCCGTCCTGCCCGTGAAGATACTCATCCATCGAGGCTTCCACGCCTTGGATGCCGTGATGATCGAAGTTGGTAAATCCAATCACATGGCAAAGCATCGAGCCATTCGGGTAAATCCGCGTGGCGTCATGCTCGAAATAAATTCCGTGCAAATTGCCGGCACGAAGTTTCTCACCAAGCGCGTTTGCCGTGTGCGTCGGCACGTCACGCTTAATGACGATGTAACGGCGCCCGCCGTTTAGTTTTTCAGCAAGCTCTCTGGACGGGATGCGAAGTTCGCTGCTTACGAGGTCAACGGTCGCGTCTGTGCTGTTAAGATGCGTAGCGTCGGCGACTACCGTTTCCACAGGAATGTTGTGCGCGAGGACTTCCTTATTCGCGTCGAGAATCATGCCGCGCTCTGCATAAATGATTTGCTTGTAGACATGCTTCTCGGCAGCAAGACCGGCGTATTCGTCGTGCTTGATTGCCTGTAGATAAATCAAACGAAATGAAAAGATGCTGAAGAGCCCGATAAAAGCAGCGCACACGAACACGCAACGGCTTCGGCTGTTTGGATTCATCTTGCGGCGGAGGGATTAACTACCGGCTGGATCGTGTCTTCGTCGGGGGACCGGGGAGGAATAGTCAGCCGGACGATGTTTGCCTCCGAAATCGGGATCATTTTCAAGAAGCCTTCTTTCAATCGGCGTTGTAACGCCGAGCGCGAGGTCAATGCCGCGATCTGCGCGCTGGCTATATCGCTTTGGGTGCGCAGACTCATAAGCTCGTTCTCGACTGCTTTTCTGCGTTCGCCGAGATGATAAAGTTGCAGCGTCAAATAAACGTAGCTCAATCCGGCCAGCGCCAGAAATGCAGTCATCACGATCCAGCGCGCAAGCGAGGCCGCATTTACCGTATTACAGTTTCGTCGACGTGAACGGTTCATGTATTTTCTCGGCCACGCGCAACTTTGCGCTTCGCGAGCGGGGATTCGCGCGCTGTTCTTCATCAGCCGGTTCCACCGGTTTCGGTGTAACCAATTTAAGGTCGTGATCGGGATTGCGCCGCGGCTCTGGCCACTCCGGCTTGTCGAGCCACGCCCGGCTATGGTCGCGAAAAAAGTTCTTCACGATTCGATCCTCCAGTGAGTGAAAAGTGATCACCCCGATGCGTGCACCGAGCGCAAGTCGCGCAGTTAAAACGCGCAAGCCGTCTTCGAGAGCGCCAAGCTCGTCATTTACTTCGATCCGCAGCGCTTGAAAAATCTGAGTGGCTGGATGCTGCCGACCGTGCCGCCCGACCAGCTTTTCGATTGCGCGCACCAGTGGCAGAGTTTCACGAAACGGCGAAGTCTTGCGCATCTTGACGATCAAGCTCGCGATTCTGCGTGCGGCTGGTTCCTCACCCAGTTCACGAAACAGTCGGGTCAATTCTTCTTCGCTGTATTCATCTACGATAGTAGCAGCGGTCAGCTGCGTTTGTGGATCCATGCGCATGTCGAGGGGACCGTTTCGCACGAAGCTGAAACCGCGTGCCGCATTCTCGAGTTGGCGTGAAGAAACACCAAGATCAAGGAGTGCGCCGCCTATGGTGCGAATGCCGAGCTCGTCAAGGACACAGGCTGTGTGCCGGAAATTCGCCTGCCGCACGATGATGCGCCGGCCGAGACGCGCGAGTCGCTTGCTCACGTGCTGCACTGCATCAGGATCCTGGTCCAGAGCCAGAACATCGGCGCCCGTTTCCAAAAGGGCTTCTGTGTGACCACCGCCACCGCATGTTCCATCTACGATCAGAGAACCTGGTTTGGGATTAAGCAACCTCAGCACTTCTCTCTGCAAAACTGGACGGTGATACACAAAATCCTCCATTGCGTGCGCCTCCTCTTCGGCGTTCCCCGCTTCCGCGGCAGCGCCGGCAGGCCGCTCTAACCAAACTGTGCTCGTAGCATTTTGATAAAACATCCGGTTATAAGCCAATTACACTTGCCACGTGCTGGTACGTGGGCGTTTCCTCCTCGTGCGCTCGTTTCCAGCGCTGCAAATTCCAGATCTCAAAGCGGCCCTGTCCGCCCACTAGAGCAACTTCACCCTTCAGTCCGAGCTTTCGACAAAGATCGTCCGGCAGTACCAGGCGGCCTTGTCGGTCTGCGCCCGCGTGCTGAGCGCGAGAATGCAGTTGCCGCAAGAAAACGCGGCGATCGCGCGCTGAAACGGTTTGATTTGTTTCCGCGGCCGAACTCATTTTCGCAAACTCCCCTGGCAACATCACAAGGAGAAATTGATGGGTCGCCTCGGGTAAAAGGATGAATTCCTCAGGACGATCACGTCGCCAACGAGAGGGAATCGTGACCCGATTTTTGTCATCGATCAAATGCCGGAACTCTCCGGCATAGAAGCGTTCGGATTTGGAATCGGGGTCCATTGGTCAGTGGAGCAATCGTCCATTCTGCCCCACTTGACCCCACTTTTAACCACCTGTGTAACGAGCGGTCAATAAAAATCTTTCAGGATAATTGCGCGCAGGCACCTTCACCGTAAGCTCCTCAGGTCATGAAATTTTTCCCGCTCGGGCTGGCAGTCCCTTGCGCTCTTCTCGTCTGTGGCGAAGCAATCGGATTGGCCCAATCTCCAGAGCAAGCTCCGGGTGGCGCTGTGCGTGTGACTGTGTCGATGCATCCGGACGGCTCACGCACCGTTTACAATTTCGATAATGCAGAGCATAAGGCGGTGGCAACGACCACCGGCCAGGATGGCAAAGTCCGGGAGACGATCCGATATGTGCTGGACGACGCAGGGCGGTTTTCCAGCGCGGAAGTTTCCGGTGCTGACGGCCGCGTTCGGCTCAAGAGTCGCTACAAGTACAACGATGCAGGCCGCATACTGGAAGAGGCACAAAGCGCACCGGACGGCACTCTTCTGCACAAAATCGTTTACAGCTACGACTCATCCGGGAAGCAGACTGGTTATTCCGTGCTTGATGCGTCGGACAAACTAGTAGGGGGTGAGCGCGCGGCTGGTAGCCGGCCGTCGCCGTCCCCAAAACCGCGCGAGAGAGCTCGGCGATAACCATCCTTTGCAGATACCAACGCTAAAGGTTCATCGTTGGCACTGACTGGGGCTGGGGAGTCGCATTCGGTTGTTGGCTTGCCACAGTTACGAAAGAGCGCTAGAAAAACTGACGTGATTGATTACATCCAAAAGGGCGGATTGTTGATGTGGCCAATTCTGGGCTGTAGCATCATCGCGATTGCGGTCTTTGCCGAACGCCTCTTCTACTTTCACCGTGCCACGATTCATGTGGGCGAGTTCTTGAAGGGCTTGTCGAACCTGATTCGTCGGCGCAATTTCGCCGAGGCACTTCATGAATCGGCGGGAACACCCGGCCCAGTGGCGCGGGTGATTCATGCAGCGATTATCCGGCACGATGCGCCACGGGCGGAATTGCGCGATATCGTACAAGAAGCCGCCCAACTTGAAGTGCCAAAGCTGGAGCGGTTCCTCCCTGTGTTGGCTACCATCGCGTTTCTGACGCCGTTGCTCGGATTGTTGGGGACAGTGGCAGGGATGATCGATGCCTTTGGAACGATTGCCTCAAGTGGAGGCTATGCGACAGTGACTGAGCTTTCCAGCGGCGTTTATAAGAGTTTGCTAACTACCGCAGCAGGGCTCGTCGTAGCGACACCTACTTTCGTCGCGTATAGCTATCTCTCTTCGCGCGTGAACACGATGCTTCATGACATGGAGCGTGCGGGAATTGAGATCGTCCACATGCTAACCGAAAGTCGCCCGATTCGTGGCATTATCAGCTTTCAGCAACCAGATGAGACGGCGCGCGAAATGGAAGCACGGCAGGATCGATAAAAATTACGAAGCATGAATGTCGAATGACGAACGAGACCCGAATGATGAAGCTCCAACAGAAGTGAAGGGCTGCCATCTGTTGTTCGTCATTCAAACTTCGCCCATTCTTTCATCATTCGTTATTCGGACTCCGTCGTTGATAATCGTTCGTGGTTACTAACTCTTTGCCCCCGCATGAAACTCGCCCGGACAACGACCTATAATTTCGGATGGGTTGTCCTTGTCGCGCTGGTGGACATCGCCTTTCTGCTAGTTTTCTTTCTGTTGCTTAGTTCTAATTTCATTTTGCAACAAGGCATCTCGATTTCGATGCCGTTCTCGCGCTTTACGCTTGGTCCGCAGACCACCCACCAGATCATCAGCGTCAGCGGCGGGGCGGTTCCGGCCATTTATTTTCAAGATCAAAGAGTCACCATGGAACAACTCGGGCCACTACTGGACGCAGCCAAGCGCAAGGAGCAATCCATTATCATTAAGGCCGACCGTTCTACTTCTTACGAAACGGTTACCGAAGTGGCAAACGCTGCGCTTGAACATGGCATCACTTCTGTAGGGCTGGCTGCGAGTCCGCCGCGATGAACAGCGTCATCTCCGAGAGCGCGGCCGAACCGCTTATCTTTAGCTGGGAATCGCCTCGCGGCCAAAAATTAGCGATCACAATTTTCCTCGCGCTTTCTTTGGGGGCGCACGCTCTCTGCTTTTACATTTTTCAAATCGTCTATCCTCCCACGATCGCGCTTCTGCCTCCGCCAGCTCGCGTCACGTTGATCACGTCGGCCTCTGAAGAAGGTCGCACGCTGCTTCGTTGGATCGATTCGGAAGATCCTGCGCTCGCTTTTACGACTCACCGTCCGCCCGAAACAAGGCTCCATGCACTGCCCAAGGCTGAGCATGTCCCGTCTTATTCCGCGATGCAGCCCACGTTGAAGAATATTCCACCG
>Ga0209056_10000380_pt1 | contig 49420 bp, 43 predicted proteins | sample GraSoiAngelo_114_FD_185876 | JGI IMG/M metagenome (GOLD analysis project Ga0209056, IMG submission 185876) | Grasslands soil microbial communities from the Angelo Coastal Reserve, California, USA - 14_0903_13_40cm (SPAdes) (version 2) | ecosystem: Environmental > Terrestrial > Soil > Grasslands...
GCATCGACCGGACGCGGCAACAGTTAGCTACACAGAGGTTGCTGTTTCCAAACGGCGGGCGACGATGCGTTACAAGTCTGGACCGTGCTGTTCAAATAAGGCGATGGCGACCAAAACGATTTCGCTCCCGCGTTGACTGTAAGCTTCCCTAAATTACCGCGACAAATCCAAGCATGGCTACGCAAGACGCAACGCGCCCCGTTTTCATTCCGGTCGTTCTCGGCACCGCGCGCCAGGGCCGCTTGAGCGAACCCGTCGCCAATTTCGTTTTCGGCGAAGTATCAAAACGCGGCGATATCCAGACCGAGCTGATTGATATTCGGAAGATTCCGCTGGCGGTCGATGACGCCGGTGAAGCGCTCAAAGAAAGTCGATTCTCAGCCGTGGTGGCGCGGGGCGACGGACTCATTCTCGTTGTTCCCGAATACAATCACAGTTTCCCCGGTTTGCTGAAACATGTGCTCGACACAAACCTGAAGGAATACATTCACAAAGCGGTCGGCGTTTGCGGCGTGTCAGCCGGTCCATTCGGCGGCGCGCGTATGATCCAGAGTTTAGTGCCGGTGCTCCGTGAGCTCGGCTTGGTTACGATCTTCTCGGATGTTTATTTCGGTACTGCCGGGAAGCTCTTCGACCCGGCAACCGGCGCGATCACTGATCCAGCCTATCCTGGGCGGCTCGAGAAGTTCCTCAACGAGCTCGTTTGGATAGCGCGGGCCTTGCGCTTTGCGCGCGAAAATATCTCAGTGGCATAAGTCCCTCCTTTGCTTTGTTGTTGTTGATGGTTGGGTCACTCTTCGACGTTTGGGACCGTCTCGGGCTCGGGACGGGCACGGCCACGCACCAGTTGCACCTGATCCCCCACACGATTTCGCCGCCTTCGATTACAAAGCAGTTGAGCGCCGTCGAAGTTGCCAAGACCAAGAGCTTGCCGAGGGCCTCCGATGATTCGAAGTGGGTCCCCCTGGAGGAGTGGCTCGCGAGTCACCCGTGATGGAAACACACACAGGGATTCCTATCCACCCTGCTGGAGGCAGCACGGGCAAAGGATACACGCGCGCACGCCAGCGCCCGGCGACGGGGGCGCGCACACAAAGCATTCTTTGGGGGTTAAGCTATTAGCTGCGAGGCCCGTTTCGCGTGGCCAGCTGCGAGGGCCGAGATGATGTCGGGCTCCGATTGCGCAGAGGTTTGCCTGTCGAAAGTTGGGTATCGAACTTCAAGTGCTGTCGATTTGAAATTTTGCAGGTGTATGTGAGCGACCTGGATAATAACGTGCTTTTCAGGTCACCTGCATCAACGTAGAGTACGCCGCTGCACTTAAGTGGCGCAAAGCGGATTTTATTGGGTTAAACTGGCGGTTCAGGTCGCGTCACAAGATGTCCGCTGAGGTTAAAAAGGAAATTCAGCTGGAGATCGCGCATGTTTTGTTCGTCGACATCGTTGGTTACTCCAAGCTGTTGATTAACGAGCAGCGAGCGTTGCTCGACACGCTCAATCAAGTGGTCCGCGGCACCGACCAATTCCGCGGTGCGGAAGCGGCCGAACGGTTGATAAAAATCCCCACTGGCGACGGGATGGCGCTAGTCTTTTACAACAGTCCCGAAGCGCCGGTTGAATGTGCGCTGGAAATCAGCCGCGCTTTGAAAACGCTTCCCAATCTCCAATTGAGAATGGGCGTGCACAGCGGCCCCGTCAGCGGTGTGGTCGATGTGAACGAGCGGGCGAATGTCGCCGGCTCGGGGATCAACGTGGCGCAGCGCGTGATGGATTGCGGGGATGCGGGACACATCCTGTTGTCGAAACATGTCGCTGAAGATTTGGAGCAATACGGACATTGGCAGCCGCATCTCCACGATCTGGGAGAGTGCGAGGTAAAGCACGGTGTCCGCATTCGCGTGGTCAATCTCTATACCGAGGAACTCGGCAATCCGGAGGTGCCCAAGAAGTTCAAACAGGCAGCAGGCGCAAGCAAAGCGGCGGCGGCAATTTCTGCACCCAGCGAAAGACCGACAGCTCGGAGATGGGGGATGGTGGGCGCAGTACTTCTGATGATCGTCGCTGCCGTGATTGGCCTTATCTTTCTGGCCAAGCGCTCGCCAACGGGCGCAATCACTTCAACGGCAACCTCGGAAAAAAGTATTGCCGTGCTGCCATTTGAGAACCTGAGTCACGATCCCGACAACGTCTACTTTGCCGACGGCATTCAAGAGGAAATTCTCACGCGATTGTCAAAGATCGCTGATCTGAAAGTAATCTCGCGCACTTCGACGCAACGTTACCAGCACAAGCCTGAGAACTTGCTTGAGATCGCGAAGCAACTCGGGGTCGCGAACATTCTGGAAGGCTCTGTGCAGAAGGCAGCCGATCAGGTGCGGGTCAATGTTCAGCTGATCAATGCGCAGAATGATTCACATCTTTGGGCAGATAAGTTTGATCGCAAGTTGACCGACATCTTTGCCGTCGAAAGCGAGATCGCTGCGAAGATTGCTGACGCACTGCAGGCGAGGCTCACCGCCCCCGAGCGGAACGCAATCGCAGCGCAGCCGACACAAAACACGGAAGCGCATCAACTCTACCTGAAAGGCCGTTATCTTTGGAACAGACGCACCGGCGAAAACTTGAAGAAAGCCCTCGCTTACTTCCAGCAAGCGACAGAGAAGGACCCGAACTACGCGCTGGCTTACGTAGGCGTAGCCGACGCTTATTCTGTGATACCCGCGTATTCCGCAGGATCGCCGCAAGACTGTCTGCCGCGCGCACGAGCTGCCGCACAGAGGGCGCTCGAGCTTGACGAAATGCTCGCCGAAGCGCACGCGTCCCTCGCCTACGCCCTCTTTCACTATTTCGAGTTCGCCGCATCGACGAAAGAGTTTGAGCGCGCTATTGAGTTGAATCCGAATTACGCCACAGCTCACCAGTGGTATGCCAGGACCAATCTTTTAATGACCGGACAGTTCGACCGTGCAATCGCGGAAATGAAACGAGCCGTCGAGCTTGACCCGGTCTCGCCGATGTTTCATGCCGAGCTCGGCGGTGTTTATGTGGTGGCAAGGCGATACGATGAAGCGATCGAGCAATTGCGGAACACCATCGAAACAGATCCGGAATTTTATTGGGCTCACCGGTTTCTGGGATTGGCGCTGGAATTGAAAGGCGCGACCGCTCAAGCAATTGCCGAATATCACAGAGCATTCGAGGTGAGCGACGACCCGGTCGTGCTCGCGTTTCTAGCCCATGCCGAAGCGAACATCGGGCGACAGAATGAAGCGCGCGAGATATTGGCCCGGCTTACGGAAGCGGCTAAGACGCGGTATGTCCCCGCGTACGCGTTTGCCGTGATTCACCTAGCGCTTGGAGAAAAGGATCAGGCACTCGATTGGCTGGAAAAAAATGCTCGCGATCACGCCGCTGCCTATAGCCTCCTCATCAAAGTCGATCCGTATCTCGATCCCCTTCGCGGTGAGCCACGTTTCGAAACGCTTGTTTCCGCAATTTTGTCCGGGTCTGTAAAATAAATCTCGTGAGCTCGAGCGAGCGCCAATGACCCCTAAAAACTTCTTCACAAAGGCTCAAGCGGCGCAAAGCGGAGTTACTGAGTTGGACTGGAGCTTCAGAGCTCGCGGAGGTTTGACATCACTCTGACGCCCGAGCGCACTGAATCACGACTGCAAGATGATCTGGAAGCGGGGTTGCTGCCACCCACTTAAACGTTGGCAATTTCTCTGCCAATGATGACGGAGGGACCCCCCCTTGAGTCCGGCGCGGTAATCGAAAGGCAGGAAGCGTCATATTTTTTGTTGAGGCGGTATCCAAGATGAACCAGAATCCTTTTTGATTCAGCCACCGACAAAATTACCGATCCGGCTTATGCTGGCCGAGTAGAGAAGTTTCTAAACGAGCTTGTCTGGATGTCGCGAGCACTTCGCCACGCGCGCGAGAATATTCCGGCTGCCTAAGGTGTGTAGAGGCGAGTGTCCTCACGCGCAGACGCTACCACAAAATTGCGGCTGCGGGACAGCCGCCACTACACCAAGCTCGTTGCAGATTATTTCTGGATCAGTAGCACGCTGTGCCCGTCAGGATCGCTGACAAGGGTGCCTTTGGAAAAACCGGCTTTATCCTTCGGCATGACAATCACATTCGATGAAACGAAACGAACATGCGCGTCCTGCAATTTCTTCGCTAAAGCATCGACATCATCCGTGGCAATCATCGTTTGCCAGTGAACGATGTCGTTGGCGTGAACGTCCGATGGCCGCGGTCGCCCATCGCCCGGGGTGAGATATTCGAGAAACTCAATGCCTGGTCCGGACGCAGCCCGCATTCCGGTGATGCGGAGATGTGCCCCAAAAACCTGGTTCAAGTGTTCCTGCTCGGTCCCGAAGTTTTCGCTCTCACCCGCTTTGCGCAGTCCGAGCAGGTCGCGATAAAACTTCAAGCTGGCGTCTGTATTTGAAATTCCGATCGCGGTGTGATCGATGCCGAGGAATAGTTTGTCGGTCTTTTCCTGCCAACGCGGATCGCCTTTGCCCGGCGGAAAATAAATGATCTCTAGATTGTGCTGATCGGGATCGCGAAAGTAGAACGCTTTGATTCCCGCGGCGGCCTTGACCGCCGCCGGCAGAGTTTGCGGACCTGTCGAGACGAACTGCACTTTCAGAGCGCGCAATTTGTCGAACGCCTGATCCATGTCCCGCACAACTATAGCGATGTGCTGAAACCAAAGATCGTTGCTGCGCGAGTCCGCCGGAATCGGTCGGCCAGGCGGGGCTAGATACTGCGTGAGATCGACATATTCATTGCCCAGCTGCATCCGCACAATCCGCATCCGCGCGCCGAAGACTCCCTGAAGATGTTCGAATTCTTCTCCCAAGACTTCGACGTCCGAGACTTTCTGAAACGTGAGCGCAGAATAGAATTCGACCGAGCGATCCATATCGCTCACAGTCATGCCGATTGATTCTACGGCGACCTTCGGAGACTGAGCGAAAATCGAAACGCTGCAGAGCGTCAGCAGCGCGATTACAAGTGTGTTCGCGTGTGAGCGAAATTTCATTCAGATCATCACCGGTTGTCGCTCTTGCTTCTGCGCTTGCTCGCGCTTGAGCAATTCGGGGAAGCGGCAATTGAAAATGCAGCGGTGCCGATTGTAATGATGATATTTCGCGCAATAGACAACGCCCTTGCCCCGAAGATAAAGCGTAGCAGCCAATTGCATGGCTAGGACAGGCGCAGTGAAGTAAATCCAGAGCCCCGTCCAAAGGTGGCCGACGAATGCGGAGCCAAATGTCCGCGCCGGGTTCATGCTCATCCCTGAAAACGGCGCTTCCAGCGTGATATAGGTTGCGACCAGCGCACCGGCAAATAATCCTGTGTAACGCGCGATATGCGGCGTGTTACTCACGCGAAGCACCACAGACATCAATACAAATGCGATGGCGAATTCAGCGACGAACGCTACAATCATCCCTTGCGGCCCGGGAAGGGTAGCCGCGTAATGCACCGTTGGATGCGATAGCGCTGCGCGAACAAACAGCGCGACCGCGAAGACGCCGACAATCCCGCCAACGAATTGTGCGATGATATAAAAGATCGCGTCCCAATTCTTCACCTTACCGAGCCGCCAAAACGTCAGCGTCACGGCCGGATTGAAGTGTGCGCCGGATCGTTTACCGAGCGGCGAGAAAACCAGAGCGATGGCCGTGCTGCCCATCGCAATGCCAGTCAGCATTCGACGCATGATTTCGCTCGGAATAATCCCCGGAATTGGCGAACTGGGATGCCAGAGCAGGATCGTGAATAGCCCCGCGGAAATCATGAACAGGCCTAGCTCGGCTGCCTCGCAGAGATATTCTCGCCAATGGTCGCGGAGCGCGCGGATCATGGAGAGTTAACCGGAAATCCTCACGGCCGGATTCCTTCGATATTCAGCTTCATCCGATACAGGCCGCTGCGCGCACAGATGTATAGAGTTTTTCCATCGGCGTCACCCCAGGCGAAATTGTGCGGATGCTTTGGCGGAATAATCGTGCCGAGATGCTTGCCTTCCGGTGAGATAATCCAGAGACCACCAGGGCCTGAGACGTAAAGATTGCCCGCTGTGTCCACCTTCATCCCATCGAGCGCGTCTTCTGTTCCGGCGCTCGTCATGTCGAAGAACACTTTGCCGTTCTTCAAAGTGCTGTCCGCATTCACCTCGTAGCGCATCACGATTTTTTTGTGATCGTCCCAATTATCGACATAGAAAAATTTCTCGTCGGGAGAGAATGCGAGGCCGTTAGGGCCAGTCAGATCTTTACTCACCAGCGTGACGTTCCCGTCTTTCGCTGCGAAGACGCCGCTGAAAGGCAATTCTTTGCGTGGATCTTTGAAAAACTTGGGCAAACCAAATGGCGGATCGGTAAAATAAAGCGTTCCATCACTGCGATAAACAAGATCGTTGGGACTGTTGAGTCGCTTGCCTTCAAATTTGTCCGCCAAGACGTTGAGCTGACCGTCACTCTCAAGCCGGACAACGCGGCGATTTCCGTGTTGGTTCATGGTTAGCCGACCTTCCCGATCAAAGGTCAACCCATTCGAGCCGGGTTGGCCGTACTCGGCGATATCCGCGCCTTCGTAGCCACTCTTCTCGCGAAACACGGTGAGGGTGCCGTTTCCGTCCGGCGAATATTTGTAGATCGTGTTGATGTTGGGGTCGCTGAAGAGCAGATAACCGCCTTTGCGATCCCATACCGGGCCCTCGGTGAATTTGAAACCTTCGGCGAGTTTGAAAATCTTCGGGTTCGGCGGAACGATCGCGTCGATCGCCGGATCTTTGCGAATGACTTCGACGTTTACTTCGCTAGGCGTAATCGCGACCGGCACGATGCCGCCCTTATAAAACTCAAGCTTCGCCTCGCGCATCCAGATGTAGTTGGTAGGCGGGTTTGAGAGAGGCCCATTGATACCAAAAATCGCGAGCTGGATTTTCTGGCCGGGCTGGACGCTGCGATTGATAATCAGCCGGTTCGGCGCGTTCCAACCTTTAATAACCGAACCGCCGCCTTGTCCAAGGGCGCGGGCGATCTCGCCATCTACCCAAATCTCCGCGTAATCATCAAGCGATGTCTGAAAGACTGCGGTTGCTCCCGCAAGATCGACATCGTTCACGCGCGGCGGGATCATGATGTTAATTCGATACCAGTTAAAACAAAGCCGGCCGGTCGAGCGTCGCGCATCAAGTGTGGTCGGATCGATCTTTTCCCATTTCGAGTCGTCGAAATCCGCGCCGCCCGCGTGTGGGGTAAAGTCATAAGTCTTGATCGGTTTGCCGGTCGGTTGCTTGTCGGGGCCAGCAGCTTTGAAATCGACCTGAATGATTTTCGTGTCGCTATAACGCCACTGGCCCTTGACCAAATCGACCCCTTCCTTTGTCGCGAGATCGATCACCGCGTCCGGTTTGCTGGTGGGCGCGTCCGCATCTGTCTCCGCGAACGCGCGCCCGGTCAGAAAAAGTAACACGCCAACGATGAAAACCACCGCGAAACGCAAGCGCCGAAGTGAAGCGTCTGTAGGCGCGTCTCGATGTTGCCGATTAAACTGCGTTGCCCAAGCGCGGACCAGCGAAGCATCGATGGAGAGCGGAGTCATCGTCGTTGATCCTCAGGACGCCGGCGGTTTTTGCTGTGACAACGTCGGCCAATTGGCATCGGCCTTTTTCAGATTTCCTTCAACATCCTGGTGCCAAAGTTTCCAAGCCTTCTCGTTGTGTTGCAGGATCAAGCGATCATGCAGCACTTGGAAGTACTGGACCTCGATCGGCGCAAGCTTGTTGATCGACGCCGCGTAACCACAGAATCCCCCAAATTGCGGCTCATATTTTGCCGACGAGCTCTCGAACTGCTGCTTATGCTCGGCGGACGCGAATTGATAGGTCGCGCCTTTGTAGCTTGCCGTGAATTGGGGCGAACCTTTGACTGGTTTTCCGTCGGTAAAGTACGCAACCGGATCGTACCCTTGCAGCGCGAGACCGTTCTTGTCGACGTTGATGACCTCGGCGGCCGGCGCCAAAACGGCAAACGCAAGGAGCCCCGCGAGATATAAGAGGAATGTTTTCATGATCGGAATAGTTGTTCTTTGGTTGTTCAATTAACGCTGTGAAAGCTGACCTCTGGCGGCAACCGCGGTCGGTTTACAGACGAAATAGTGCAGCTCGCCGGTCACGGCAGTGAATTGATGCGGCAACCCGTTTGGAATGATGATCGCGTCGCCCTTATTGATTTGATGTGACTCGCCACCTTCGATCTTGGTTCCGCGAATTTCGTTAGGCGCAATCTCCTTCGTGTCGATTGCTTTTCCACCTGTGACCAGCGTGGCTGATCCATCCACCACATAAATGACATCGGTGTCGAGCGTATGAATCTCGGCCTGGCCGGGCTCGACGCGTCGGCTGGCGTGCACCTTGTAACCAGTGGTTTCCAGAAGCGGCACGCCTTTGGCAAAGGCAGCTGAGACATTCTTGGGATCAATGAACGTCGCAGCTTGCGCAGTTGTAGCCGCGATCGCTGATTTTGGCCTTTCCTTTGACATCGGTGCTGCTTCGATCTTCGCCTGTCGGCCCATGAGCGCGTTCGCTCCTGCGAGCGCGAGCTCTTCATCCTGGACTGCGCTCGCCGCGCCGCTTACGCCAATTCCACCGACAACTTGCCCGTCGACGACGATTGGAATTCCGCCGATTAACGGCGTGAATCCATCGACTGCTGTCATCGCTGTGCGGCCTTTATTAATTAGCTCTTCAAAAAAGCGTGTCGGTTTCTTGAAAAGGACAGCCGTGCGCGCTTTGCCCACAGAAATTGTGGCGCCCATCGCGAATGTTCCGTCGAGGCGCTCGAGGGCCATTAGGTTTCCGCCTTCGTCAACAACAGCAATTACCCCGCCGGGCGCGCTGTTTTTCTTCGCATAATCAACCGCTGCAGCGATTGCTTTCTTGGCGCCGTCGAGGTTTAGAGACTTTTTCTCCACGATCTGAGCGTGGCTAGTGACGGCAAACGCCACCATCGTTGCGACTACTGCTCCGCTAAGAATTTTCATAAGATTTAGTCCTGTGATTGGAAGCTTCTGCCAGGCTGGCCGGCCACTTGTTAGGCCGGGCCAGCCAGCAGTCGACATTATTTAACCGGTTGTTCGAAGGCGGCTTCACCGAGGTTGACCTCAGCAAACGCGCACCACATCTGCACCTTGGCGATGTCTGGGACGTAATCGGGGACGACGATTGATTTCTTGACCTTCTGACTTTTCGTCATGAGGCGGTCCAAAAGGTAAGTCTTGCCATTCGAGTCCACGACCTGCCAATGCGGATCGGGCGTCTGCGGGGGGACGAAGTCATCGGAGAGCGTGAGCGTGCTCTTACCGTTTTGCGTCGTGTGCGTGACGAAGCCCTTGTTTGCTTTTGCGCCTTGGAACGGGCCACTCTTGTGGCTGTCCTGGGCAAAGCTGTTCGTCGCAGCAATGACCAGCGCGGTTAAAGAAGCGAGTATGGTTTTGTATATCATTAGGTTTGGTTTGGTTTCTTTTGCAGAGTGGGTTTCCCACTGCCGCGATTCACCCGATTCGTCGCGACCGCTTCCAAATCCTTACACGTTGGCGGGCTGGATTGGTTATCCCGGTGGGCAGTGCGCGCGAAAATAAGAGCGAGTCGCAATGCCAGCGACGCCAACTACAGCGGTCGTGATCAACCTGCCTGCTCAACGAGCTTTCGTTTAATCCGCTCCTTCGTGTCAGAGTGAAAGATTGCACTCGATGCCTCATCGGCGTGCTCCGGGAACTGGCGGGCCGTCTCGTGAATGTAACGAAGCTGCTCTTCGTAACGCTGGCACCAGCAGCAGATCAGGAAATGAATTCGTTTCTTAATTCGCATCATTAACGGCATCGGTTCGTCCATTGATTGCGACAAAATCCGGACCATCTCCCGACATTTCGGCGTGTGTTTGCCGATGAAAATGACGAGCTTGGTTTGTAACCAGTTGCGTCGCGCCAGGACCGATGGGTTACCGATTGGCGATGGATTGTATGGTTCGTCTGGCATTAGCTTTTCCCGATTGTTTCGAACCAGTTCATCTCAAGACATTCGCGCAGCGCCATCCGCACCCTGTGCAACATCACCCGGAGATTGCTGTCCGAGATCGAAAGAATCGCGCAAATCTCTTTGCTCGGGACGTCGTCCATTTCTCGCATCGTGAAAACGTCGCGCACTTTTTGCGGAAGTTTCGAAAGGCAATCGCGCATCGTTTGCCAGAATTCGGCGCGATGCATGACCTCGTCCGGCTCCGGCTTCCATTCTTTTGGACCTTTCTCATGGTTCCAAAAGCCGATCGAAACAAACTTTCCCAAGCACTCGTCGGAAAAGAATTCCAAATCGGTAAACGAAGGTTCGCGCCTCAGTTTTCGAAAATAATCCACGATCTTGTGTTTCAAGATTCCACAAAGCCAGGTTCGCTCCGAGGAACGCCCGCTAAATTTTTCGTAACCGCGCACGGCCGCGAGAAATGTCTCCTGCACCAGGTCTTCTGCGACTTCGGGTTTGCGTACTCGTATTAACGCGAAGCGATAAAGGCATTCCCCATGATCGTCCACCCATCGCTCCGCGGCCGATTGAATTGTGCTCTTGGTCATGATGCGCAGCTCATCCGCCGGCTTGTGTTTCCAAATTGATACGTCGGAGATCCCTTCATAAACGTTACAACCGCGCGCTCGGAAATTCATTGTGGCGGGGGTGGTAACCCCGGCATTTGGACACGCAACATGGGCCGGATCGTCGCTCCCCTGGCTACAGCACGTTCTGTAACGATTTTCTGCGACGGGCGACGTATCTGCAAAACCCTTTACACCATGGTCACAATTTGCTCTTCCAGAAGCAACTCCAAAGCGGTGCTAAGCTGGATTGAGCACTTTGAGGACGACGGGCGGGTTATGAACGCCCAAGATACGTCTGCCGAAACTAGGCCCGATCTCCCGCTCGAGATCGCGCACCTCTTGTTAATCGACGTAGTGGGTTATTCAAAATTGCTCGTCAACGAGCAGATTGAGTTTCTGGAGGAACTCAATCAAATCGTGAGAAGCACTGAATGTTTTCGGGCAGCAGAAACAACGGGCAAACTCATCCGAGTGCCGACCGGAGATGGGATGGCACTCCTATTTCTCCATAGCCCGGAAGAGCCGGTGCGATGTGCGCTCGAAATTAGCAGGACCTTAAAAGACCATCCGCATATCCAGGTACGGATGGGTGTCCACAGCGGGCCCGTCAATCAAGTTACCGATGTCAATGACAGGACAAATATCGCTGGTGCTGGAATTAACATCGCGCAGCGGGTGATGGATTGTGGCGATGCCGGTCACATCCTTTTGTCGAAACATTTGGCCGATGACTTAGCAGAGTACCGACACTGGCGGCCTCACCTGCATGATCTAGGCGAATGTGAAGTGAAGTATGGGCTGAGGCAGCACCTGGTTAATCTCTACAAAGACGGCCTCGGAAATCCGCATCTGCCCCAGAAACTCAAGCGAGGGAGGAGGTGGAAGCAGGCTGCCCTTCCGGTTCGCCCAATCATTACGCCTCGTTGGCCAAAATCTCTGCTGTCAATCGCGATGCTCGGGTCGGCAGCCGCGCTGGGCCTCAGTTTTTTGACCTTTTTTCATCGAGCATCGCCAACGACTACATCCGTCTCACCCAAGGCACCCGCAACAGCGACTACTGCTGCATCTGCTTTTCCCGAAAAGAGCATCGCGGTTCTACCGTTTGAAAACCTGAGCGCCGAGAAAGAAAACGCTTACTTCGCAGATGGCGTGCAGGATGAAATCCTCAGTCTCCTGGCCAAGGTCGCGGACCTCAAAACAATCAGCCGCGTCTCGGTAATGCAATACAAGAGCGGGGTCGCAAGGAATTTGCGCGAGATTAGCCAGCAACTCGGGGTCGCGAATGTCGTGGAAGGAAGCGTTCAGCGCTCGGGCAATCGCGTGCGTGTCAACGCGCAGTTGATTGATGCGCGCACTGACAGACAATTATGGGCGCAGATTTATGACCGCGATCTTGCGGATGTGTTCGCGATTCAAAGTGAGATCGCGAAGGCGATTGCCGAGCAGCTTCAGGCCAAACTTTCGCCAGGTGCAGAGAACGCAATCGAAAGTCCCCCGACGGGCGACATCACTGCCTCCGATGTCTACACTCGCGCCAAAAATCTTCCGGAGGGTGGAAAATTTGTGTTCCCTAAGCGGAGCCGCCGCGCGCCGACGAGAAAATAATTGAGGGCCGGCATCAAGGGTGCCGGCTAGAACAGCCGCAATCAGATGACGTTCTCAGCGAGCTTTTGCTTAATCCGTTCCTTCGCGTCTGGCGGAAAGGGAACATTGGATGCCTCGTCGGCATGTTCCGGGAATTGGCGTGCCGTCTCGTGAATGTAACGAAGCTGCTCTTCGTAACGCTGGCACCAGCAGCAGATCAGGAAGTGAATTCGTTTCTTGATCCGCATCATTAGGGGCATCGGCTCGTCCATTGATTGCGACAAAATCCGCACCATTTCGCGGCATTTCGGCGTGTGTTTGCCAATGAAAATCACCAGCTTGGTTTGCAGCCAGTTGCGCCGCGCAAGGACCGATGGATTACCGATTGGCGACGGATTGTATCGTTCTTCTGACATTACGCTATCCCTGCCTTCGGCTATCAAACCAGCGATGGATGTAAATTGGCCTGCTCCGTTTTGATTCCCACAATCATATGTCGAGGCAACCGTTCGGAACCTTACAAAAGGAAGACGTTGCCGAAAACGCCGCCACGGCATCTGATTCAAAGTCAGTGGTGGCACAGGCAAATTCCGTGCGCGCATCCGAATAGGTGACCGATTCGGAGTGTCTTTTCTACTGGACGGATTGCCTTTGGCCATATATGTTCATGCGAACATGAGAACGGGATTGCGCCAATTTTTAAACAATCGAAGACGCAGACGCCACCCGCGGCCGCGCCAGTTGGAGCTAAATCTATGGCCCAAACGGAAGACAGTCTTAGAGACATTCTTGAGAAAATCAAAGGTGACGCGCAACGTGCGTTAGCACTTCTCTCGAGCGAACCCGAATTGCGATCACTTGGCGGGAAATGCAGTGCCTGCGGATACGTGAAGCATTTCACGCGTCCCGTCACGGCTTCGGTCGCAGACCGTTGTCCAAAATGCAAAGGCGATTCCTTTCGTGTGCACTAAGCATACTGCGCCTGTTCTGCGCGGAGAAACTCGGCTTATTGAAGATCCCACGGTTTTCGATCCACAATTCTTATGACGGTATTTCACAGCAACTGATTGCTGTGGTTCGCGTTTACGATTCAGCGGGCAAGGTGATCGAAATGCACCATTCTGTGAATGATCAAAAATTAGATGGACAATGCCAAGTGGACCGGCAACGTCGGAATTGATCCTCACTTGGAGCTGTCGATGATCTGCTGCGCGTTCTTGATCGCAGACTCGTCCGGCGCTTTGTCTTTCTTCAGGATATCGATCGCCTTTTGCGCCGAGACGGTGGCTTCTTTCTTGTTGCCACGCTTCGCCTGAATCTGCGCCTTCTTGTAGTGCATGAAGTAGGCGTCTGGGTTCTTCTCCAGCGCTTGATCGATCCACCTTGCCGCCTGGTTCATGTCCTTGTTGTTGTCGTAATAAAAGGCCGCGGCCTGATAGGCGGTGCGCGAGTCGAGCGGAGTCGTTGCGCTAGCGGCTGCATCGAGTTGCTTGCTTACCTGCTCGACATCGTCCGTGGTCAACTTCACCGGCACGCGCGTTTTATCCCAAAGGAAATTAAGCGTTGCGGAAGCGCCTTTCACATCAGCTAGCTCGATAGTGAACGTCTCGATTGTGGCCGGAATGGCTTCCAGCTTCGCCGTGATGCGCGCGGCGTCGTTCTCCTGCTTATAATCGGCCGCGCTCTGCATCTTCGCGTCCTTCGAAAGGATGATCGTCCACTCGTTCGCTGTCGGAATCGTGAAGAGTGCGTATTCACCGGCCGGGATCTCCTTGCCGCCGAGTGTTACCGGATGGCTAAACTTGATTTTGGTGACCGCGTTAGCGCCCGTGCGCCAGAGCTTTCCGTACGGCACAAGGCCGCCGAAGATCTCGCGGTCGTTCTTGTTCGGGCGCGAATAATCCACCTCGACATCGGTCAGCCCGACACGCTGTTTTACCACCGAGTGCTGGCTGGCGGCGGGGAACTCTATTTTTTTCTCGTCCGCTGCCCGAAGGCTGCCGGGCAGGTACGGTCCCGCGACGAAGGGAAGTGCGAACAGCGCGGAAAGAAGAAGCGAAGGAAGACGTGAGGATTGGATCATAGTGTGCGGGATGTGCTGATTTAAGCGGAGAAGATATCGCGGGGCGGCAGGAGTCAAATCGGCTTGGCCCAGCCTTATCGTTTCGTCGAATCAATTTCGCCCTGCGTTCTGAAGATTGGCAATTCCACATGAACGATTAAAACGTGAACTGTGTGTCTTCATAAAACCACTCCTTGCTCCTTAGTCGAAGAACCCAGGTAGCCCCTTACAAAGCGCGGTGTGACCGGGACCTCGCACGCAGGTAGGGACCTGACTCGCGCCAGACTCAGACTTGATCGATTTTCGTGTTGGCCGAAATTCTGCTAAAATCGGCATTCGATAACTGGAAATTCAAAATTTCCTCGCACCGTTAGCTCAATTGGCAGAGCAAGTGACTCTTAATCACTGGGTTGCAGGTTCGATTCCTGCACGGTGCAGAATTTCCTGGTTAATCGACGTATTTTTGCGCGATAGGCATCTTGCGGCCAATGCCGAAAGCGCGGCTGGTGACCTTCAATCCGGGCGCGGCTTGTTCGCGCTTGTATTCGTTGAGATCAACGCGGCGCTGCACCCAGCGAACAGTTTTTTCGTCAAATCCCCGGGCGATGATGTCGCGCGCGCTCAAGTTTTCTTCGACGTAAAGCTGCAGGATCTGATCCAGAATTTCGTACGGCGGCAAGGTGTCCTGGTCTTTCTGGTCCGGCTTCAACTCCGCGCTAGGCGCTTTTTCAATTGTCAATTTTGGAATGATTCCTGCCACGCCGGAACCTGGCGAAGGGGGGTCGCCCTTCCGGCCGATTCGCGCTGCATAGTCGGAATTGATCCAGCGCGCCAGGTCGTAAACCATCGTTTTCGGAACATCGCTGATCACTGCCAGGCCGCCCGCCATGTCGCCATAAATCGTGCAATAGCCGACAGCGAGTTCGCTCTTGTTTCCAGTGCTAAGAACGAGGTGACCGAACTTGTTCGAGAGCGCCATCAACGTCATCGCGCGCAGGCGCGGCTGCATATTTTCCTCCGTTTCGTTTTCTTGGAGTCCTTTGAAGATTTCTTTGAACTGTGATTTGAAATCCCTGAACGCTTCGGTGATCGGAATTTCGAGGAATTTAATTCCCAGATTGCGCGCAAGCGCCCGCGCGTCGTCGATGCTCCCGCGCGACGAGTAGGGACTTGGCATGGAAATGCCGGTGACGTTTTCTGCTCCCAGTGCGTCGACCGCGATGACGGCCGTGACCGCAGAATCGACTCCGCCGCTGAGGCCGACGACGGCAGAATGAAAATTACACTTTCTAAAATAGTCGCGAACACCCAGCGAAAGCGCGGCAAAGAGTTCCTCAGCCGCTTTGCCTTCCCGAAATTCAATCGTCGCGGTCGAATCGGTATCGACAATTTTCTCGTCTTCGCGAAAGGCGGCGAGTCGCGCGATCAATTTGCCCGCAGAACTCACGGCAAACGAATTGCCATCGAACACCAGTTGATCGTTACCGCCGACCAAATTGCAGTAGCAAATTGGCCGTTGATGAGCTCGTGCGAGTCCCGCCACCATCTCATAACGGATCGCCGGTTTATGCAGACTAAACGGCGAGGAGCTTAGATTCACGATGATCTCCGCGCCTTGATTCACGAGACTCTGCACCGGTTCGACATCGTAGAACGGTCGCGGCAGGTAATGTTCCGTCCAAATGTCCTCACATATAGTTACGCCGATTTTTTTGCCGTGAACTTCAAAAGGCTCGACGTAGCGTGCCGGCTCGAAATAGCGATCTTCATCGAAAACATCGTAGGTCGGCAGAAGGGACTTGTACGCCTTACGGATCGGTTTGCCCCGCTCGAGCAAAGCCGCCGCGTTCCGAAACGGTTTGCCGCGCCCCTCGTTGCGATCAACAAATCCGACCAGCAACGCCGCGTCTCCGACGCGAGCGTGCAGTTTCTCCAGGATCGCGAGATTTTCCGAAACAAAGCGCGACTTAAAAACCAAATCCTGTGGCGGATATCCCGTGATCGCCAGCTCCGGAGTCAGCACCAATTCGGCGCCGGCGGCAGCGAGTCGCTCATAAGCGCCGATGATCAGCTCACAATTACCGCTTAAATCTCCTACGGTCGCGTTAATTTGAGCAAAACCAATCTTCATGCTGCGTTAAGGCAGATTAAGTGCAAGATCGCCGGCGGCAAGCCTCAGCCTATCTGGCGTAACTTACGCGCCAGATGGTGCCGTTGCCGTCTTCGCTGATCAGGAGGCTGCCGTCTTTGGCTACGGTTATTCCGACAGGGCGTCCCCAGACTTTGCCGTCGGGCGAGACGAAACCGGTCACGAAATCTTCGTATTCGCCGCGCGCTTTGCCGGTCGAATGATCGAACGGCACCCGCACGACTTTGTAGCCGGTGCGTTTCATCCGGTTCCATGAACCGTGGAAGGCGGCGAAGATGTCGCCTTTGTATTCGGCTGGGAATTGATCGCCGGTGTAAAAGCACAAATTGAGCGTGGCCGAGTGCGCCTGCACGAGCACATCGGGAACGATGACTTTATCGGCAAGTTCAGAGTGTTTTCCCTTGTGGCGCGGATCCTGACGATTTCCGATGTAAAACCACGGCCAGCCATAAAATCCGCCGGGACGCACACTGCTGATGTAGTCGGGAGGCAAATCCTCGCCGATCTCGTCCCGCTCGTTCGTGCTCATCCAAAGCTCGTTGCTGCCGGGACGAAACGCGATTCCTACCGCGTTGCGAATTCCCCACGCATAAACTTTTCGATCTCTGCCATCAGGGTTGAACTCGAAGATGCGCGCGCGATCGGCTTCCGTGGCGTTATCGGAGACATTCGAGCGCGAACCGATGGAGACGTACATATTTTTCCCGTCCGGTGAGAAAACAATGTCGCGGGTCCAGTGTCCGCCGCTGCGTAGTCGCGCCGCGCCACCGGAAAGTTGTGCGCCGAGCTTTTCGGCTTGGCCGCGCGCTTTGACATCGCCGTTGCGATACGGAAATCGAATTACGCCGTCAGTGTTCGCGACGTATAAAAATTGCGGATCGTCCCCTAGCGGATAAAACGCGATGCCAAACGGTTTGTTTAGATCGCGTTCTGCAAAAGTCTCGGTCGCGTCGGGCTTACCGTCGCCGTTGGTGTCGCGCAAGACTTTGATTTGATTTGCACGACTCTCCACGACAAAGATGTCGCCATTCGGCCCAGTGAGGAGAAATCGTGGATCGCGAAAACCTTCGGCGTACAGTTCGATTTTAAAACCGGGCGGCACACGAAGCGGCACACCGGCTGGACGATTAACGACCCGCGCCCGGTTGATTGCCAGAATGTTTGAGCTTGGCGGAGGTAAATCCTGAACGGTGATCTTTCGTCGCACTCCTGGCGCATCGCTCTTCCAATCGCCCATCGCGGCTTTGCCAGTGAGGAGCGTGCCGCTCTCGGCGGCCGCCCTGATTGGGAAGGGGACCCTGAAAATAGCTGCAATGAAAATCGCCGAAAAAAAGAGGCGTAGAGCGCTGCGATTGTCCATTCACGTTTTCAATCGCTCGCGAGCGAAAGATCGCGTGGATTGGCCGATGCAGCCTGTAGCCTGTAGGGAAGCTGTCAGCTTCCCCTACAGAAAAATCGTCTAGTGTGGGAGTATTGTTCCCAGTTGTTCGACCAGGGTCGCGCCTTTCTTACGATCGTTGATCACGAAAGTATTGTTTTCTCCTAAAGTGGACCACGGTCCGCGCGGCACTTCACTGAAATCCACAAACCTCCAATCCGTCACATCTGTTGGTTGTAGCCCAAGAAAATCCCGGACAGCAGGCGAGACATCGAGACCGGCGCCTTTGTTTAGGTTGGGTTTTGGCCGTTCGTTACCGAAAACGTACTGCCAATGGTCGGTGCGGAATGGACCAGCGTCTTCCCATTGGGCATACGCGACGCGATTACCTTTGCGAATCGCCACCCAGCGGCCTTTGCACGTCGAAACAGCGGGACCTTGATAGGCTTCATTGAACCAGGGAACAACACTAGGCGCTTCGGGGCGATGCCCCTCCTTCGCTTTGTCGTTATACGGAAGCGCGCAGTAAAACGGATTCAGTCGCGGCGTGAAGTTTACGGGAGTGTAATTACTGCGATGAGCGGGATCAGGATCGTCAACCCCGCCATAATTTTTGGTCCACTGCGGGTCCCAGGAGCTTACCCGATTTGGAACGGGATTTTTTGGGGCCGGTTTCTCGCCGATCCAAAAGATGGTTGTTACAATATCTTTCTTCCAGGGGAAACGCTGTCCCGGCTCGGGCGAATCTCCAGCCAACTGCCCAGGCGTGAAGGCGATTGCACTAACATCAAAGGTACGATCCTCGCCCGATTTCTGAGATTTCTTGCTGAACTTGCTTTTTGCCGGTTCCGCCTTCGAAGCTGTCCCGTGTGCGAACAGAGATGTGATCGACGAAAGGATCACTGCAATCGTGTGAGTAAATTTTCCAGGTTTCATTTAACGTTAAGGCAGCGCGAAATGAAAAGACGTTTGGTCTTTCTTATTGGTTCGTTCGCCAGGACGCGGATGCGCGTCAGTCACGTCCAATTCAGATGCGCCCGATAGTAGTCACGTAATCTCGACGCTGATCCGGGATAGTCAACTGCAAGAGCGTGAGTGTTTACCGGGACAGCGTTTAGCAGTTTGGTGGTCGAGTAGAAGGAATAGACGGCATGGGTCGCCTCGCCCTGTACAGGGAGAGGGGGAGGGTGAGGGTTTAGTCGACAAACTGTGCCGCGTGCTGGGTTTTAAACCCCTCACCTCAATCCTCTCCCCTTTGCGAAAGGGGAGAGGTGAATCAAATGCCGCTATTCACGCGGTGGAGAGTCCTCGCCGTTGAGAAACTTTCCCGGATTCAAGATTTCATCCGGATCGAGCGCTTCCTTGAGTCTGTGATGCACCTCGCGCACGACGGCGCTGGTCGCCTCCGGCCACCAACGTTTTTTGGCTAAGCCGATTCCGTGCTCGCCGGTAATTACGCCGCCCCAGGCCAACACTTGCGCGAAAAGATCGTCGAGTGCGCGCTGGACTTTGTCGCGAACGGCCGGGTCGCGGTTGTACCGGTCCGCCATGATGTTGACGTGAATGTTGCCGTCACCGGCATGACCAAAGCACGCCATCGGGAATCCGTGTTTTGACTGTAGCGACTCTGCAAATTCCATGAGGTCCACCAAGCGGCTGCGTGGTACGACCACATCCTCATTCAATTTTGTCAAACCTGTAGCACGCAGTGAGTTGCTGAACTGACGGCGCAATGCCCAAAGTTTTTCGCAATTTTCTTCGCCCGTGGCAATCTCAAGCGCCTTTGGTTTCCGTTTTTCAAGCAACTTGCGAATGGCTGCGGACTCGCTCAGGACGCTTTGCTCTTGTCCATCCAGATCGACCAGGAGGTGTGCATTACCCTCGGGGACGATCACTTTGCCGAGGTCGCGTCGCGCTGCTTCGAGCGTGAAATGATCAGCAATTTCCAATGACGATGGAAGAAATCCCGCGGCGAAAATCGCCTGCACTGCCTCAGCTGCTTGCGCGGCTGTGGCAAAGGCGGCCGACAGGGTAGAGCGCGCTGGAGGAAGAGGGAGCAAACGTAGCGTGACCTCGGTGACCACGCCGAGGAGTCCTTCCGAGCCAACAAACAGACCGATCAAGTCGAATCCGGTCTTGTTTTTGTGGACGCGTCCACCAGTCCGCATTACGTCGCCGTTTGCCAGCACTACTTCGAGGCCGATGACATAAGTCCGCGTTACGCCGTATTTCAGACACCGCGGTCCCCCCGCGTTCGTCGCCACGTTTCCGCCGATAGTGCAATCTTTCATGCTCGCCGGATCAGGCGGATAAAACAATTTTTGTGCGCGTACCGCCGCTTTCAGATCTGCGGTAAACACACCCGGCTCAACTATTGCAACCGCATCGCCAAAACTGATTTCCTTGATCCGATTCATCCGGACAAGCGATAAGACAATCCCGCCACGCGCGGGGACGCATCCGCCTACATAACCAAATCCGCCGCCCCGCGCCGTGACCGGAATTTTTTCGCGCGATGCACATTGTAGCAGCTTGCTGACGTCATCTGCGGATCTTGCGAATACGACAACTTCCGGCTGCTGTGCCGCGAACCATTTGTCGCCGCTGTGTGCAGCAAGCATGTCCGGATCGGTTGCGACAATCTCGTTGCCTAGGATCTCTCGAAGCTTCGAAGCGAGCTCCATACAGATAAAGGTCGCGCGCGCCAGTTGCAGAGCAAGCGCTCGGCTTGTCAGCCGAAGCGATGGCAGGCGGAGCGCCTGCCCTACAATTCCTCCGCCATCGCGATGCGGTAATGCCGCGCCTGCTCCATCCGTGTGATGAGCGCTTCAGCTTTCGGAAAAATTACCGGCTTGCTCGTGTCCGCGCCGGCGAATTCTTTCACCGCATCCATGGAGTCGAAGCGGAGAAGCGTAAGGAACTCGATTTCGTCATCATCCTCACGGAGGAACAACTCCCCGCCGCGGTATCCATCAATCTTGCGCGCCGCGATGCTCGGGAAATTTCCTCGCGCAGCATCTCCTCGTACGCCTTCGCGTCCGCGCGTTTTGTCCACCCGTGCCAAATCCGTGCGATCACGGGTCAGTGCTTTTCGTGCTCATGCTCGTGATCGTGCTTGATGGATTGTCGTTCGATTACGAGCAAGAGCACGAGCATGAGCAGGAATAAGAACAAGAACCCGATCACATGCCCATTATTTGGTAGCCGCCATCGACATAAATGACCTGGCCGGTGATCGCCGCGGCTCCATCACTCGCGAGGAAAACTCCGGTGGCGCCCAACTCAGCTGGATCGCAGCTGCGTTTCAACGGCGCGCGCTCCTGATAATGTTTAAGCATCGCGCTGAAACCACTGATGCCGCGGGCGGCGAGCGTCTGAACTGGCCCTGCGGAAACGCAGTTCACGCGGATTTTTTTCGGACCAAGATCATAGGCAAGATAACGCGTGCTGGCTTCCAGGCTTGCCTTGGCCACGCCCATGACGTTGTAGTGGGGCACGACCTTTTGCGAGCCATAATAGCTCATGGCCACGATGCTGCCCCCATTGGTCATCAACGGTGCCGCTTCGCGCGCGAGCGCTACCAGCGAGTAAGCACTGATATCGTGTGCGACACGGAACGCTTCGCGCGTTGTACTCACAAAGTCGGCTTCCAACGCTTCGCGCGGAGCAAAAGCAAGCGAGTGAAGCATCAAATCGACGCGGTCGGTTTCGCTCCGCACATTTTCAAAAAACGCTCTAATCTCATCGTCGCTGGACACGTCGCAGGGAAACAACGGAGTTTGCTCTCCAAATTCGCCGACCAGTTCCTCGACGTTTTCCTTTAACCGCTCGCCTTGATAATTAAAAATCAGGCGCGCACCCGCGGCGGCCCAAGCTTTGGCGATCGCCCATGCAATGCTGCGCTTGTTCGCCACGCCGAAAACCACACCGACTTTTTCCGCCAAAACTTGCTGCGTCATAAGCTCTGCACGATACGCGCATTTCCAACATCGCAAAGATACCCCTCTTCGCTAAATTCTGCTGGCCTATGACTACCCGATCTATTTCTTTTTGCGCTTTGCTCGCCTGGATTTGGCTAATTTCGAGTTTGCCGGGACAAGAGGAAACACCGCCAGGCCGCGCCCCGACCGCTGGCACATCGCCAACGGTTTCGCCTAGTGCGACCGCTTTCTTGTCGTCGTCTGCAACACCGACTTCTTCGCCAACTCCACCGCAACTTACCGACGTGCTTTTCAAAAATCTGAAAGCGCGCTCGATTGGCCCAGCAGTGATGGGCGGGCGCGTCTCGGATATTGCGATTGATCTACGTAATCCGTTTGTTTTCTATGTCGGACTCGGGCACGGCGGCGTTTTCAAAACCAATGACAGCGGAGTTACATTCGACCCGATCTTCGACAAACAACCAATCCTCTCAATCGGCGCGATCGCGGTTGCGCCTTCCGATTCCGATGTCATTTGGGTAGGGACCGGCGAAGCCAACGATCGCAATTCGTCTGATTGGGGGGACGGCGTTTATCGATCGACCGATGGCGGCGAGAAATGGCAGAACATCGGACTGAAAGAGAGCCGCGCCATCGCGCGCGTTGTTGTCGATCCAAAGGAACCCGAGGTCGCCTATATCGCGGCAATGGGGAATTTGTGGAAAGACGGCGGCGAGCGGGGGTTATTCAAGACTACTGATGCGGGCAAAACATGGAAACTAATCTTGAAAGCAGCTGCTCCGCACGATGCGCGTACAGGCTGCGGAGACGTGATGATTGACCCAACGAACCCGGAAATCGTCTACGCTGCACTTTATGCGCGACAACGGACGCCGTGGAGTTTCACTTCCGGTCCCAGTGTGACTGGGGGCGAAGACATTGGCGGAATTTTTAAGAGCGCAGATGGCGGTGCAAGCTGGAAAAAGCTTGGCGGCGGCCTGCCGCCCCAAACCGGCCGCATTGGTTTGGCGATCAGCGCGAGTAATTCAAAGATCGTCATGGCAGTCGTGCAAAGCTACGGAGGAGGATTTGGCAAGCTGGATGATCTGCGAAGCAAAACAGGTGGCGTTTTTCGATCTGAAGACGGAGGCGAAAAATGGACGCGCGTAAGCGCCATGGATCCGCGGCCATTTTATTTCAGTCAGATTCGGATTGACCCTGCCAACGACCAGCGCGTTTATCTTCTCGGTTTTGCACTATTTGTTTCCGACGACGGTGGAAAAAATTTCCGTGAAGATCTTAGTGAGAAAGTTCATCCCGATTGCCACGCGCTAGCAATTCAACCGGGCACTGTGCCGCCACCAAAGCCGCCCAAACCGGAAGACAAGAACAAGCCGCCGAAACCGGCAGTTTGCCAGCGTTTGTTACTGGGGACCGATGGTGGCCTCTATCAAAGTTTTGCGGGCGGCAAGAACTGGGACCATCTGAACAAAATTCCTTCTGGGGAATATTATCGAATTTCGCTCGACGACACGAAACCGCTTTTCCGAATTGCAGGCGGACTTCAGGATAACGAAAACTGGGTTGGGCCAAGCGGCGTGCAGAGCAAGGAAGGCATTCGCAACTGCGATTGGACCGCGCTGGCCGGAGGCGACGGTTTTTACGTTCTATTCGATCCGGCCGATCAGGACACGTTTTATGCTGAGAGCCAGCAGGGCGAAGTGCACCGGATCAATTTGCGAAATGGCGAGATACGCCGTTTGCGTCCCGAGCCGGCTGAAGGCCAACCGCGCTATCGCTTCCACTGGAGTTCGCCAATGATAATGAGCCGGCATAAACCGGGAGTGATTTATCTGGGTGGCAACCGCGTCTTTAAACTGACTGATCGGATGGAAAAATATTCAGTGATCAGTCCCGACCTTACGTACAATGATCCAACCAAAGTAAACGCCACTGGCAGCGGCGCGGAAAATTATGGCGTCGTCTTTTCGCTTGCTGAATCGCCGAAGCGCGCCGGCCTGTTGTGGGCTGGGACTGATGATGGGCGGCTCTGGGTTACAGAGAACGAGGGTGGCAAGTGGACGGAATTGACGAACAATTTGCCCGAGCCGGCACGCGGCCAATGGATGGTGCGCATTGAGCCTTCCAATGCTGATGCCAACGTCGCTTACGTCGCAACCAATGCCTATCGCTCTGGCGACGATCGCCCCATGATTTTGCGCACGGCCGACCTCGGCAAAAGCTGGCAATCGGTCACGGGTGACCTTCCTTCGGGTAATCCAGTCGAAATCGTGCGCGAGGACACGGTCGCTCCAAGATTGCTGTACGCGGGCACGCACTTCGGAGTTTTCGCATCCTTCGATCAAGGGGCCCATTGGGTGCGTATTGGCGATGTTCCTTCGGTCCGCGTGGATGATATCCAGATTCATCCCCGCACATCAGACCTTGTCATCGCGACGCACGGTCGCAGCATTGCCATCCTTGACGACACCGTGCCATTTCGAGAATTCACCCCGGAGGTCGCGGCGAAGCCGGCCCAATTGTTTAGCGTGCGTTCTGTCACCGGCGCTTATCTCCAACCAGGTTTTGCAGACTCCAACGGCAAGGGGATCTATCGCGGCCAAAATCCGCCCGAGGGTGCACTGTTCACGGTGTGGGTACGCGAGTTTACTGGTGATGAAATCAAAATCGCCGTTACCAAATCAACCGGACAACCGGTCGCAAACCTGAAAGCGCCTGGGACGCCGGGTTTTACTCGGTTGAACTGGGACTTGCGGCCGACCAAAGACGTCAGCGTGGAATACGGCGGAGACGACCCAAAGCGGCTTCTCCCTGCCGGAGAGTACGCTGCGGAATTAACTTTCGGCACAACGAAAGTGAAGCAGACCTTCCATGTTGATCTTGCCGAAGGCATCACGCCGCGGTGAGGTTCGCAAATGCCTTCAATCGGGATCACGGGCGGAATTTCCACAGGTAAAAGCACCTTCTGCGAATGTCTCCGCGAGATCTTTCCCGCAGCGAAATTCTTCAATGCCGACCAGGCAGCTCACACTCTGGTCCAGCTTCCAGAGGTGAAGCAAGAAATTCGTGCGGAGTTTGGCGCCGGCGTCTTTTCACGCAACGGGGACTTGAATCGAGAGACACTTCGAGCAATAATATTTGCCGACGCGACTAAGAAACGTGCGCTTGAGCGGATCCTCCATCCGCGGATTCGCCGCCAATGGAGGGCTGAGGCGAAAAGGCATCGCAATTCTCCCGATTTTTTCTTTGCTGACATTCCACTCCTTTATGAAACCGGCGGTGAAGCATTCTGCGACCGGGTGGTCGTGGTGGCCTGTTCCTACAAGGTGCAGTTGGCACGGCTGACACAACGAATGTCGCTCAAAAACACCGAAGCTGAACAGATGATTAAGTCACAAATGCCACTCGACGACAAAATCGCGCGAGCGAACCACGTGGTCTGGAATGACTGCAGTCGTGCGGCGCTGATGGAGCAAGCGCATTTTCTCGCTGCGCTTTGGGAACAGCAATCATGGACGAAAAGGTAGAGGTATCGATTCCGCAGACGGAAACTTCGGAGGCAGGCGTGCGCGCCACGCCAAAGTCTGGCGAAAGGGGATCGCCCGCTGACGAGGCGGCTAGCACAGCCGCCGCTACAACCGTTCGCTCGCTTGATCTAAATGAGCTGCAAGAGTTTTCGGAAAAAAAACTAAAAGCGTTGGCGCGTGATTTGGATTTGTTTTTGCATCCCGCGCGCTCTCGCCATCAGCACATCCTCGATATTGTCCGCACAACGTTAAGCGGCGACGGCGCAACTGTCACTGCAGAAGGTTTCCTGGATCAGGTCAGCGACTCCTTTGCCATATTGCGCTGGCCAAAATTCAATTTTTTGCCTCTCCCCGAGGACGTAGCCGTTCCGCGCGCCCTTATTGAACAATATAAGTTGCGCCCTGGCCAAAAGATTGACGGAACAGTTCGATTACCAGCGCAGCGTGAGAAGTTTCTGTCGCTTGACACGGTCACAAGTCTCGAAGGCCAATCCGTCGAGGAGTGGACGCAACCGACGCACTTTGACAAGCTCACGCCGCAATTTCCACAGGGCAGGATTATTCTGGAAAACTCCAAGACGAACTCCATCAGCGCGCGGGCGGTGGACTTGTTGACGCCGCTTGGGCGCGGACAACGCGGCCTTATCGTCGCGCCGCCGCGGGTTGGCAAGACAATCCTGCTCAAGGAAATCGCAAAAGCCATTCGCGTAAATCATCCGGAGATTGTGCTCATCCTGCTTCTAGTAGACGAGCGCCCGGAAGAAGTTACGGATCTGGAGCGGGAAATTGATTGCCAGATTTATCATTCGAACTTTGACGAAAGCGTGCAACGACATGTGCAGGTAGCCGAGATGGTGCTGGAACGCGCGAAACGCCTGGTGGAACTAAAACGCGACGTGGTGGTCTTGCTCGACAGCCTCACGCGGCTCTCACGCGGATACAATAATCTGGAGCCGGGCAGAGGCCGAATCATGTCCGGCGGCGTCGAAGCGAAGGCACTCATTAAGCCGAAGAAATTCTTCGGGTCGGCCCGAAATGCCGAAGAAGGCGGCAGTCTGACCGTGCTCGCGACTGCTTTAACAGAAACTGGCAGCCGAATGGACGAATTGATATTCGAAGAATTCAAAGGCACCGGCAACATGGAGCTGCATCTCGATCGCGCGTTGCAGGAGAAGCGGCTCTATCCGGCGATCCATCCGCTACTCTCGGCTACGAGACGCGAGGAGTTGCTTTATCATCCCGATGAATGGGAACGCGTGCTGATGCTCCGCAAAACGATGGCAGCGCTTCCGCCTCTCGAGGCGATGGAAAAACTGATCGACAATCTACACCTGACGAAGACGAACGCCGAATTGTTGCTCAGCGGCCTGAAATGATTCCTGGAAAATGGCGAAGAACGAATGACGAATGATGAGAGAAACCCACATCCGAAAATGACGAAGCAGCTCTTGAAGCAACCTCATCGCCCTTCGGATTTCGCTGGCCACGCCGTAGCTGCGCGAAGGCGGGTCACTCCTTCGAGCCTGGTCATTGGTCGTTCGTCATTACGATCGCGTCTTATTGCGACCGATGTTCAGTTGACTGCGTTGCTCGCAAAGATTGACGCGGCAGGTCGTGTCGCGATCGACATTGAGGCAGACAGCCTGCATTCGTATCGGGAGAAACTTTGTCTGCTCCAGATCAGTGTGCCAACTGTAGCCGGTATCGATGATGCCGGCCCGGATGTGGAAACTGGCTCCGGCACCCAGGATCAACGATCCCGGCTACAACACGACGTGATTGTCGATCCGCTGGCTCATCTCGACCTGCAGCCACTACGCCGCGCGCTCGAAGATAGAGAAATTGTCCTGCACGGCGGCGATTACGATTTACGAATGCTGCGGCGCGGCTTGAACTTCACCGCGCAGAGGATCTTCGACACGATGATTGCAGCTCGGCTCCTGGGTGTTCGCGAGTTCAGTCTGGCTGCGCTCGTGAAACGCTATTTTGGCGTGGAATTGCCGAAGGGTTCACAAAAAGCGGATTGGGCAAAACGGCCTCTGCCGGCGCGAATGGCGGAATACGCAATTAACGATGTGCGTTATCTGTTATCACTTGCCGAAAAGTTGGAAGCCGAGTTGGATCGTCATCAGCGCCGAGATTGGCTGCGGCAATCGTGTCAGCGCGCGATCGAGCAGGCCGCGGTGGCGCGTGTCCGAAAGCAGGATGAATTTTGGCGCATCCGCGGATCTGGCTCGCTTCAGGGGCAGCCAGCGGCAGTACTTCGCGCCCTCTGGCAATGGCGCGAAAAAGAAGCGGAAATGGTCGATCGCCCGCCATTTCACATCTTGCAGAACGAAAAGCTTGTGGACGCTGCAGTAGGTTTCGCTTCGGGGAGCGTACCCGATTACAAACATTTTTCGTCTCGGCGACGTCACGCGTTTCGGCAGGCAGCACGAATCGCACTGGCGGCGCCTGAATCGGATTGGCCGGTGTTGCCTCGGCGTTTTGGAACCCGGCCAAGTGCTGAGACGGTCCGGCGCACGGAGGAGCTGCTGCTGCTGCGCGACAAATCAGCTGAAGAGCTCGGCTTGGAGCCATCCTTCATCGCGCCCCGTCACACGCTGGAGGCGATCGCAACAGACCAGGCACGAGCAGCGTCGTTGCTGGTTCCATGGCAACGCGAATTGCTGGGAGTGACAGCATGAGATTGTAGCCGGCATCGCTGATGCCGGTTTTCCTGACTGTTATCCTTTTAGCGCCAACGGCGCTGTCTCATGTGAGCCTGGGGTATCGCCCCAGGAATTCAAATTGTCGTGTAAACAAGCGCTGAAAGCGCGCTTCAATCGGCGGATGCATCGAATTGTACCGCAGGTGAATGGCGCTTTCAGCGCTGGCGCGTTCGGGGTGCGACAAAACCTGGAGCGCTGCTCCAGGCTGATGATGAAATGCTGCGCCTTTGGCGCTAAACACATAACGATGAACGATCCTGGCTATAACTTTGTGCGACGCTTACGGAATAATCAGGGTCTGACCGACCGTAAGTTTTTTCGGATCGCGGATATTCTTTTCGTTCGCATCGCGAATCTCTTTCCAATGATTGGATGACTTATAAAATTTTCGCGAAATAGAGAAGAACGTGTCGCCCGGCTGCACAACATAGCTTCGGTCACCCTTCTTCGACGCAATTTTTTTTGAGCTTGCATCTTTCGTCTGCGATTTCTCCGACCCGATTCGTAATGATGCCGTGCGCGCTTCAAGCTGTTTCCGCAGATTAAGGTTTTCATTGCGCAACTGCGCCGCTTCTGATCGGGGGATGACGGAATCGCCAGACAGCGCGGTCAGCGCCGCGATTTCGTCATGTTTCATCGAATTTTTAACCTCATTTGCGTGAGGACCGTTTGGACTTAACGCGAGGTAGCGTTTGAAATGGTGCAGTGCGCTGACGGGATCGTTGAGTTTATCGTCGTAAAGAAGAGCCAGTTTGTAGTGAATCTCGGCGCAGCGTGGACTGTCATCGAGCGCGGCTTCGTACAAGTCAATCGCGCGCGCAAAATCTCCCTGGGCTGATTTGCTGTCTGCATCCTGCGTCAACTGCGAGGAGCGCGGGCCCCCCATGCGATCGCAGCCCCCAGCCAAACCACAAATGAAAATGATCGATATCCTCGCACATGCCACAATCGTCCGCCGGCTGAATGGAGAGGCTGAATTTGATAAGACAGACCGAAGGTTGTCAGTACGCGACATCGTCGTCAATTTGCTTACTTATGAAGCTGCGCGCACTTCAATTCTTTTTCGTTGCAGCTCTCGCGGCTTCTCTTCCTGCAAGGCTTCTGCAGGGCGCATTTTCAACTGGAACGACTTACTCGCTGAGTTTTGTCGACGTTGATGAAAACAAGCTTTCCACCGCGGATGGACACGTGACCGTATTGGTGCTGGCCACCAAGAGCGATTGGGAAAAGGCGCACGTGGTTGGGGACAGGATTCCCAACTATTGTTTGGGTAATCCAAAATACAGGATGATCACCATTTTTCGATTCACTAGAAAGCACGGCGTCATCGTGCGGAACGTAGCGACCGCGTTCATCCGCCACCGTATGCAAGAGGCAGCAAAGCGGCTTCAGACACGGTACGACGCACAAAAAATTCAGCATGACGCGAGGAGCGACATCTTCGTTGTGACCGATTTTGATGGCTCAGCCTCTGCGCAGCTCGAGGAACCGGCCGAGGCGGCGGAGTTTCGCGTGCTGGTTTTTGCGCGAGACGGGAAATTGCTGGCGCGCTGGACCGATGTTCCCAGCGCCAAACAGCTCGCCGAGGTGCTGAAGTAACCTCATTAACACCGCGACTTCAGCGCGGTGCCTTCAGCGCAACTCAGTTGGCAGCCGTTTCAACGGCTTCGAACCTGTAGAAAACCGTTAAAACGGTTTTCTGCTCGAGTACCTCACTAACACCGGGCTAAAAGCCGCGGTGTTAATGCAATATTCTCAAGACCGCACCGAAGGCGTCGTGTCTGACAGAAGGCGCGTTAATATTTCGGCACGCTGGGATCGATCTGGTCCGACCACGCATCGATCCCGCCTTCGAGATTGTAAACGTTGCTAAAACCGCGCCGCTGCAGCAGTCGCACCGCCTGGGCGCTGCGCTGCCCGCTGTGGCAATGGATAATGATCGGCTGCTCTCGTTGCAGCTCGTCTGCCCGCTCAGTGATTTCTCCCAGCGGGATTAACTTAGCGCCATCAATCCGGGCGATTTCGTATTCGAATGGTTCCCGCACATCGATTAGCTCAAACGCTTCGTGCGCATCCAGTTTTCGCTTCAGCTCGTCCGCTGAGATCGCAGGAATCGTCTCCTCGTCTCGCGCGCCGCAAAACTGTTCATAGTCAATCGGTGAAAAGATTGTCGGCGTGTCCCCGCAAACGGGACATTGCGCGTCGCGCCGCAGATTGAGCTCACGAAATTTGACCTTGAGCGCATCGAAGTGAAGGAGGCGTCCAATCAGTGGTTCACCGATGCCCAAAATCAGCTTGATTGCCTCGATCGCCTGCAACATGCCGATGATTCCGGGTAACACGCCGAGAACGCCCGCTTGCGCGCAGTTCGGGACTGACTCCGGTGGAGGCGGCTCCGGAAAAAGGCAACGATAACATGGTCCGCCAAGGTGTGGAGCGAATACGGTCGTCTGCCCTTCGAAACGGAATACAGAGCCGTACACATTTGGCTTTTGTGCGAAAACGCAGACGTCGTTGGACAAGTAACGCGTGGCGAAATTATCTGACCCATCCACGACAACGTCGTATTTGGAAACAATTTCCGCAGCGTTTTCGCTGGAGAACCGGCATTGATGCAATTCGATGTCGATCTCCGGATTGATGTCGCGCAGTCGGTCTCGCGCCGATTCCAATTTGCCGCGTCCGACGTCCTTTGTCCCGTGAAGTATTTGCCGCTGCAGATTGGAAAGATCGACGGCGTCGAAGTCGACGATGCCAATTGTTCCCACGCCTGCTGCCGCAAGATAGAGGGCCGCAGGGGACCCCAGTCCCCCAGCGCCGATGCACAAGACGCACGCTGCCTTTATTCGGCGCTGCCCGTCAGCTGTCACTTCGGGCATGATAAGGTGGCGCGAATAGCGTTGCAGTTCCTCAGTGCTCAAGTGCACGGCGCTGGAACGTTGATCATCGATAATGCTTCGCTTCATGCTCCGAGCGAAATCTTAGCACAAAAATCCTGCGCTGTAGCCGGGATCGGTGATCCCGGCCGACGCAGAGGCGCTGTTTGCATGCCGGCATCACCGATGCCGGCTACAACTCAAACGATTTTCTGACCGCCCCGCACCCGCTTACACGCTGTCGATTAGTACAACGTTGCCGGTCCGACGTGCAGCGGTCACTCTGTTACGGTCACCGGCGTCCCTACGGGTGCGTGTTCGAAAAACTGACTTGCCATTCCCCTTGGTATGCGAATGCAACCATGCGATGCGGCAAAGGGCGGGACATAGCCCTGATGCATCGCATAGCCGCCTCTGAAAAACATCGCATACGGCATTCGCGCGCCATCAAAATGGGTCCCTTTTGGGCGGGAATCTTTTCGTGCGTCAATATTTGATCTCACCACGCTGCCATAATCATCCACGTAATCGCCGAATATGGTTGAGACGTGGTCTACATCCTTTGATATGACCGTGTAGTGACCGGGCGGAGTGGAAAAACCGGGTTTACCCGTGGAGACGGTCGTTTCGCCGACCACTGTTTTTCCCTTGTAGAAGTAAGCTTTCTGTTCGCCGATATGCACGATGATTTTCGGCGAGCCGGAAGCGCCTTCGTCATGCCACCAACCCGCGGGAGCGGCGCGGGGATAAAAACCAGACACGCCGTAAGGTGGATACTCCTCGCAACTGCATATTACCAACGCGACCAGGCTTGCGGCTGCGATCTGGAAAAAACGGCGCGGGTTCATGGAAAGCGGATATTTATGCGGGGTTCATTAGCACACTTCAACTCTAAATGTCGGTTTTGAGCGTGCTCACGGCCGTTTCGTGAGCGCGCCGGCGAGTGGCGTCGCAGCGCCCAACGACCCGTAAGTGCGAACTCACGCCTCGGTTTGACGCTTTGGGCATGGCCAAATAGGCTTTTCGCCATGACAACTGTGCAACCGCCGATTGATCTGAAGAAATGGATCGAGCAAAACGCCGACAAATTTCAACCGCCGGTGAGCAACCGTTACCTATACGACGGGCGGGATTTTTTTGTAATGGTCATCAAGGGGCCAAACGCGCGGAACGATTTTCATCTCGTCGATTCGGAGGAGTACTTTTACCAGCTCAAGGGCGACATCAAGGTGCGCATTCGCGAAGGCGACCGCATGGTCGACCATATCGTCAGAGAAGGCGAAACGTTCTTTATCCCGCCAAATGTTCCGCATTCCCCGCAGCGGCCGCCGGACACGGTCGGTGTGGTTGTCGAGCGGCGCCGTCCGCCTGGAGAAAAAGAACACGTCATTTTCTACTGTGAAAATTGCGGGGCAATGGTGGAAGACATCCATTTCGACTGCGCGGACATCGTCGAACATTTCAGCCAGGCGATGCTCGATTTCTGGAATGACGATGCACGCCGCACTTGCAAGAAATGCGGAGCGAAAGTTCAAAAGCCACAACCGATGCAGGCGCTGTAGGGCGTTTGCTGTACCTCAGCGCATTCCGCTGAGACAGCGGACACTACAATATCGTGAAGATCGATCTCCATACTCACATTTTGCCGCGTGACTGGCCGGACTTGGACAAAAAGTACGGTTACCCGGGATTCATCCGGTTGGAGCACCGTGACGAATGCAGTGCGCGCATGATGATTGGCGATCGTGTGTTCCGCGAAATCACCGAGAACGTTTGGAATCCCGAACGCCGCCTTGAAGATATGGATCGCGCCCGAGTTTCGATGCAGATCCTCTCGACGGTACCGGTGATGTTTAGCTATTGGGCCAAACCGCAAGATACGTTCGATCTTTCGCGAATGTTGAACGATCACATTGCCGAGGTTGTTCGCGCTTATCCAAAAAATTTCGCAGGGCTCGGGACAATTCCCCTGCAAGATGTCGATCTTGCCGCGCGCGAATTGGAGCGTTGCGTGCGCGAGCTTGGCTTGCGCGGTGTCGAGATCGGCACGCACGTCGATCCGAATGACCATTGTCACGGTCCCCAATGTCGCAACCTCGACCATCCATCTCTCGACGTTGTTTGGAAAACCGCCGAACAACTCAACGCTGCGATCTTTGTGCATCCCTGGGACATGATGGGCACGGATCGGATGCCGAAATATTGGCTGCCGTGGCTCGTCGGGATGCCGGCCGAAACTTCGCTCGCGATTTGCTCGATGATATTCGGTGGCGTCTTCGAGCGTTTTCCGAATTTGCGCGTTGCCTTTTCACATGGCGGCGGCGCGTTTCCAGGGACGATCGGTCGCATCGAGCATGGATTCCACGTTCGCCCGGACCTCGTCGCGATGGATAACAAAACGAATCCCCGAAAATATTTAGCGAACGATAGACGTCCGGCGCGGTTCTATGTCGATTCGCTCGTTCATGACGCCGACGCCCTGAAGATGCTGATCAAGCTTTTCGGCGCGCAACGCGTGGCACTTGGCTCCGATTACCCTTTCCCGCTTGGCGAAACGAAACCGGGCCAGCTCATTGAATTGATGAAACTTTCCGCCGAACAGAAAGCGCAGCTGCTTTCCGCCACCGCCTGCGAATTTCTTGGAATGGAGCGTGATTCGTTGAAGCGTTAAAGCGGCCTTCAGGGAATGACGGCTTCCCAAGCCGTCGCTCCTTGTTTCCGCTTCAACGCTTCAACCGTTCAACGAAGCGTCAGCGTTACAATTCATGCCGGATCGCCCATAAATCGTGGAAGACCGGCCTGAATAGCGATTCTTTCAAAAACGGCACGCCCGGTGATCCCCCCGTGCCTTTCTTCGCGCCGATGGTTCGCTCGACCAACTTGATGTGCCGGTAACGCCACTCCTGTAACCCCTCATCAAAATCGGTCATCAACTCGAAAAGAATCGAGGATTCAGGCGACTGCTTGTAAAGCCGAAGGATTTCCTTCTGGACACGCTCATCTGGTCCATTTGGTTGTGTGACGTCGCGATTTTTTACGTCGGCGGGAATCTGTGCGCCGCGCGTCGCGAGAAAATCGTAGAAGTGATCAACCACACTGCGTTCGTGGAGCAGTTTTTGCAGCCGATCGTACCCAGGGAAATCCGGCTTCAAGTACGCAACTGTCGATGCGCGTTTGTAGCCAAGCGCGAATTCAATTTCCCGAAACTGCACAGATTGAAACCCCGACGCTGTTTCGAGCCGGTCGCGAAAGCTCGAAAACGACGATGGTGTCATTGTTTCCAAAATGTCCACCTGCGCCACGAGCACCTTCATGATTGTGCGGACACGCTTAAACGTGTGGATCGCTCCGAAAAGATCGCCTGCGGAAAAGTCACGCTTTATTTTCTCAAACTCGTGTAGCAGCTGCTTGAACCAGAGCTCGTACGTTTGGTGGATGATGATGAAAAGCGTTTCATCGTGCTCCGGCGGACTAGAGCGCGGTTTCTGAAGCGAAAGCAGTTTCTCCAGATCGAGATAACTGGCGTACGTCAGCGGCGGCATACGCTCATGCTCGCTGCAACGCTTCAACGTTTCAACGATTTAACGATTCACGTGGCGAACAGAGAGAGCGGCAGATGATAGCGCAGTCCTGCGCCTGCCACTAAGTTTTCATCCGCCGCAGGTAATATTCATCCCACGCTGCGGGAATCGACTCCCGTGACGAATACGGTCCCGGCTGATACGCACGTGAGGCAATGCCTTGCTGGCTCAATTCGCACACGTGCCAGTCTTGCCTGTTTACCATGTCCCAAAACTCAATGGCGTCGTCCGGATCGAAATCGCTGTGCTTGAATGCCTCCGGGTGGAAAAACCAATCGCACAAGATCAGCGTCTGCTCCGGCGACTGAGGCTGAAGTTGATGCACCATTACGTAGTCGGGATGCAAACTCAGCAGCATGTTCGGAAAGATCGAGTAGTAAAACACTCGATTCTTCCCATCGTGTTCATGCTCGTGATCGTAATCGTCCTCGATTTTTTGCGACGGGTTTCGATTATGAGCAGGAGCACGATCACGAACACGACTGGCATCTGCGATTCCCAGCGCGCACGCGTTCCCGCTCATGGTCAGGCTCCGGCCTTTGGCGATCCGCATAAATCCACCGAGGAACGGTCCTTCGGTCAGATCATTCTCCGCCGAATCATACGGTGAGATTTTCGAAAGCTCTGGATGCACTCCCAGGCAGTGATAACACTCCGAATAATTCTCAAAGATCAACTTCCAGTTGGCTCGCACATCATACTCAATCCGTTTCGCTGAGCGAAGCGTCGGCGACTTCCAGCGCGAAAATTTTCCGGCCAATGGCGCGAACCAACGTTCCAGGGAGATGAAATCTCCTGAACGTTGCCGCGCAGTAGCTTCTGAGCGAAGGCGGGCCTCCTCCCCATTCAGATTCACAAAAACAAACCCTTCCCAAATTTCGACGTTCACCGGATGCAATGAATAACTGGCCTTATTAAAGTCGGGGACATCATCCATGTGTGGCGCTCCGAGCAAGCGTCCGTCGAGTGCGTACGTCCATGCGTGATATGGACACTGAATCGCAGCGGACAACTGTCCGTTTCTGTTTTCGATGAGTCGACTTCCGCGGTGCCGGCACACGTTGTAAAACCCACGGATCTCTCCGCGTTTACCGCGGACAACGATCAAGCTTTCGTTGGCGACCTCCGAGATAAAGTAATCCCCGGGTTGAGCGATTGCGCTCTGATGTCCCACCAACACCCATTGCCTCGAGAAAATTCTCTCTTGCTCCTGCGCGAAGACCTCCGGCGAGATGAAGTACCGTTGCGGCAGTGACTTTGCCCCAGGCTCAAAACTTTCAGCCGTTTTGCGAAATATGGATGGTGCTTTGGTTTGCGTTACAGGCACCTCGCAAGCTGTATGAGGCATATGTTCACGTCAACGCAGTTGTAGAAACGCTCGTGCCAAGCCGCCTGTATCAATTTCCGCTGTAGCGGCAGCCGTGTCGGCTGCAGGTCTAGAGCGTGGCAGGCGGCACGCCTGCCACTACAGCGGTCCGAGTTCGTTTCTCTGCAATCAACGCTTATGCCAGCACCGCTCGGTGAAACTCGTACCAGTCGTCGAGATTGTTCAGGTTCACCGCGTCTTTCGGGGCAGAAGCATCATCGGTCATGCCGCATTCGCTCAGAATGCCGCGTCGCGTTTCGTCATCATGATTGTAACCGCGCACCGCCACGTTGTGCTTCTCGATCGCGTCTCGTTTTAGCGACTTGGCATTCTTCTTTACCCAAACCTCGAATTCGGGATAGGTCGGCTTGTTCTGCTTGATGTAATCTCTTACCGCCTGCTCTTCGACTCCGAGCGCGGCGAGGGGCATCGCATCGAAACCTTTGCCAACGCCAGGATAGCCGGAAGCAAGTTTGCCATTCTCCTCCAGAGAGACCTTCTGCCAAAGCCGCGGGAGATGTAGAACGCCAAGTGGACCGGCAACGCCGGAACTGATCAGTGGAACGTATGTACCAGCCATAGTAATGATTTTAACGTTAAGATTCTAATTTATCAATGCTGCGCCGAACGCGATTGGATCTGGCGTTGATACTTACGCTTGCTGGTGAACCTGCTTTATCAAGTGAGTACGCGCGGGGCAGGCAAACGCTCGGCCCGGACTATTTCGGCGGTTTCGATTTCGCGCTCAGCAGCCGGTGCACTGCCAGCGCGTTGATGATCTCGGGATTGCCTTGCGCCCACGCGTTGTCGATCATCATGCGTTTGAAACGCCATTTCTCGCCGTCGCGCGTCAGTTCGCAATCGTAACGATTCATCAGGAGCGCGTTTTCCGCGCCCGGCTTCGGACCTTGCCGCGGCATGAAATGTTGCGCCAGTACATATCCATAGAGTGTGGCCGAATCGTCGCTGATCTCGATTTGAAGATTGCTGATGGTGTGACTGGTATCGAGCGGACCAAGTAGCGGAATCAGCGCGTCAACGATCGCCTGCCTGCCGGTCAACTTCGGAAAATCGAGCCCGAGTTTTTTTCCGGCTGGTCGAAAATCCAGAATGCAATCTTCCGTGAGCGTCGAGGCCAGCGAATCCGCGTCGCCATGATCGAGGCCGAATGCGAAGCGATGCAACGCGTCGGCAATTTCGTAACGGTCGGCGGCAAGCTGCGCGAGATCGGCACTCATGTCCGGCAGCTTAGCCGGTCAGCATTGCAATCGCAAAGCTCAGACGAAGTGGAAGATCAACAGCGCGATGATTAAAACGATTGCAATCAGCGCCGTGTAAACGATCGCATCCTGAGTTCGAGCGCGTTTGGCGGCGGTTGCGTATGGAATTCGCGTGAACGTGACCATTGTGTAGAGCGGCAGATAAATTCCGGGTAGCACCGCTTCAAGGAAGTGATCGAGTTTTTTCTTTGCCCGGAATGTTTTCGACGCGGTTTTGTCGCGCATCTCAATGAAATTTCCGATCGCAAGATCGGCAAGAGCGTCGGCGTTTACTTTCCGGCGGGAAAAGTATTCGCCGAAGGCGCGCTCGCGATTGTCTGGAAATTCTTCGAGGCATTCGTCTAGCACAACGCAATCTTCGAAGGCAGCGTTCATCCCCTGCCCATAAAACGGCACGACCGCGTGCGCGGCGTCACCGACCAGCGTGACCTTGTCTTTGTAATACCATGGTGCACACCGGATGGTTACCAGTGATCCCGTTGGATTTTGGCGAAAATCTTCGAGCAATGTTGGCATGAGCGGCACCGCGTCGGGAAATTCCTCATCAAAAAATCGGCGAACGCCGCCATCGGTTTTTGTAGTGGCAAAACTCCGCGGCCCTTCGAACTCCCAAAACAATGTGCAGGTGAATGACCCGTCAGGATTTGGCAGCGCGATCATCATGAAACTTTTGCGCGGCCAGATGTGGAGCGCGTTCTTTTCCATTTGCCACGAGCCATCCGGCGCAGGCGGGATCGTCAATTCTTTGTAGCCATGCGCTAGATAACTCTCGTCGTACTCGAAGCGATTGATCTGCATCTGCATCGATTGTCTCACAGCGGAGAACGCGCCATCGACGCCGATCACTGCGTCACCGTGTGCGGGGATGATCTTTGGATTTGCCGCTGAGACAGCGGCCTCTACAGCGCGATCGGTTCTCTCCAAATGGGCGGTCGCAGAGTCGAGATCGACGTCGGTGCATTTGTGATTGAAGTAGACGCGCACGTTTGGATATCGCTGCGCAGCTTCGATAACGGTCGTGTTGAGCGCGCCGCGTCCGATTGAGTTGATACAGTTTTTCGGATCGACATCGTACGGACTGAAATGTAATGCGCCGGATCTATCGTGAATCATCCGGCCGCGCATCGGGATGGCGTGTTGCAATGCTTCATCAGCGATCCCAATCTGTTCGAGCGCATGAATGCCCCGCGTTGAAATCGCCAGATTGATCGAACGCCCGCCGACAATGTTGCCTTCGCGCGGATCAGCGCGTCGCTCGTAGAGATCGACATCGTATCCGCGCCGGCCCAAATACGCAGCGAGCAAACCACCTGCGAGACCGCTGCCAATCAGTATGAATTTAGACACCTACGAAACATGAACGAGTCAGCAAGCGAGGAAAGCAGGAAAAGAAAGGCCGGATTCTCGCGAAGTTTTCGGAGTTGTCGACGAAGACAACTTTAGAATTCAAGCAAAGAAGCCTCGCACAAAGTCCGTCAAGGACGCAACGTGACGCACCACGATATGAACAACCGATCCTGCCAATTATTCATGTTGATCACTTGCATTTGCGCGGTGAGCCATTCGTTGGACGCGCAGACTCCTGAAGCCGGCAAGCCGAAAGAGTTTATCTATGTGCTAAGACTCGTGCCACGTTTGTACGACGACAAGAACTGGACAAAAGAGGACAATGCAGTGTTGGAGCGACACTTCGCTCGATTCCAGGAAGCGACAAAATCCGGTCAGTTGATTCTGGCTGGACGCACAAAAGAGCCAGGTGATAAGACATTTGGCATTGCGATCTTTAGGGCATCCGATGAAGCGGCCGCGCGCGCGTTCATGGCAGCCGATCCCACCGTCTCGGCCGGATTAATGACCGCAGAGTTGCATCCCTTCGCAGTGGCGCTTGAACACGCGAATCCCTAGCCAGCAGTTAAGCATGTACGAATCAAGAAAGCCGGAAAAGATTCATGCTGGCGCCGGACGCAAAGCTGTCCCGCGGTAGCCACCGCGGTCTTAGCTATGAAAGTCAGCGCGGCGCGGCGGCTGTTTCCGACGTGTTTTCGGCGGTCTCCTTATCCTGCAGCCAGGCGCTCCATTGCATGTTTTCTCTCCACATGGTGATGCCGGAGTGGCCGTAGTGCTGTTCCATCTCGTATTCGTCGTCTTTTATGACAGGACACCAGAATAACCGACCGGCCCTGCGCCAGCCATCGAGGATGATTCCGTCTTGGAAAGGCTGATTACGCGCAGTGACTACCAGGCAATTGTTTTCGCTCGATGTGTGATCGTAAGCAACGCCCCAGTGAAGCACGAGCGTCTTGAGGTTGAGTTCTTTCAGGCGCGCGCCGATGTCCTGCGCCCAATGCCCGCACCAGCCGCGTTTTCGCATGCCGATGTTGACCAAGAACACGGTAAACTCGGGATTGAGAACGACGCGATAATCACGCTTGAGACTACGTGCTTTGGTGTGCGCCGTTACCGATAATAGCTCGGCTTCCGCCGGATCCACATCATGCGCGAGTCCTGCCAGGGCTTTACTTAGGCCCTTAATCGATCTCTCGTCTGTGGCGGTGGCCGCATGGACCAGCAGAAGAAATGCAAAGATGAAAGAAAGGCTGCGAATCATTTTGGCGTGTCTTCCCGTTTGCATAGATGCAGCTCACACACTTGTGCGCGGAGACTGAAGCTGTATCGGCGATCGATGCAACTAAATTTCCCACCGACCTGTGGACGGGGTAATATCTTTTTAGCACTGTCGAGATTCTAGGTTGTCATTCTGAGCCACGCGAAGAATCTCTGATCACTGCTTTGACTGCACCCCCAAGTTAAAGCCAGAGATGTTTCGCTCCGTTCAACATGACAGGTCAGTATGGGGTTGAAAACGCTAAACGCCCAACGGCGCCTTGAAGCCGCGCTCCCAGCGATCAGTCCCTGTGCCTAATGGAGCCGGCGCCGCTGATGTGCTTCTCAACAGTCGCAGGGCTGCCGGAGTACTTCACCTTTCCAGCACCGGTGATGACCACTTTCAGCGTCTCTGCGACAGCGATCTCCGCGTCACCTGCGCCCGTGGTCGAGATTTCAGCAGTTTTGGTTTGCAACGAATTGGCTGCTAACTCGCTTGCGCCAGTCATATCCGCGAGCAGTTCGTCAATGTTTCCGTCGAGTGAGACCTGGCACGCGCCCCTCGATTCCAATGCAAATCTTGAGCCGGTCAACTGCTTTGCAACAAGCTTAACCGCACCGCTGATTCTGGCTCCTGTGCGCGTCGGGCTTGAAATAAACACCTTAACTCCATGCGTTGGGCGGATCTGCTCGCGTGTGCGCAAGTGCAGTGTGTCGCCGGAAACGTTGCTATCGATGTACCCTAGCAGATTTTCGTCCGTCGTGATCCGGAGGCTGGGCGCCCCGCTTTGCCACTCGATTGTGAAAGCGCCTCTCACATCGATGTTGGCGAACGGGCTGACTGGGCGTTCATCCGTCTTAATGTGGCCGTTGCCTTGAATTCCTACCAAGTGGCAGCCAGTGGCCAGAACGACACACACCCCTAGAAAAACAATCGTAATCTTCTTCATTCAAATTATGCCTCCTCCGATTATGATGCTGCCACAAGTGACATTGGATTCAGGAAAATCGGTGATGCAGGCAATCCTGTCCGCCACCGGACGGACTCGCTGCGGTGAGCCTGCAAGCGGATATGCGCAGACAGGATTGTCTGCGTCACAGTCATTCCACAATCTTTAGTTTCACCACATCTACTAAGACGTCGTCGACGTAGAATTCCACGCGATAATCGCCGGGCGCCCAACCGTCTTCGGGTCGCGTCAGCGTAAACGCACCGTGTGCACTCGGGGTTTCAGTGACGGTAGAGGCTTCGTCCACCTTGTAGTCTTGAGGGAAATCTTCGCCGATGTTGTCCGCGATCCACACAGCCTTCACCTTTGCGCCTTGTCGTAACCGCCGCCCTTGCCAGCGCGCGTAGATCTGAAATGTGCTCGATGAAAAAGTCGTTATCGCTTTGCCGAACCGTCCCTTTGCAAGACTCACCGAAAGCTGGTTCGGGATCGCGTCGGATTTCACTTCGGGCCGAGGCATTATTTTGGGCCGTTCCACTAACTCCAGGGAAATGCGCTGGAGCAAATCTCCCCTGGCAGCGTTCATTGTCGTCACGTCCTTTACCATTCCAATGCCGGTTGCGAACCAGCGATCAATTGTCATCGAGCTCGGCGACGTTTGCTCTCCACGAATATGGAACGCGTGAAATTCGCCCGCCGCCACCTTGACATCTTCCTCCCCGAGCACGTCATAATGCTGATGCACTTTTAATTCGCCGGCCTGTCCATTGAAATCCCAGCCAGCGCCCTTCTTAAGCGGGGCGGCGATCATCGTCTGCGGCGGATTAAACTTAACCAGTTCGCCATCCAGATTAATCCGCGCCCAGCAAATAATTCCTTGGTCATTTACACTAAGAAGGTCGGTGTTGGTGATCGCGCTGCCCCTGTGCATTTCGAATTTGAAAAGATCTTTCCCATCGATGTTCTCAGTCCCATCGATGCGATACACGACCGGCAGGCGAATCTTCCCGTCAGCATCTGGTTTTGCACTGGGAACATTGAGACCTTTGCCGACTTCTTCTGTCATGTTGTATCGCCAGCTGGTGCCCACGGCGGTCGGAATCAGTTCGTCGCCGCAGACAACAGCGAGCGGCGCTAGCGTAAGTACTAAGATCGCGATTTTCATTTTGCGCTTGGGAAAGTGCGAAAATTCTCGCAGCGTCAATGTGAACTGCGCCCGACAGGCATTCTGACACGAGATGGCAACTTTCGTTCAACAACCCTGCGATGAAGTCCTGATTCATTCGAAGGCTGCAGTCGCGCCGTGCGCAAGGACTTCGGGCCCGTGGATCCTCGCCGCGACAATTCTGGGCTCAAGTATGGCCTTTATTGACGGGACCGCTGTCAACGTGGCGCTGCCAGCCTTGCAGCAAAGTTTGGGTGCAACTGTCATTGACGTTCAATGGGTCGTCGAATCGTACTCGCTTCTGCTTTCCGCATTGCTGCTCATGGGAGGATCATTGGGAGATTACTACGGGCGTCGCCGCATTTTCATCGCCGGCGTCGCAATTTTCTCTCTCGCTTCGGCGTGGTGCGGTTTCGCGACTAATGTCCGTGAATTGATCTTCGCCCGCGCGATGCAAGGCGCTGGCGGCGCTCTTCTGGTGCCAGGAAGTCTCGCCATCATCAGCGCATCTTTTCGTGATCAAGATCGCGGCCATGCGATCGGGACGTGGTCCGGCTTTACTGCTATCACTGCGGCGATCGGTCCGGTTCTCGGCGGGTGGTTGATCGAGCACGTATCATGGCGCGCGGTGTTCTTTATTAATCTACCGTTGGCGGCGGCCGTGTTGATTATATCCCTATGGCGAGTTCCCGAAAGCCGGGATGAAAACCAAAAGGCGCGACTCGACTGGCTGGGCGCGACGCTCGCAACTATCGGTCTTGGATCGCTTATTTACGGCTTGATCGAATCCTCGCGGTTGCATTTTGGTCACCCCGCCGTCATCGCGGCGCTGACTGGGGGCACTTTTTTTCTAATCCTCTTCTTGCTGGTCGAAGCACGCGCAAAGAATCCAATGTTACCGCTTGCGCTCTTTCGTTCGCGCGATTTCACCGGGGCAAATTTACTCACCCTGTTTCTTTACAGCGCGCTTGGCGGCACGCTCTTTTTCTTGCCGTTAAACCTGATTCAAGTGCAAGGCTACACAGCCACGGCTGCGGGCGCTGCGTTGCTTCCGTTTATTCTGATTATGTTTTTTCTATCGCGTTGGTCTGGCGGACTTGTGGAACGCTATGGCGGCAGACTTCCACTGGTCCTCGGTCCGATCATCGCCGCGATTGGCTTTGCTCTTTTTGTCGTTCCAGGAGTTGGCGCGCACTATTGGAGTAAGTTTTTCCCGGCAGTCGCTGTGCTTGGTCTCGGTATGGCAGTCAGCGTTGCGCCCTTAACTACGCTTGTTATGAACTCCGTCCCTGGAAACCGCGTAGGCATCGCATCAGGAATCAACAACGCCGTCTCGCGCGTCGCCGGTCTGCTCGCGATCGCAGTATTCGGCATCTTAATGCTGAATGTTTTTAATCATTCACTTGATTCCCGCCTATCCCAGCTCCGGCTGCCCGCTTCCGTGCAAACCTCACTTGCCAACCAACGAATCAATCTCGCCGCCATAAAAATTCCGAAAGAGCTTGCGCCGCCATTGCAGCAGCCTGTTCGTCAGGCGATTGACGAATCTTTTGTACACGGTTTTCGCGGCGTCATGGTTCTTGGCGCTGCACTAGCGCTGGCGAGCGGGATCACCTCGTTGCTATTGATCAGCGGCCGCGCGACGCGCGCGCAACCTCCGGGTACCTAGAGTGCAAGTTCGCCATATCGCGCCGAGGTTGCGCTTGCCGCTTGTGTTCGCGATGACGTGCGGACTTTCCGTGGTTGCGTCCGCGGGGGAGATATCGAATGAATCGCGGCATGTTGTGGTCGTCGTCTGGGACGGGATGCGACCGGATTTCGTGAGCGCACAAAACACGCCCACGCTGTGGAAGCTTGCGCATGAGGGAGTCACTTTTCGCAATCATCATTCCGTCTATCCCAGCGCGACGATGGTGAACGGAACGGCGCTCATTACTGGTGTTTATCCCGGAAGGAACGGGATCATCGCGAACCATGTGTACCGCCCGGACATCGATTCTCGCCACGCAATCGATGTCGAGAATCCAGCGGTGGTGAAGAGAGGAGATGAACTCTCCGGTGGAAAATATGTTTCCCTTTCAACCATCGTCGAACTCGTCCAGCGCGCAGGCGGACGCACGGTAATCGCGTCAGCAAAGACTGTCGGTCTGTTGCTGGATCGCAGTGTAGGGCATGCCTCTGGCTTGCTTTCCGCAGACGATGCAAGCGGGACGCATGCGCTACATTTGCAAGCCTACGTAAGAAACAGCGTCACGCTGTTCGCAGGCAAATCGTTTTCGGGCGATGCAATAGCTCCGATCACCGACGTGCTGGGTCCGTTTCCATCCGGCCATGTGCAACAGGACGCCTGGACAACGAAAGTGATGACCGATTTTCTTTGGAAAGGTGGTGTGCCGGCTCTTTCGATTCTTTGGTTAGGCGAACCTGATCTTACACAGCACGAGTCCGCGCCGGGAGCGCCGCCGGCGCTTACTGCGATCAAGTCCGCCGATGAAAACCTCGCGGCCGTTCTATCGGCGTTGGACCGACAAAAAGCACGTGAAACAACAGATCTATTTGTCGTCTCCGATCATGGCTTTTCCACGATCAGGCGCTCGATCGATTTGCGAAAAATTTTGAACGACGCCGGTTTCGGCGCGAAGACCGAATTCACCGACGAGCCGAAACCTGGAGAAATCATTCTGGCTGGGAACGGCGGGAGCGTTCTTTTTTATGTCATCGGACACGACGAGACGCTGACGCGCCGTCTGATTGAATTTTTGCAGCAATCAGATTTTGCCGGAGTTATTTTCACTCGAAAGCCGCTGCAAGGAACGTTCGGCCTCGAGCAAGCGATGATTCACCCGCCTTCGTCAGGCTACGGCGCGGCAAGCAATGACCATGCGCCTGATGTCGTGATGGCGTTCCGCTGGAACGACTCGCAAAACCAATTCGGCTTTCCGGGAATGATTGACGCGGACTGGCAACGAGCAGCGGGGAAGGGGACACACGCCACTCTCAGCCGATTCGATATGCACAACATATTGATCGTCGCTGGCCCGGATTATCCACGCGGTGAAGTGGACGATTTACCAACCGGAAATGTCGATCTCGCCCCGACAATCCTGCGGATTCTCGGGATCACACTGCCACAACAATTGGATGGCAGGGTTTTGTCCGAAGCGATGACTGACATCGATGTGCCGGCGTTAAAGCCGGAGACGAAAACGGTCGAAGCGACAAGAAATTTTCCAACGGGAGGCTGGCGACAATCACTTCGAATCTCCCGCGTCGGCTCGACAATTTATCTCGACGAAGGCAACGGCGCGTTTACGCCCAAACAAGGAACAACGGTTTCCAAACCGCCGAACTAAATTTCTTACCTGCGCGCCGTCCGGACGCGGATCTGTTCAGAACCACGGATATCGCGGATAACACATCGGATTGTTGACACAAAACCCGATAGGCATCGGGATTCTCCTATACCAAAAATCAGGAATGTTCCCTGATAGGCAGCCGTCGGCAGATTACCTATATCGCCCTAAGGCTGTACCAAGGTCAGGATTTTCAAATCCGAAAGATTTCCGCAAACCAGGTACCTATCGCGTCGACATCAAGATCAACGGACAGATCCTAGGCAGCGCAGTGTTTCAGCTTACGTAGACGATGTTCCCTCAAGACGCCGACGATGACGAGCATGTTGTTGCCGGCGTCACCACATAATACACGGCCAGAATTTTCCTGGCTTCCTGGTTTCCTGATTAGACCTTCGGCTATCCGTGGTGGTTCAGGATTTCCCCCAAACTTCGCTCCGCGAATTTTCGGAAAAGAGGGTGAGAAATCGAAGAGAAAAACTTTTGATACGCTGGATACATCTGCCTGTCTGGGTCCTCATTATCTCGTTCGTTGCTTTCGTGCGGCGCTATCTTCATACCGGACGAGCATGGTTGGCGTGGAGTATCTACGGCGTGCGAACGCTGGTATTGATCCTCAATTTCAGTTTTCCTGTTAGTATAAATTTTTGGTCAATTTCCGGCCTTCGCCAGCTCCCGTTATGGGGTGAGATGGTGTCGGCGCCCATCGGTGTCCCGAATCCATGGGGCTCTCTTAGTCAGCTAAGTCTGGTTTTGCTGCTTATCTTTTCCGTCGATGCTACAATTTCCCTTTTGCGACGCGGCGACCGCCGACGCGCCTTAGTTCTTGGCGGGAGCATGATTTTTAGCACGATCTTTGCGGTGCACGTGCCGCTCGTGATCTGGGGCGTCCTGGAAATCCCATTTTTCTTCACCTTTGCTTACACGGCCATTGTGGTGGCGATGGGTTATGAGCTGAGTAACGAAATGGCTCGAACGGTGCAGCTCGCGCGTGAACTGGAAGAAAGCGATAAGAGGCTTAACCTAGCCGCTGACTCGGCTGCTGTCGGGCTTTGGGAATGGGATTTGAACAAGGATGAGATATGGGTCAGTCCGACGCGCCGCGTTCAGTTAGGCCTGCCTCCTTCCGGAAAGATCACGTTCGAAGATCTCGTTTCCCGATGGCATGTAGATGATCGCGATCAAATTCGCAACGCAGTCAAGGATGCGATCGAAAATGGCAAGGATTACGAGGCAGAGTTTCGGATTGTGCTCGCAGACGGCAGTGTACGCTGGGTCAGGGCACGCGGACGCGTACAGGTAAACAATCACGGAAAACCGATGCGACTTCTGGGTGTCAGCGCTGATGTGACTGCTCGAAAAGAGGCGGAGTTGCAGGCCCAGGAGCAGCGTAATGAACTCGAGCAACTGAGGCAGCAGAAGACCGCGTTGCTTGAGAAAGAGGTCGCAGAGCGCGCGCGTCTCGAGAGGGAGGTGATTGAAAGCTGTGCTCGCGAACAACGGCGGATTGCGTACGATTTGCACGACGGCGTTGGACAAGAACTGGTCGGCATCGCTTTAAGCGCCAAGCTCCTTGAGCAAAAATTGCGCACGGCAAGCCCCGTGGAAGCTGAGAAGGCCTCGGCGATTGTGCGCCTTGCAAATGAAGCAGCCCGGCACGCCAGGCTCACCGCGCGCACTCTCGAGGGAGCCGACGGAGTGGGAGATTTGAAAACCGCGCTCGAGGCCCTGGCGAGGAATGTTCGTGACCATTGCCACGTTGAAAGCATGGTCAGAGCGGACGCCTCCTCCCTCCCGGTTAGTGCGCCTGTGAGCGCTCAACTTTATCGAATCGCGCAGGAAGCGGTGCACAATGCAGTGGAGCATGGCTCCGCTCGTCAGGTGTGGATTGATCTTGGCTTTAATCATCAAAACATGGTGCTGACGATACGAGATGACGGCAAAGGGTTCGATGGCAGCGCTGGCCTGGATGGAATGGGTCTTCGCATCATGCAATATCGAGCGCAATGCATCGGCGGCTCCTGTGAAGTGCAATCAAATTCCACTAATGGCACGATCGTCACCTGCCGCGTGCCGCTGCAAGCAGATCCCGACGTTCGGCCCATACCATGACACCGAAAGCAGAAGCTCCCAGGAAATCGCGCGTCGTCGTAATCGAGGATCATCCGGTGCTCTGCGATGCCCTGAAGCAACTGATTGATGGCCAGCCGGACCTCACCTGCGTCGGCGTGGCCGACAGCACCTCGGATGCGAAACGGCTCGTCGAACAATGCAAGCCTGATCTTATGGTGTTGGATTTGCGGTTGAAAGCCGGCGACGCGCTTGATCTGGTCAAATCATTGCGCGTCGAGCAGCCTGGCCTCAAGGTGCTCGTCCTCTCACAATATGATGAGTTGATCTTCGCCGAGCGCGCGCTTCGTGCCGGCGCCTTCGGTTACATCATGAAAGAGAACGCCACAGATGAGGTGTTGCGAGCTCTGCGCAAGGTCCTCGCCGGTGAGCTATATTTCAGCGAAAGAGTCGCGGCAGCTGTAGTGCAGCGAACGCTGCGCGAAAAACCGAGCGGCTCGCGTTCAGGTATCGAGCTGTTGTCCGATCGCGAGCTCCAAGTGTTTCAACTTCTCGGAGCCCCAGCGCACGAGAGATTGCTGAGCAATTTCACCTTAGCCGAAAGACCGTCGAGACCCACTGCGAAAAAATAAAGCACAAGCTCAGCCTGGACAATGCAGCAGAGCTCAAGCAATTTGCCCGGAAATGGGCCACTGAAAATTTGGCGCCTTCCGAGCCGTGGTCGCCGTCTCCATCACAAAAACGGTCGGCCAAAAAAATAGCGCAAGTTAAGTAAGACCGTTGCGGTTGTAGCCACGGCCCTCTGGGCCGTCTTCCTAGCGTAAACAGCGCTCCTGTTAATAACTCAACCAATGCCCTAGGGGCGGTTCGCACCATAGCCCTAGGTCAAAAATCAGGCACTCAATCAGCATAGCAGCCTGATTGGCAGAATACCGCGGGTGTTCTAAGGTTAGAGCGATGTTTCCCCTGTTCCCCCCAGGCCCGTGCTTTCGGCAACAGAGAATTCACCGAAAGACAAGCAAAAGAAAAATCATAACAACTGAACTTTAGATAACCCCAACGCTTGAGGGCTCCGCGGGAAACCGCGGAGCCCCACCTTCTTTCCACGATGACTTATTTCACCACAGAGGACACAGAAATCACGGAGACGCGCATGCTGATACACCGGGATAAATTCCGGCGCCCGAATTTATACGGCGTTTGCCGTGGCGAACAAGGCGTTTCTGTTTTTGAATCGGTGTTATCCGTGAACCGAGTCGGCGGCATCGGCGAGACAGGAGGCCAAAGCCGTGAAGGCACGCGGCCGGTGGGTCGGGAGATGAGCGAGTTTCAAATCCGTGGTTCTTCATTTTTTTCGTAACTTCGATCCGGAAATTACGGAGAAGAATGGTGAGAGGCATCTCCCAATGCTTCATCTTGAATAGTGGATAGTTGATGTGGAGTGGAAAAGGGCCGCGCCGAGCGGTCGCGGCCCCGCGGCGTTATCCGGAGTGAGTTTCGTGATCTATTCTGGCGCGCCAAAGGCGCTCGGCTACAGAATCACGACCAGGTGATAAGGCGCAACTCGTGCGCTTGCATCAGGCACGGATGTGTGGGCACGACGCGGACGCTGAAACCATAGGTGCCGCTTTCGGTCGCCGGAACGCTGCCCTCGTAAACGTAGGTGCCGTCGCCATCGGCCTTGATGCCTTGATTTAACACGGTGGCCGTGGGATTCCGGATGTCGCCATCGTCCACTTCGCCGTGATACGCCTCGACCCGCACATGTCGTGGATCGACTGCGCCGAGGTGTACGCGCGCAGTGATCTGCAGCGATTCGCCGACCAAAACAGTTTGCCGATCTTTGTTGGTTACCTGGACGTCGGAAATCTGCACTTGCGGCCAATCCTTTCGCATCTGCGTTTTCCACTGGCTTAATTGCGATGCGGCGCCGCAACCGTCGCGGGAAAAATTCTGGTACGCCTGGGCTGCCGGAATATAGAGTTGCTCGGTATGTTCCTTTACCATTCGTTGCGTGTTGAACACCGGCGTGACGCTGCGAATCGATTCGCGCATCAACTGCAACCAGGCGAGCGGAAGCTTGCCGTCCGGTTTCGCGTAATAAAGGGGAACGATCTGATTCTCGAGCAATTGGTAAAGACTGCTGGCG